>RHMF01000277.1_pt1 | contig 21353 bp, 8 predicted proteins | sample 5365151 | NCBI WGS metagenome assembly RHMF01 (sample SAMN10266501, study PRJNA497801) | feces metagenome | isolation source: feces | host: Bos taurus | place: China: Prairie of Fairy Mountain | collected 2017-08-14 | reverse complement strand
TTTCAATGTGAAACGCTGCGTTATTTTGTTCCATAGATTTTTCTGGAAGTCTTCTTCCTGTAAACTAATAATAGATGCAATAGTAGGTAAGTTACCATCAATGCTTAAATCATCTTTTGTGAGAATTGTATCAATTAATGTGATCCAATCCCATTTGTCGGCAAAATCAACAAGATTTTCTAAAATTGTGGAATTCGTGAGGCGTCGGGTTAAAACGGTCCAATTCCAATAATCTTGATAGTCGTGTAGAAAAACAGAGATATCTTCAACTTTTAAATGTTCTGACAAATAATTCCAATCCCACTTATATACCCAACGTTCATGTCCTAATTTGTCGACCTTTAGTGTATCTACAGTTTTAATTGTTAATATGTACCAATCCCAGTCAAAATTGATGTTGGCCTTTACAAGTTGTATGGTAGCCAGTTCTGTGGCCTTAGTTTGTGTTTCAGGATGGGAAAGGACAAAATTCTTTACCTCTGGACATTCAAACAATGCACAGAATGTGTCACTTGAGAAAAGCCAGAATGCTTTCTCCAAATCAAGTTTTGATATATGCCTACGGACGAAATCTACTTCATTAATCCAAATATTCTTTGATGATATTATCTCCCAATCCCACATAAAGTCTGGATTGTCATCTACAATAGAAAAGTCGTCTATACGAGATGTAACGCATGTGTATCCAGCATTATTATTAATTCTGTTTGCATAATTAGAAAAGAATTCTTTATCCCAATTGATAAAAGGATTTGATTCAAAACCACCAACAATAGGGACACACCATGACAATAACCCGACTTCTTCCAAAAAGTTAATATTATCTTTACTCCATGAGAGTTCTAAAGTGTTGACATTGAATGTTGAAATAGACGAATTATGGATGCCACAGAGTTCTTTCTTAAACACCTCAGATCGGCAAAAACGTTGTGCATATTCATCTGAACTAAAAGCTCGAATAATTATTGATTGCAAGTTCAACCTCTTGAAAAGAAGTTCAATATTGTCAAGAATATAATTCAAATCATAAGAATCTGAGATATATGCCCAATTCCATGCCTTATCAGGATAATCCAAAATCATTGATTGTACTAATTCAGGATTATTCTCAGTAATTAATGATAAATCGAATGAGACATCATCAATATGCTTAATAACGAACTCATTTGAAAGAGAAGGCATAATATCTGTCCAAATCCAACTGACAGATGTGAGATTAGGATCAACTAACAGACGCTCAACATCCTCAATGTTTACCTGAGCGTTATGAATTACGACATCAAAATCCCATGGATAATTTGATGCATTCTCTGCTATGAATTTGCCATCAATTCTTGCAGACAGTACACTCCAATCCCAGTTGTCAGCGGAATCTCTTAGATAAATTTTAACATCATCTGTTGGACATATTGCTGAAACTTCATGCCAAATGTTTGCATCAATATTTCTTGATAACATCTTAAAAAGAAAAGAATCGTTCCAGCAGAACCTAGAATCCTTTACCACCTTACCCCAGTCTATAATATCTTCAAAAGGTGCAAGACTTTCAGAATTCAGCAACGCATTTGGATCATTAAGTAATCTAAGGTAATAACCCCATTCAACCTTGATTGCTTTAGTTTTGACGTTCTCATCATTGTTAAGTAATTGAGAAGTATACTCACATACAGATTCGTCATCTGATAATATAACGACAAAATCATCACCATCGTTATAAATGGCTATATCAAGCCTTTCACTTTCAATCAAAAAGTTATTTTTGAATAACGAAGCGCTAAAAATATTTGTTCCTTCTGGTGCTTGTTCACGCAGTGCTTCAACTAAGGCCTTCTCTTCTTCCTTAATTTGCGGCTCAATATTATATTGTGATAATGTGTTATAATATGAAACTCTTTTTTTATTTTGAATTGTTGTTAAAATAGAGAGCTCTTCTCTAAATGGGAATACTTTCTCATCATTTGATTTTAAACTAAAATGCTCAAGAAATCTGCATTCTGCTTTATAAAATACTCTTTTCTTCGAATTTATAACAGAAAACAATCCCAAAGACGTTAGTTTAATCTCATCTTCATCATCTTCAATTAGTTCATCTTTTTTTAACGAACTAAGCAATCTGTTGAATATGCTAATCTCCGCATCATCTTTATATCTTTTTGGATTACAGTCAATGTCATCTTTGACATTGAATCCAAGAATTGTTGCCAATTCTTCAGCAGATAAAACGTCATTGTGATAGTGAAGCGTTGAACAGATAATAGTGTCTATATCAGAACATGATACATCCTCGTAATAGAAAACTTCGCACTTTGTCTTTTTCAAAGGCCATGCTCTCAATGCGCTGTCAGCGGATTGAGATTTATATATCAGTTGTGCCTGAATTATTTTATCTTTGAATGTCTTCATAAGGATTACATTTAATGATTTTCCCATTCGGGTTAGCTTCAATTATTTGATATACATTGTTATAAATATCTTTCTGTCTGAATAGTTCGCTGTTTCCAACAATAATCAATAGTCTTCTTGCTCTAGACAGTGCAACATTTAGTCTGTTGGGAGATTGGGCAAATCCTAAATCAGTCTGCTCAGGATATCCAAGTTCATATTCGGCAAAATTAGGCTCTTGCTGTGGATCGGATACAATTGTATTACTCCTAACCATAGAAACGATGATAATGTTACGTTCCATTCCTTGAAATCTGTCAACCACATCAATCTTCAAAGGTATATTGTTGAATGCTTTGCACATTTTTTTAATTCTATTTCTTTGTTTGCTATAGAAACTAATAATACCAATTTCTTTGTCATCATCATCAGTCCATTTCTCATTATATTCCCGGAATGAATCTGACGATGAGAATGTCTTTAGGATATGCGAGATAACATCTACTTCACCTTCATTGATTCTTGATGTGCCTTCAATCATTTCTGGAGAGTTAACATCAATCCAAACAACATGATTGTTGGGGGTTAATGACTCACCACAGATAAAATCATCAATTGAGATACCATGATGTCTAGAGAAAGGATTCGACATATTGGCATCATTAACTCCTAAATCCACTGGGGTAATGAGCCCACATTCAAGCCCTTTATCTTCTGTATAGAATTGCTTAATTACTTCGTTGATATCAGGATGCATTCTATATTGTAGAGTAAACTCTCCTTTGAGACTATCATCTATGTTCTCGAAAATTCTCTGAAAGTGCGAAATCTCCATCTCTTTGAAATTCCTAATAACATATGACTTCAACTTATTTAATTGACGTTTTTCGGTTTCCCCATTTGAATTATCAATCAGAAAATCAAGAGTATTAATAAACTCTTCTTTATCGAGCATTGGCGGTAATTGACGATGGTCGCCAATTACAATGTTCTTTTTGCCATATACAAGAGGTAAGGCTAATTCTGCTGGCGTGGCCTTACTAGACTCATCCTGAATTACAGTTGTGAAAGAAATTCCATCTTTACATTTGTATGTAGTGATTTCAAATTCTTCATCTTCTCCCATGAAACTATTCCCTTTCTTATAGATAGTCTTTGTTCCAATTTCGCCGAATACAGCACAATAGTTCATGAAAAACTTAGTAGGTCTATTCTTTGTGTTTTTTTCACCAATAGAACTACAAGTGGCACCGACTACATTACAATGATCTTTATACTGCTCAAAGATGATTTTTCTCAGTTGTTTATCGGGATTTTCAAGAATATTATCCCACATAGAAGCAGACCTTGAGTCCATATTGTTACGGTCAATACGCTTCCTGATGTTGTCTAACCAGTTCACGAGAATCAATTTCCCTCTTCTCGGTTGAACATCTTCATCATCTATAGGTTCATCTTGATCTTCGATATAATCATATTTCCCCGTTTCCACCCATTGCTCCATAGCATTGATAGAGAATTGTCTACCTTCTATTGCAAGTCTATCATCCGACCCGAAACGTATAGGCTTTACAAGATTATGAGTGCCATTTACCGTTCTGTCAATAGCATTATCGACAGCGAGATTCGTTTCAGAGGTTAGCAAGATTCTTTCTTGAGGATTCAATCTTATATGCTGCCATATAAGTTCTGCAATTGCTGTAGACTTGCCAGTTCCTGGAGGACCCTGAATCAGAGAAATATCGCTTGCTTTCAGACATTTGATAATTGCATCCAACTGAGAAGGATTGATGTGTCTGTTAAGCAAATTGTTTTTGATGTTTTGATAAAAGTCGCTAGACTCGTTAGTGTAAAACTCTATATCTTCAGTTGGAGAAGCTTTTGTTGCGTCAAAGATAAATTGACTGATATTAGGATTTTTAACATCTTTCCCGTTTGTAATGTTATCAAAAGCGTCTTTTAATCTTTTTATTTTCTCCAAATCTCCTTCCAGATTCGGAGTAATACGATTGAACGAAAGAGCTCCTTCTTCACAAAAATTATAGTCAGCAAAAGAAATATCGAATAACAATTCTGGAAAAATTACTTTAAACAGTTTGCCTATCGAACGCCCCCTAACTGTGAATTCTGCACCACGAAGACTGTTAACTACGTTTTCTTTGTTTTCAGCAATCTTATTCTGATCAATACGTAATAGGTATTTTTTCTTTCCTTCAGGATTGGGATGTATTTCAAATTCGCATCCTAATTCTCTCAATTTTTTCAGTGAAGTCGCCAATGAAATTTGGAATTGTGAAGCTTGTTCTTGTGTGCGGTATTCTTGAAAAAAGTGCATTGATCCATCCTTTGAACTTATATAAGTTTTTAAAGATGAGAAGTTATCTTTAAGGAAAGACTCAATTTTTTCCCACTCTGCATTCTTGTCACTAATTTCTACGTTGCATCTGTGATTGGAAAAAACCGACACTTCCAAATCGTCATATTTATTACTCACATCTATTCGTAGCTGATCTGGGGTTGTTGTCCTCCACTCAAAATCTACACCGATTGATTGCTTTGATTCACTTATGGAGATGTTTTCTTCAGATATATTGTTTTTTAAATCTTGGAAAAAATTATAAAGATTAATTCCATCTATATTTTGATGATATAGTTTAGAATCATAGTTATAATTATAATCTATATGAAGCTTATAGTTGTTTTCTCCAAATTCAGAAGAACAAATGTATCTCAGCAAATCTACCTGCCATTTCCCTAATATGATGGAAAGATATCCATTATTGTCATTGGATTTGGCTTTGAAGTGATATCGAAATATGCCGTTCTTTGAATCACGGAAGTCGAATAAAGATTTCTCAAAATCGTATTTCTGTATGATATCTTTAGAGATTTCGATTAGAACATCAAATGAGTATAATCTTAACCCCCAAAGTTTATTAAGTTTTTGTAGGGCTGATTCACTGAAATAATTATCACGTGTAGTTAATACACGTCTTAATCTCCGCTCTTCAATGCCTTCAATTTTGACGTTCTCATATTTGAGGGTATGTCGGCATTCTATGGATAGCCATTTTCTGATAAAATATGCAGGAGTAGGTGAAACGCTGAATATGCCACTGACTCTATTTGGGAGAATATCGCAAGGAAAGTCGGGATCATTATCAAGTTTTCGAAGTGCCTCTACAGTGACCTGTAGGCGTCTGTTGCTGTCAACAGCATATTGGTCTCCTTGTTCTTTCAATGCCTTGACACATTTTGAGAACATAGATTTTTGTGAGCGTATTACTCCCTCAATAATTGGATTCTTTGACAGCTGGATGTAATATTTCTGACAATCTTCTGCTAATTGAGAGATTTCATATGGTTCAGGATCAAAGTGGGCGTCACAGAAGATAGAGTCATTACTTTTGTCAATGGCATCATCGCCGACATCAAAGAAAGACTTTACTCTATCAATTTTAGCATCTAGTTCATCATTTTGGCACACTCTTAGTCTTAACCTTTGTCCGGATAATTGTATGGACTCTGGCTCAATAGCAACAGCTGTGGAATTAAGTTGTAGAACTCTCTCCTGCACCTCAATATGCTTAAGCCATATCTCTTTCTGTAGATTTGTATCGAATCCCATTTTATACAACTGCTAAGATTATTCTTCTTTTGTTTTCATCTATCTCTTGTATGTTGCACTCTAACTTGCTGCATTCTTTTAGAGCTAAATCTTTGGGTACGAATTTAGCCGGAATGAATGCAGGTAGATTGTCTTTTTCCAATTCTACCTGAACGCCCTTCTTGCCCATTCCAATAACGGTTGCGTTTACATGTTGACCAACTGCATAACATTTCCAAGGATTTGGTAAAATTTGTTTGTGGCTCAACTCAATTCTTCTTTTGTCTTTATCAATTGAGATAATAACTGCATTTATGTGGTCACCAAGAGTATAATGGTCTTTGGGCTTTTTATTTTTTTTAGTCCAAGAAAGTTCTGCTACGTGAATCAGTCCTTCTATTCCATCAGTAATAGTTACAAATATTCCAAAATTCGTAATGTTGACTATGGTTGTTTCAACAACATCACCTATAGAGACTTTTTCTTCAATATTTTCCCATGGATCGGTTTCCGTCTGTTTTAGGCTTAACAGAAGCTTTTCTTTTTCCCAATCTAAATTGATGATTTTTGCTGATACATTCTGCCCCTTTGTGAAATCTCTAGGTGTTACTTTGGCATTCCAAGATAATTCTGATCTGTGAACAAGTCCTTGTACTCCGCAAGGTAGCATGACAAAAACACCATAATCAGTGATATCACAAATAGTTCCTGATATGATATCTCCAGTTTTAGAGTTTTTGTCAAAACGTTCCCATGGCTTTTGAGTCAATTGTTTCAACCCAAGACTTATTCTGAGTTTGCCGTTTGTCATTCGTTTCATTTCTAAGATGACAACGTCTATTGACTGTCCAATTGAAACGACTTCAGCGGGATTTGACACTCTTTCCCAAGATAAATCCGTGATATGAATAAGTCCATCGACAGATGGAAATAATGTAACAAATACTCCATAATTGGCAAAGTTTTTTACTCTACCAGTAACAGTATCTCCAATTTTTAACATGCTCAATTTTTCTTGTGCAAATGCGTTGTCCTTTTCATCGATAAGAATCTTATGGGATACTACAGGGAGAAATCTATTACTTTCTTTTTCTTTGAGCTTAACGCTTATAAGTTTAACTTCAATATCATTTCCTATATAAGAATGTAAATCCACACTCTTATCAGATCCAATTTGGCTTTCTGGCATAAATGATTGCAATCCGTCAATAGTGACGATCAATCCTTGCTTTTTCGCATCAATTACTTTTCCATTGAAAACATGACCATTCTTTGCTTTTGATATAATGTTCTTGTATATATCATATTTTTCATTGGCTTTATAAACATAGCCTTCGGAATCTGTATATACTTCGATAGCATCATCAGACTCATATAAAGACGCTTCTTCTATGTTGGTATTCAATAATAAACTTGTATCACCATCTGGCAGAGCCACTATAATTCTATTATCAGACTTGAATTCAATTTTGGTGGTATGTTTTTTTATACTATCGATTGAACTGATTACGATGTCGTTATCAGTAAACGGATTAGCTTGCTCTATGGAAATCTTGTCGTTCATATTTGTTTATAAATATCTGCACCTCTGTTAATTATCAATCCAATAATGAATATTAGGATAAACGCTTATGAAATTTTTCACATATTTCATAGATTATTCAAACTTACAACTCTTCATATGCTCTAGTTTCTCGGAATGTGATGACAGGAGTCACTTTCTTAAGAGTCTCATTGTCGACAATTGATGTGAGAGGGAGACGAGCGATAAGTGCCGGCTTAAGCCAGGAGTTGTTCCACAGTTCAACTTTCTCGCCCATGACGAGGCGGCAGAGGCGCATGTCGTAAGGGCACTTGCGCTGCTTTTTGTCACGCTGATAGGTGATGTTCTGGAGCCAAAGCTGGTTATAGGTTGAATTCGGCTGGTTGCGAAGTTTGGCATACACTTTTGTGATGATGTCAACTTTCTCCTTGTCGTCTTTCAGCGAATCAACCATGCGGCTCAACACTCGCAATGCGTAGTGACTGGCAGAAACGTTCTCGAGGGCTATTTGTGTAGCGACAGCACTCATGGCTCGTATTGAGCCACCAGGCAACCTGCGCTGAATGGTTTTGGAGCGTTTCTCGACTTTACCACTCTCGAGGTCTATCCATTCCTTTTCTATTTCTTCCGGCTTCAAGTGTTCCGCAATGCGTTTGTCAAGGTCAGAGAGCATGACTTTCAGCTGTCCGCCGTTGGGGAACTTGCGCCCGAACATCAATATGTAGAACAGGTGTTTCTCAAAGCTATCAAAATCCACACCTTTCTTGTTAAAGATGGGTGTGTTTTCGATATACCACAACTTGTCAGCTTTCAGCGAGTCCATTACGATTGACTGGCTGATGCGGGTTTTGTTGCTATTCATGCGGAAGTTGAGCGACTCCAGCACATCTTGCAGGATGTAGGAGATGCGCTCAAGCGTGTCCATGTCGTTGCAGAAGATGCGGTAGTCGTCTCGATAACGAAGGATTTCATATCCTTCAATACCTTCTTCTTGCAAGCGGTTGTGAAGCAGCAGGTCGGAATAGCCAAGAATGATTTCTCCCACAAAGTCGAAGATGGCGCTTCCTTGCGGAATGCCAATGTTGCGGCCTTGCTGGAGAGCGCGAACATAACAGATTATGTTTTGCGCCATGGCATGGTTGGCATCAGTAGCGTGTTCTGTCCCTTTCATCGACAACGCCCAATCAATGGTTTCAGGGTTGATGGAACCATAGCAGTTGGTGATGTCGGTGACGAACATATAGCGATATACAAGCGACAATTCCAACGAGCGCTGCTCAATGGAGTTCCACCAATTGAGTATTGTCGCAGACCTATGAAATGGCTCTGTTTTATCAGGCACAATCGGCAGTGCGCAAGATGCAATATGCGGCAGCGCAAACTTATCGAAGCATTCCTGAATGGTTTGCCACCCCTTAGGATTACATACTTCTCTCACGAGGAAGTAGTGCAGGAACGGGTTCGCCAAGATAATCGGGCGAACAGCGTAACGCCCATCCTTGTTAAGCAAGATGTCAAGGTTGACATCGGCCAACTCATCAGGTGACACGTTGCTCAAGCACTCGTCGTAACTTTTGTTGCCGACAGACTTAGCCACAGCCTTAAGTACCTTGTCAAAGTTGAAGTACTCCGGCAACTCGAAGCCATGAAACTGCTCGGACTTCAAGAAGAAGTCCATTGCCTCTTTCGACTTCAGTGTCAGTATGTTTTTAAAATTCTTCGTCATAATCTTTTGCATTTTCAATTATTCTTCAGCAAAGATAAGCACAGGTTTGTTGAGTTATATCAAAACTGCAACGTTGCAATCAAAGATGGCATTATTTGTCTATTTCTTCGGCAACGTTGCAGCTTTAATCATTATAGCCTATCAATATCCTCTAATGATAGCATTGGAGCAGACTTACGAATTATGTCAATTGGCACACCATTTTGTTTCAGGTTTTTGGCCATTTCAAGCTGGGCTTTCCTAGCGACTTCTTGAGCTTTCATTACTGCCTCAAATTGGTCGTGGTCTTTACCAGTTTGAGTTTTGGACTTCTTAACCTCATTGGGGGTGCCAGACGTTCCTTTTGTGAATTTTCCCTTCTTTGAGTCTGTTAATCCTTCGGCATTGATTGGCTTTTCCTCTATGACTGGCTTGGTCTTATTACGTGCACTGTCTGCAGACAATGATTGTTCAAACTCTATTGCCTTCTTAATATACTTTCTTTCATCACCATAGGCATAAAAGTGAAGTGCTCTTATTTGCAGATAGTCAACAAGACGATAGAGCTTAGTAAGGCGTTGAAGCTTTGAGATTGCTTCATATTTATTTGCTTTTTCATTGCTGACTTCCATAAACACCTCGTATAAATAGGCATAAATTTTTAAAGCGTATTCATCAATTTTATCACCTTTCAAGAGGGACTTAATAGAAGCATCGGCGAATGTCACAAAATTCAATTTCAGGTTAGTCTTTGTCTCTTTCTGATCAAAGTCACTTAAAATGATATTGTAATCATAAATTAACTTGGCTATTGCCAAACGGGAATTCTTTATCTCGTCCTGATTGAAAGTTTTCTTTCCAAAGACAAACTTAACAAACCAGACAGCATCTTCACGATCAAATGTGGCGATGACTTGACTCAAGGAGATGTCATTGTTTAAAGCTTTAATAAGCCCACCAAGTGTTTGGCGTTTTTGGCGTTTTGCAGAAATAATGCTCTTGCGGATATTTACGAAGTCGACAAATTCTTTTGGTAATTTAAACTTCTTCTCAAGCGATTGATAGAACTTAAGGACATCGTCATAGTCATAGACAAACTTGCCTCTGGTATCTATAACTTGTGGAGCGGTTTTTTCATATATTCTGCATAAAAGCTCAACTTCTCTCAAGTCAGAAAGTTTTATTTTCTTATAGGAATCAAATTTTGTCTTTACAAACTCACGCAACCGGTCTTTTATCGTATCCAAATCATGACCAGTGAGTTCACATGCTTCAAAATACTTGTTTCTTTTGCTTACAGCTATGAAATCTCTTGGAGTAAACTCGTTTTTCTCAAACACATTCAGCAATGTATTCAAGTGTTTATTTGCATTTGCGTAATTGTAATATGGGCTATTAAAAACAACATCCAAAAAACAGGAAGCTAATGACATATAATTTTTTTCAGAGAGAACGTTGCAAATGGCATCAGAAACCCTTTTAGCGTTAACGTCGTTCCTTATAACGCGATAGCCACCATTGTCTTTTAACTTCATGAAATGTACCCACTCATCCATCATGGGAAGACGAAAAACTTTCTCAAATAATTGAGTCGGTATATCCCTGTCAAACAGGTCTGATTCTTCATGAATCAAAGGCCTTTCTATCCATTGAGCGAATTTGTCTTCATCAAAATTTTCTAACACGTAATGTTCAATAAATTGCAACCTATCAGCTTTGTATAGTTGATACAACTTGTCATCTGTCTGGATAGGATACTCTAGAGCTTGTCTAAATGTTCCTAATTTTACAATCAGCGAGAACACGATTCTTTTGGCGCGTTCATCTAGAATAAACACTCTTGCGTCATCTGGTGAAGAGAAGTGTTCAAATATCGTGTCATACTTCCCGCCTTTATTCATCCAATAAATTTTCTCCGACGTAGTACTGCAAGTTTCCTCTTTTGCCGAATAATACGATTGATGCTCTCGGTAATGACTGTCATGATTAGTTGTCGCTAAATCATCCCATTTGGCTATTGCTTTTCTATATTGTTTGTTCTTGAAATACAAATTGGCAATCGTTGGATTGAGGATTGTGAATCCCCTACTAGCCAATTGTTCAAGAAAGTTACAGGCTGCAAACACAAAGTCATCACCAATGTTTGCGACTTGATGGTTGATTTCTACAATCACCTTGCTCCAAGACTCATCCAAATTGGAAATTTTGTCAATGATGGCGTCGTTCTTCATAAATTCAACAATTGATAGCTTTCCAGTCATCAATTTTGCTGGCAGTCGGTACGCTCCAAGTTCATGGTCTGTTAACTCTTCCCAGCAACAACCTTCCCAGAACGACTGCGTTGCCATATCGCTCATTCCCAATTCAGCAAATTTCCTTCCGGCTTGCAAATACATCTTTTCAAATCGTAAGACATAGGCTTTACACTCGGCTGCTTTTGTATAGTCCCCTGCTTCCTCAAAATATCCGGCAGCACGGTTCATGTTCTTTGCGTTCTTCTCCATTTTCGCATCTTCAAATATCTTGCAAGCCGTGTCGTATGGGTCAAAGTTCTCTGCCATACGGCTAAGGAATTCACTTCTGTCGCCAAGTTCTATACCGCCAACTTTATCACTCCATACCACAGCATCTTGCTTGCCAGAAAGCAAATCTTCGGTGAATGTGTTGTCAATGAAATGTTTCCAAAACTTGTCGTAATTTTCCTGTGTATCAGCGATATACAAAACCTCCTTGGCGCGAGATACAGCGATATATAGTTTTGTGAAGAAATGTGCGAGTTCATATTTATCGGACTCGTTGTCAATCCCTTCCTCTGTAAGGATCTTGTTGAAGCACTGGGGCAATTGGTCGGCGAATCGATAAAGCAACACAGCCTTGAACTCCAATCCTTTGGAAGATATTGCGGTATATAGCTTAGTCTTGTTGTCGATTGATGCCAGCAGCTCATCATCGATTGATGTACTGTCTTCTGTGAGCTCGTTTTCATTCAGCTTCTTCTCGTATTCGCCATCAGCGCCAGTTATGATACATTCAGTTTTTGCAAATCCAGCTTTGATGGTCAGTGAGTCATCGCTGGCACCGTCATTTCTCGACAAGAAAAAGAAACCGGGCATCGGATTAGCCTGTGGATTCCACTGCTCTTGCGGTTTCAAAACGTCACCGTCATCGGTCAAGAAGCACTTTCTTATGTATTGAAGTGTGTTGGCGAATTCCACAATGGTCTTTTTGGAGCGATAGTTGTTGTTAAGCGTTTTTTCGCTCAACTTGATGTGTTTGCCCATGAGGTCCGAGAATGTACTGTCGAAAATTTCTTTGAGCCTCTTCCAATTAAATCCGGTGGGATTTACCGTCTGGTTGGGGTCTCCAGCATATGCAATGGGAATCTCATGATAGCCCAGCAGGTCGTAGCTGGTGTATTTCGACAAGCGCAGTATCAAGTCGTTTTCTATCACAGTGAAGTCTTGTGCCTCATCGCAATAGATGATATCGTATTTCTTGTACTCATAACCTGCATCCATCTTTTTCAGAATGTACCTTATTAAGTCGAGGTCATCCCAGCGTTTCCCTTCATATGTGGGCTTGTACCAGTTCTTCCATATACGATAGATATTTTCGAAGTCAATCACCTCAACAGTGCGATCATTCTTTGGCAACGCCTTATAAGCTTCGATGGTGAAATCATTGTTATAGTCGCGACCTTTGATAAAAGACCTGATTACTGACCACACCATTGCAGCCTTATATGATCTCGCTTCATTGAGCTTGCAATTCAGGGTGTATTCTTTCTGAAATTCGTCATACGACAGGTGTTTGTCTGATGTAAATTTCGTCTGTTCTTGCTCGGTGTCAAGAAAATTCACTGCCAAAAGTTTCTGGAAAGGCAAAACGCATTTTTCTAAATCTTCTTCTACCTCTTCAGTCAACTTAAACCCGTGGTAAGAAGGATTTGTGCGCAACAACGCTTTGATGGTTGTTTTCGCTTTGTTAATCAATTTAGACGAGTAACTTAGGAAAATCAAATCCATGGGCTTGATTTCCTTGTAGGAGTATGCGTGTGCGAAGAGATAGTAGAGGATTGTCGATTTGCCGCTACCAGCCAAGCCATTAATGAAATACGGATAAGAGGTGTTGTTGAGAACGGTAATCTCCTCGTCGGAAAGTGCCAGATTGGCATCATCGTCTTTCTCAAGGTTTTTCCAGTCCTCAAAGTCACCATACAGTATCCAGTCAGGATACCCCTTGCGAGCTTGCTTGAGCAGTCTTATATCACTTAAATCGATGTACTTGTTAATTAGCGCACCCTTGTTGACTTTTGACCCGATATCAAATATGTAATAGTTTACATGTGCCTCGCCTGTGTGCACGCGGTACACAATCTCTTTGTTTCCAGCAAAGTGTTTAGTGTGCCACCCATCGGAATCGCAACTATCAGATTCTTTATCAATGACAATGCTTTGGATTGCCGCTAGTATATCTTTGCGGTCATCTTCTAGTTCTTTGTTGCCAATGTGCTTGCACCATTCCTCCATTTCAAAGACGTAGGTCGTGGCTGTGTTCGAAAAGTCTCGGTCCTTCTCAAAATTCCGCATTTCAACAGGCAGCGGATCTTTTTTTTCTTCCTCAACAAACTTGGCGAATTCGTTTTTCAAATCCTTTTCATCTTGTGAGGAGTATTTACATTTCTGTATCTTCTGTCTTTCATCTAAATCATCAAAGGTATCATATAATCGATGTTCCTCAAAGTATTTTCTAACGACGAAAACAATATTTCCATTCTCATCTCTTTCTTCAAAGAACACTAAACGAGGATACGCATCAGTATTAAACCGATGGTATGCAACCTTACTACCTCGTCTTGGGTGGATTGAATTCACATCAGGATTATCTAGAAAATCCTTAACATACTGAGGCCAACGTGTTTTGTCAATCCTCTTAAAATCTGTTGTTATTAAAACTGTTTTCATATAATACTGTTTTGATGTTAATAATTTCTTTGGTGCAAAATTACGCACAAAGAAATCGCATAGTATCAAAACTGCAACGTTGCAATAAAAATTGGCAAAATTTGTCTATTTTGTCTGCAACATTGCCGACAAGAAAATTAGGATTGTTTATAAGTCGGTTATTGGAGTGTCGCAGGGCTCGCAATCATTGGCCAGATTACGATGGCGAACAAATACCTTCGTGCGGTCTAGCCTTATTATATATACGTTGCCTTTACGTTCTGGTTTGTATTGCTCGGCGTAAGTAAGATCCGGTACACCATTGGTTATCTTACTCTTGATATGGGAGATAACGGACTGAAGTCCTCGGTCTGTACCAACGGGCAGACCCGGTCTTTCGTTGTAACTCTTGCGAGCTATTGAAAGATAGATATTATACTCTTTTGGTGTCAAGTCAATAGTCTTTTCATAGCCGCCCTCGAAATGGAAAGCCACTTGATGTTTGCCAGTTTTAATGCTTTGACCCATGAAGACCAAGTTTGGTGCAACCGGTGGCGGAGCGATAAGGAAATCAAACAAAGCTTTGTAGAAGCCGAAATATTTGAATTGTCCGTTACCGTTTCCGTAAGTGATGGTTTGCCTCACACTCACTCGGCTTTGATAATACCCTAAGATTCCTTCTACAAGTGTAAGAATGTCGGATATGATGGGAACACACAAAAATTCAGTGTAATATTGCACTGGGCCTCCAGCCGAGCAGTATGGTACGACAGAAGTTCCAATGTTTATCAGCAAAGATGGAGCAATGTTGTGTGGAGTTTGAACTTGAAGACGTTCGTACAGCACATTGCGGAAGAACTCCACTGTGGTCATCTTGCACAAGCGGTCGTACACACCACGAATGAACTTGTCATCTAGATTTGGTGCCATGTAACTGATGACATCAAGCACATATTCCTTGCGCATGTTTTGGAACTCTGACACCATCTTGGGGATATAGATGAAGTTGAAGCCACTTAAACGCGACATCATCACAAGTAGCCGGAAGTCGTGTTCAAGTTGTTCATTCATTTTCTTGTCGAAGCTGCTCTCAATATAGACCATATATTGGTCATTGAGCGTGGCTTCACCTGTGGCACATGACACAAGGTATGGTCTATCAGAGGCTTTTTTATCATCATTAAGTAGGCAATACTTCAGTGCAATCAACAAGAGAGCCTCACGAGGAACACAGATGTTGTCACTTTGAGCGATGCTATAAATTTTGCCCACAAACTCTTTGCGGTCCTTAAGCGACAACTCACGAAGTATCGGCACAGCATCTGAAAACTTGATGTTACGAGCATCAGTCATGTCCTGATGCGTCAATGAGTAATCCGACATGAGTCGCTTCATGTCTCGGATTTCAGTCTCCTCGATGATGTTGTCTGCCTTAATCATGTCGCTGATGACACGTGCTATAGCTATCCTTTGTTCGCGAGTCATATTGTTAATGGTTTTTATGGCAGTCTTATAATGAAAACTTTGCCAAAAAGTTGTCAAATTTTGACTACAAAGATAGTGCAATTCTTCGACATAAAAGTTGCTACTATTAAAAAATATGTAAAGTTGATGGGGTTTCTTGCTGATAGATTAGTTCAGTGTCGTTTCATCAAGTATCGAGACAAACCTCTTTAGTTATATCCATTATAGGAAAAGGTCGTCCAAGGTGATCTGCTGGTTGACATCCTTGGTGTGTTCGTTGGGTTTCACACCTTGGGTTGTTACCATTACCAACTGGATGGAATGGGTCTTTGTGTGCTGTTTGCTGTTCAGAAACGCATAGATTTTTGCGCCCAGTTCTTTCTCGTACTGCCGGTCAATGGTGTACTCATGCTCGCTGAACTTCATCTCACAGAGATAATCGGTGCGCTCTCCTTTCCACTCTAGAACAAGGTCGATCTGGGATATGTCCCCATCTGGAGCTGCGCCTTTCCAGCAATAGTTGCGGTTGATGGTGGCGATGCGCAGCTTTTCCTTCATCTGCGGCAGATGTTCGATGCAGAGCATTTCAAAGGTGTTACCGGCCCATGAGTAGAATGTGGGGGTGCGTTGCAAGGTTCGCCAATTTCCTGCGTCAGTGCCCTTGCCATTGATGAAATGCAAATAGAACATAGAGAAGAAGTCCTTCAGCTGATATACCGTTTCCACGCGTTCCTTACCATAACGGGGATACTCTCGGGTGATGCCAGATTCGTGAAGGTTGTCAAGGATTTTGCTGAACGTGCCACCGAGTTCTATTCCCACTGCACTGGCCAACTCCTTGCGTGTCATGCCGTAGAACTTAGCCCCAAGAGCTTTAACGATATCCAAGTAACGCTCCGACGTAGCATACAGCCCGGTATATACATCCCTGAACTCTTGATTGATTTTCTCATCTTTGAAAAAGAAATCATCGATGTTCTCCGATAGCGTTTTCTCGTTGTCCAATCTGTCAAGATAATAGGGTATGCCTCCAAAGGCCATGTACGCCACAGCTATTTCGTAACGTGACAGATGAAATCCGTGGCTCTTGAAATATGTCTCACACTCTTTTAGTGTGAAAGGCAACAAGCGGATGGTGCCCGTGAGTCGGCCATAAAGTCCGCCATAATCGCGTATAACATTGTCAAGCATCCAGCTGGTGGCAGAACCGCATACAACTAGCACGATGTTGCGTTGGCGGTCGGCCCATGAATTCCAGAAATAGCCCAGTTCGGCAATCATCTCCGATGACTGGGGACCAGCAAGCCAGGGTAGTTCGTCAAGAAATATGACGCGGCGTTTGGTGCGGACACCCTCAAGGTGCCTTCGGAGCAACCTGAAGGCCTCACGCCAGTTAGTGGGCCGTGGCGTGTCATCGGCCATGCCGCAATCCAGCAAACTCTCGTAGAAATGGTCAAGCTGTGTTTGCTTATACGATATTTCGTCGTTGGCCTTGATAAATGAACCAATGGCGCGGAAAGTGATTTTATTCTTATACACTTCCTCTACAAGGTAAGACTTGCCCACGCGGCGGCGGCCATAGATGGCCACAAACTCTGACTTTGAAGACCTCAATAACCGTTCAAGTTTCTTGATTTCTTCATTGCGACCTATAATGCTTTCATATGCCATATCAATGTTGCTTTTTGTTGTGCAAAGATACAGAGAATTTCTCAAAACACGAAATAAAAATCAGCCATTTTCAAGTTTTTTTTTGAAAACGGCTGACTTTTCCGAAGGTGCAAAAATCTTATTTGCCTCATTTGCAACAAATAGCACATCAAGCCATCGACAAGTCCACCTATAAAATGATCCTTATTTTAATCATGTCAACAGCGTTAAGGAATTAAAAAAAAGAAGGCGGGCACTATCTTCTTCAGATAATGTCCGCTGGTTCTTCCGAGCTCTCCCAGTCAAAGTCGTTGACAGCTTAAGGTCGGCAGTTATAAAAGGGATAATAGCGCTCTGTGATGGTCGGTGGTTAACTCTTTACGTCACATGCAAAAACGATGCGAGCTATATTTTGTAATGTTTTTTGATGCCCATTCCTTGTGTCATCTTTCTTTCTAAATCTCCATGTTGAACTAATTAAATTTTTCCTATTGAAAACGGCTTCAACGCTAGGCCAAATAGGCTCTCTAGACTCTTCAAACGAAATGTCATCGGGCCTGCTTTTAGATATTGTTTTTTCAGAGAATATTGTAACTGCATTATTTTCATTGATGGCCAGGTTTTCGGTTAAGAGTATACGTATCAAAAAATGCAAATGCATATTATCTTTGTTCCACCTTAAATTGAATTCCCTTGCATCACCTATTCCTGTCAAGAAGTATCTAAGATGGTCTTTTGCACTATCTGCAGAATCGTTATTTGCTGCACTGATTAGCGGTCCAAATGCCTCACCATCAAGCTCATGACGTTTTGTCAAAAAATCCACCAATTTATCAACGTCATATCTTGCTGCAACTTTAATATATTGTTTGATCTTTGTGATATCCTTAATTTTTTCTTGAATATCGTTTGGCTTATCATCTTTGACTAGTTCGTTATCATCTTTGACTGATTGGTTGACGGACGTTTGTCTCTTCTTTTCTGCAGCAAGGAGCCGAGAAAAGCAATCTAAATCATTCTCCAAATATTTTTTGTCCATTCCAATAATCTCCCAAAAAGAATCCAATGTTTGTTGCAAGTTTATTGATAAATTAGGAATTATATGTTTCTTCATTGCTATAATGTACGAGTAAATGAAGAAAACAGGAACTGTTCCTACTTCAGAATAGAAGTCATGAAAGAATTGATTGTTAAATTCCCATTTTGGAGAAAAATCATCTATTAATCTATAAAGTGTAGTATCGTTTTCGTCACATAAACCAAATACTTCTTTTTTATATGGTAGAGTTACCATTAAAGGCATAGCTTCAATGATAAGAAGTGATTTCTTGTTAAGTGGCGAGAATAAATTAATGAAAAGTTCTGATAATTCACCCATGTGCTTAATTGCTACTTTAAATCTTTCGAAATCCCCTTCACCTTCTATAGAATCAAGCAAATCCACACAATTATTATAAGAAAGTTCAGGTTCGGCTTTCATGAGAGAATTAAATAATACATTTACAAACACTTCTCTAAATAAAGATAATGACATTATAGTATCAAAAGCTTCTCTTAATGTGGTTCCATGGATTTCTCTGTTAATATGCAGGGAATTCACACTGTCGTTGTTTTTGCCTGATGAAGAGCTTGATGATTGCTCATATATACATCTTGGGATATCAGCAAAAGTCGATAGTGCTAATTCATGCAACTGCTTTGAGTATGATAGCATTTTTGATGTCTCAAGAAGTATACTAAGATAGAGCTGAAGTATTAAAATGTAACAATAATAGCGTTTATATTCATTAGTGTCACTTTTGCCATTTGTGTTCTCTTGGCTGTTATCTGAGTCATTAATAAAAGCACTGTAACGATATTTATCATTATTAAACAACGACATGTCATTTAAATGTCTAGATTCTATGGAGTCTTCAAAAACCACATCTAGTATCTTAGAAACAAATCGCTTAGCATTCTTTATATAATCTTGCAATTGTACAACAAGAGATTCTTCTTTTTGATCCATCTGTTGTAGTTGCTGTAATTGAGAACTTAGGTCCATATTAATGTGATTTATTTATGATTTGCAAAAATACAATAAAAACCTTAAACTGTCAGATTGTGAACCTCAAAAAGAATCAACTTCTCATGAAAGGAAAAACAAAAATGTTCAAGTAATGTTCAAGTAAAATAAAAACAAGGTACCGAATCATATTGAGATTCAGCACCTTGCGCTTTTTAAGCTGTACCCAGAGCCGAGACCGAAGATATGAAAACACACTGTTTCATGCGCTCCTCTCATAAAGCGGATTTTCATAGATAATGAAATGATTATTAAATACTTATATGTGACAGTCTGCTTTCACGTATTCTCATCCGTTTTTAGTTGATTTCAAAGAACTCACCAAAAACTCACCAAAAATGTTGCACCGTCACCAAAAAATGACTATCTTTGCAAAGGAAAAATAGAAGTAGTTAGCAATGGCAACAATCAACTTATCATTATCAAAGAAATCTGACAAAATCACTCAGCAGCACGAGATCCTTATGGAGTTCTGGCATGGAAAGGAGATACACCAGAGAGCGAAGACCAATGTTTTCGTGCATCTGGACTACTGGGACGACAAGACGCGGTGCATTGTTATTCCCAACTGGCGCATTCTTTCCCCCGAGCGCAAGCAATTACAGAGCGAATTACAGGCCAAGTCCGATCGGCTCGCTAACCTTAAATCACAGGTGCTTTCCTCTTTCCAGGCATTAGACAAGAACGCCGTGCCCAAAGACTGGTTAAAGGCCCTGATCCACAGTTATAACTTCCCGGCCGCAGCGAAAGGCAGCCAGCAGCCGAGCCGCACGATATACGACGAGTTCGAGAAATACATCGATACTCACAAGTTCAGTGATCACCGCCGTCGCCAGAATCTTGTAATCCTGCGCACCCTGAAGCGTTTCGCTATGTATAAGGGCCTGTCTTTATCTTTCGACAGCATCACTGCCGACACCCTGAGGGCCTTTGAGCAGTTCCTGGTGGACGAGCACAAGCTGGTTGATCAAAAGAAGTATAAGAAGGTCCTCACCGCAGTACCTGAGAGCCGCACACCGAAGGCCAGGGGAAAGAATACCATTAACGACTTCATGGTAAGGCTGCGCTCCTTCTTCATCTGGGCTGTTGACAATGGTCTTGCCACGAACAACCCGTTCACGCACTACAAGGTTGTCGACTGCGTTTACGGCACTCCCTATTACATCACTATCGACGAGCGAAACCAGTTATATCATTTCGATTTAAGCGACCAGCCGAAACTCGCACGTCAGCGTGATATCTTCGTGTTCCAGTGCCTGATCGGATGCCGTGTAAGCGACCTGTGGGCAATGACTAAGAGCAATATCGTCAATGGCGCCGTGGAGTACATCCCCAGGAAGACCAAGGATGGTAGAGCGATTACTGTGCGTGTGCCGCTGAATGCTATTGCCGCCGAGATCATTGAGCGGTATAAAGACACCCCGGGCGATAATCTGTTCACGCTAACCTCCCAACAGCGATATAACATCGACATCAAAAAGATGTTTAAGCTCGCAGGGTTGACTCGGGTGGTTACTGTGATTAACCCCACCACCAGGGAGGAGGAACAGCGTCCTATTTGTGACATAGCGAGCAGTCATCTTGCGCGCCGAAGCTTCGTGGGTAACCTCTACAAGAAAGTGAAGGATCCCAACCTGATCGGCAAATTGTCCGGCCACAAAGAGGGATCGAGGGCCTTTAGCCGTTATCGCGATATCGACGAGGACACAACCCGCGAGTTAGTGAAGATGTTAGAGTGATACTGGGTCGGCCACTTGTTCAACCTATCCACGCTTGAACAACATGAACATCTGAACAAGCTGAACGCGCCTGCACCCGCATTGGCCAAGGCTCAAGAGGCAGGAAATTAAAGTCCCGAAAAACCCTTATATTTGAGACAATTACGCCCCGAAATTTGGGCTGCTGGCAACTCACCTAACACGCTGGCGGCATTAGTGGGGCGACAACAATATAACATACCGATGAGAAAGACCTGCGGCGAAGAGTTGCAGGAC
>RHMF01000276.1_pt1 | contig 21381 bp, 37 predicted proteins | sample 5365151 | NCBI WGS metagenome assembly RHMF01 (sample SAMN10266501, study PRJNA497801) | feces metagenome | isolation source: feces | host: Bos taurus | place: China: Prairie of Fairy Mountain | collected 2017-08-14 | reverse complement strand
TTGCTGATGCCTACAACAAGGTTCTTACGAGCCTTATTGCTGATGTTGATGTATTGACCCTTAAAGTAATCTTTCATGGTTTTATCTCCGATGTTTCTATATATAATATACCTAATTAAAATGGTTTCGTCAATAGGTTTCCATCATTTTTTTGTGTAAAGATTTCGTTACAGTCCCAGCGGGGAGTGCTGGATGAAGGCGTAAGGGTGATAACCTATGTTGAAACCCAAGGCGGAATAAAGAGAAACCCCCTCTTGCGAGGGGGCGAACAACGGAGGTATTAAGCTTGCTTTTTCTTTCTCGTTTTCTTTTTCGGTTCGGGTTCAGGTTCGGGTTCGGACTTTGTAATAGGAACAGGCGGGGCGGGCAGTTCACGCTCCTTTACCTTTCCATAGAGCATAGAGGGAATGGGGCGGTCGTTTTCGGTGATGTAGTGAACACCCTCGTAGCAGACGAGCGGAGTGAACTTCTTGAGTGGTTCCCATGTTTTACCCACCCGTGCGATTTCGGTAGTGTATTCGAGGGTTGTATCCCACTTGAAGTAAGATGCTTTCGGGTCATACACGAAATTGATGCGGTAGATGTATTCGAGACACCACCAATCAGTGAAATTGTTTTCAAGGCTGAAACCATTTTCAATTTCAAGCAGGGGTTTGAGCAGCTCATGGCCCGAGCGACCCTTGACAACTTCATCTTTTTTAGCCTCCGGGAGCTTTCGGTCGATGTTATCACGGTCGTTCATCTTATGGCCGACGATGTTTGCAAAGCTTCGGAGAATGTTCCCCAAATAGTTGAGGTATCCATCCCAATGATGGAAGTAGGTTGCGGTGAGTTTGCCGTTCTCGTAGATGGCAAGCAAGGCTCTTGTGGACATTGTGAACTCCTTTATTTCCTGTATTCGTTATAGAGGTTTTGGAGGGCTTCCCTATATTGGGCTTCTTTATCGGCTTCAATCTGTGCTTTCTGAACTTTGGCAGAATGGTCTATATAGGGGTTGTTAGCGTTCCTATGACCTGTAAGCAAGACCAAGGCGATGGCAAGAACGATGATGATGGCTAGGATAATATCGGTAATGAGCTGAAAGATACCATTGAATATTTTTCCTATGAAATCGAACATTGATGCCTCCATTGTTTCTATTGATAATATAGATAATTAAATCATATTTGTCAATAGATTTTTTGTAAAGTTTTTTAAACACCTACGGCAATACGATAACGATTGTCTTGTCCGGGTCGATGCTAGGGGTAGTCCTGATGTCGGGTCGCTTCTGCAACTCTTCCAAGGAACACTTGAACTTCTTTTTGATTTCGTTTCTTGTAAGGGAAAATGCCCAAGCCATATTAACTCCTTTGTTTCTATACCTATAATATACCTAATTAAATGGGTTTAGTCAAGGGGTTTCCATCATTTTTTGTGTAAAGTTTTCGTTACAGACTAGGATGGAAACCAAGGTTGCGGCGGGCCGCTGGGAGAGGGTGATAACCTATGTTGAAAATAAAAAAATAAAAAAAAAATAAAAATGCCCCCTTTCGGGGGCGGATTTAGTGGGACTTGCAATAGATAACTTTCGTCTTTGGCTTATAACACTTCTTACATTTTTCACAGGTGATTTTATGGTTGAGTTTACCATTGATGTAAGCCCTGCAATAGTCATTAGCCGGGATATAGGTTTCGCCGTCATCATAGACGAAAGCGTGAACATTCGGATTAGAGGCGACCCTGAAATATTCGTTTACCCCGTGTTCATGCCAAATCGAGAAATTCAGATGGAAGTTATTGGGCAAGCCGTTCGACAAAACAAATTCAGATGCTATCTTAAATTGTTTCGTGTAGATGTAAAAAGTGAAATTTGGATGGAGCAAAGCGAGGTTTACCCACATTTCAAGCTGTTGGATATTTTCAATATCTCCGCTCTGGTTGATGCGGACAATGCGGAAGCGTTTGGTGACTGAAAGCTGGTGATGCAGGTCATCGAACACCTTGGAAGGGCAACGGCGAAGCCCTATTGTGTTCCTAGCATGACCGTAGAGGGCGGTCTTTGGGAAGCGGTTATAGCTCTTGTTTACATAACAGTCTTTGGTGCAATACTCACTATCCTTGCAAGTTCCACGCACCTTTTTTTCAAGGTTAGGAATGTAGAGCAATTCAGACCCTTTAAGGGTAGACCACGTTGCGATGCCGTCGCCGAGCTTAACATTATGCCCGAGGTTGAAGTGATAAGTGTATTTTTTAGGATTGAATTTTTTAGCCATAAATATCTCCGTTTAATAGCTAGTTAAAATATACATAATTAAATTGGTTTAGTCAAGAGTGAACGCTCTATTTTTATGTAAAGTTTTGTAAACACGGATTATCCCCGGACGCTTCCGCCAGGAGGTTCCAGGACAAGGGTGATAACCTATGTTGGAAACCCAAAATAGAAAAAATAAAAATGCCCCCTTTCGAGGGCATCCGGGGAATGTTATACCCCCATTACCACCACGCCCAAAATTCTGCTTGCTCTCCCTCTTCCCAATCGTCAATCATAGCCGAGAGTTTGTCTTTCGCATATTCGAGGTCTTCGAAGTAGCCTTCGTCATATTCCGTGCTACCAAAGAAGAACCCCTCCTGTGTCGGCAACAGTTCTTTCGCCTTGCTGTGGTCGTCGAGAACTTCCTTGATGGTGTCGTGCAAGTCCTGAATGTCCTGCTTTTCAAGGTAGTAGGTTTGCTCGTTTTCGATTGTGCCTACACGGTTCTCTACCCAACGGAAGAGATAGTTGTGCTTGCGGAAATCGTTGTCGTGTTTCTTTGTTGTGATGCTAATGTCAAGTCCCATTGTGAACTCCTTTTTATTTGTGTGCTATTCCTGCTTTTTCAAGCAATTCTTTTGCTCTGGCATATTCAGAGTCGAAGAAGTGACCGTCGAAGTGCCAATCCTTGATGTAGTGTTCCTGTTCGAGCAACATAAGGACAGCCTTGACAGCCCTATCGTAGAGGTTCCTATTGGTCTTGCAGAAGTTGGAGCTAATGCGGTGTCTGAGGTTGATGTAGAAGTCCTCGTAGGCATCGTCAGAGCCAGCATTGAATTGGATGCGTGTCGAGTTCACGACAGCACCCTTTTTGCTTCCTGCGGTTTCGACCAGCTTTTCACTCGTGCTTTCCTTGTAGGCGGAAAAGAGTTTCTCCACCTTTTCGATAAGCTCACCGCTGAATTTCTTTTTGCGTGGATTAAGCGACCAATAGTTAGTGTAGCCCATTTTTAAGTCTCCGTTTATTTGTTTCTATGCTATAAATATACCTAATTAAATTGCTTTTGTCAATAGGGATTAAACACTTTTTGTGTAAAGAATTGGATACAAACTGGCGTTTAAACCCAGTCGTCAGACCCCTGTCGGAATCCTGGGTCCCCGTCACAGGGGTGATAACCCAAGTTGGAAATCTTGATTGAAAAAAGAGAACGCCCTCTTTCGAGGGCATTAAACATGGTTAAGTTATGGGTCAGTTCGTGTTTTTTTGTGAATAACTGCATTCTTTAAACGGAAGAATATCTCTGTAAAGTCGCAGGTGGCATCTAGCACACGAAGCAGAGTTCCAACTTTTATTATACGGAACCCCCTGAACACCTTGCATATTGGTATAAGGAATAAAATGTCTAGCCAATATGCCTTGATAAAAGGCAGAACCTTAAAGTTCATGCCTTTAAATTTTATAAAGAGGTCAATAGCATATATTATGGTTGTTATACACACAATGACTGTCAAAACAGGATGGTCATAACACACACACAACACCGCCGTTATTAACCACATAACATCGTTAATAGTAAGCAATGTTTTCATCATTTATTCTCCAAAAGTGGCATCATAAAATGTTTCCCAATCGCTGTCATTGATGTGGTCATATACTCCCACCAATTTCTCTCCATAAATGGTTTGAATTTCAATGAAATCAGAAATGGGAAGAATAGGACCAATTCCTCTTTTTCGATTAGGAAATGCTATTCCCGTGAAGTGGTATCCATCATCGTCAATTCTACCAATAATATAAAGGATAGTACGACCATTTTCAGCATTGATAACACGACTACGGCAAGCATCACCATCGTCAGTAAACGAAGCGTTGCGGTTTTTGGTATTAAGAAACCCACGGGCGCCAGTAGCGATTGCGGCTTCTTCTGGTTCAAGCTTGTTTGTTTTTGCTTGTTCGCTGATATACCTTGTTATTTCTTTTGCTACGAGGCGTTCTTTAAGGGCATTTTGAGCAAAAGGAAGAATATCTTGGCGATATTTGTCCGTAGTTCCTTTTTGCACAGATTTGAGTCCCTCAACAGGGCGAATGAGACTATTGAGAATATCATCACTCGGATTTTCAAACAAAGCGCACAGCCCATTGGCAAATGCGGTTTTTTTAGCGGTCGCTTCTTCCTGTTCTCGTTTTACCTTTTGGTCACGCTTCATTTGAGCATCATTGATAGTATGCTTTGGGTCAAAAATGGTTACGATGAACTTAATATCATCTTCGCTTAGGTCAAGAAGATTGATTTTTTTGTATGGTTCGGTTTCCATTACACCATTTGAGCCACGCAGGAACAACCACAGTTCGATTCCGTTCCAAAGAATACCAACCGATGCTCCACTTGCGTTTACCGAGGTTTCTAACTGTCCAACCCAATCAGAGAGCCTTTCATTCGTGGCTTTGGCTTCGATTACAACTTTCTTATTGTTATAGCAAAGCAGAACTCTATCGGGATAAACGGTGCTATCATGACCTACCTCGACCTTTACTTCGGATTCATAAGTTCCTACTTCATTCAATTCGCTAGGGGCAAAATCAAAGCCCCACACTCTTTCAATGGTTGGGTCAATGATAATTTTTAATACCTGTTCTTCGCTGAGTTTATTCCCCATCTTTGCGAATACTTTTGTACCATTTGTCTTAATAGCGGTAAAAGTCTCAATATTGTTATCCATAAGGTTGTCTCCTTTTTGTTGTTTCTATGCGATAAATATACCTAATTAAAATAAGAATGTCAATATGGTTTCATCAATTTTTATGTAAAGGTTTGTAAACATGGATTAAGCCAAGTGGGGTCCCCGTTACAGGGGTGATAACCCAAGTTGGAAATCAAAAAATAAAAAAATAAAAATCCCCCTCTTTCGAGGGGGTCAGGAGTCAGGCGAATGAGTTATTCTCTTATAGGTTTCGGATAAACCTTATCTACGAGTTCCAACAACTTGTTATGGAGTTCAGCAGGTAAGTATTCCTGTGAGCAGATTTCAGCGGTCAGGATTTCTCTCTGTTCCTTGATTTCCATTTTTTTCTTTTCAGCTTCACGGAAAAACTTTCTTGCATAAGCACGACCAAATTTCACAAAATCTTTGCGGTCATCTTCGGTCATCAATGTTGCCGATTTATTGATTTCCTCGATGTTCTTTTTGGCAGTCGGGACAATTTCTTTCAAGAAACGTTCTTTGTGAGAAGCCCCCCACGACTTTTCTTCCCAACAGGGGTCAGGTTCATCCCACTTGCGTTCATCGTCGCCTATGTCGTGGTCGGCAAAGTTCTCGACACTACGAACGGGAGGGAGGGGGTGTTTCTTGCTGTGATACTCACTATCCACAAAGGCATACTTGATTTTAGCCTTATTATCACCGAACTTTTGGTCTGGGTCATCAAGGGTAATGTCAAGGTAGATAAAGCCGTGGTTTTCGGCTTGGTCGAAAATGTCCGATTTAGCCGTGTCAAACCCCTGAATAATATCATCCACCGTCTCGGGAATGAGGTCTGTAGTGTCGAGAAAGTCTTTCATATCGAAGTTGATAGCAAGACACTTCTTGAACCTTTTGATTTGGTCTTCGTTGATAGCATAGCCGCCATGCCTACCGCTAATCTCGCTATCCACAAAGTCGATAGCAGAACGCAGACGGCTAATCATACGCTCACCATAGCACCACTGGTAGTAGAGACCAAAGAATGCCTGATGTTTATAGAACTTGTCGCTTGTTTTTTCTTTCGCACGAATGCGAACAAAAAAGTTACTTCTTTCACCCATAGTTGTTTCTCCGTTGTTATGGTTTCTAATAGTAATATACCTAATTAAAATGGTTTTGTCAATGGGTTGTATCAACTTTTATGTAAAGTTTTCGTTACAGGCTGGGATGGACACCGGGATGGGACAGCTGGAGTCGAGGCTAGGGTGATAACCTATGTTGAAACCCGGTTCGAGCCAAATGAAAACCCCCTTTCGGGGGCGGGCTAAATGTTAATCTTGGAGCGGTGAATTTCTAATTTGACGGTTTGGTTAGGAACATCCTCTACATCTTCAATGCGAGCTTCCCATTGGCTCTTTGCCGTTTCGTCGAACTCCCCAATGATATAATCTTTTGCGAGAGCATTCCACTCGGCACGAGCCGCATCCTTGCACTCGTCATAAGTTCCGCACTTGCCTACCTTAACATAGGCATCATCGCAATCTTCTATTGTGTTAATGGTAAGAACAAAAATATCCATATAACCCCCTTATAGGTGAAGCAGCTTATCTTCGGTTTTTGCAATATCGACAGCCGCCAAAGCAACCTTGAACATCCGTTGCCTAACGAGGTCAGGACACGGCGTGTCAAAGAGCAAGCTCTTGTCGTTGATTACACCAGAAAAAAGAATTTTCTTTTTGCCGTCATACTTGCGTGTGATAGTCCACGCAACACCATCCTTTACCTGTGCAAAATGGGTATCATATTCTTTCGGATGGATAATGCAAATATTTTCACGGACATGGATAACGAACCCACAACTGTTGGGCTTCCAAGTCTTAGGGTCTGCACCGCCAACATTCCCTATGGCGATTTGCCCCACCCCAAAGCAGGCATCGAAGTTCTTTCCCTCGAAGTTCTCTTCAAGGTATTTATCCCAATCTTTTTGAAAACATTTTATGGCATTGACATTTTCTTTACGGAAAATCATACAACCCCCTAGAACCAAGAAATGCGAACATAGGCACTCGTTTCAGGCGTTTCGTTGAGCCACTGTTTGAACAGTTCCACTGTGTAATCCTTGGGGTAATCTTCGGGATTGACACCCCACTCATCCTTACACTTCTCGTTATACTCATCCTCCGACATAGCATCAAGGGTATCAACCATCGACTTGAACTCGTTTTTGTCGAACTCCCAAACGGCTTCCTCGGAGTGATATTCTCCGCCTGTGCAAGCATCATTGATGTAGTCGCCAGCAAGGGCAACGAGAAAGTCTTGACCCCAAGCCAATCCCTCACTCCCATACTCTATTTGATACTTTGTAATAACATGGGCTCTCGTGGACATTGTGAACTCCTTATAGTTGTTTCTACGGTATAAATATACCTAATTAAAATTGGTTTGGCAATAGGTTTCCATCACTTTTTGTGTAAACTTTTCGTTACAGGCTGGGATGGACACCGGGATGGGACAGCTGGAGTCGAGACTAGGGTGATAACCCATGTTGAAACCCAAGCTGGGTCAAACAGAAAGGGGGGATGAACCCCCCTTGGCATTCTCGCAAAGGTGATTAGACTTCCTGCTTTTTCGCTTTTTTCTTGCGAGGTTTCTTCTTTTTGTAGTCCTTACAAAAATCAATAAATTCTTCTTCTTCGTCGATAGTAAATTCCCAAGTGTCAGGGTCGAACAAATCGGGATATTCAAAATACCCATCTTCGTAATTTTCAATAATTTTTCCAATATTGTAATCGTCAAGGGAAAGGTCGTTTTCGTCAAACACACGCTTGATTTCATCACGCTTCGCTTCCGTTTCGTCGAACTGTTCGGAAATCTTACCCAACTTGCCATTTTCCCAATAGTAGTCCATCGCCTCGTCCATAGCGACAAGTTCAATGGAAACATCGGGAAATTCCTCGCAAAGTTTTTCATACCATTCGCAAGGGCAATCCCAAGGGGAAGTAAAGGACACGCAGATGTTGCGGTCAGTGTCTTCCGTTATCTCGCACTCCTCTGGCGAGACATCCCACTTACAGCCCCACTTGTCGAGGTGGTAGTGATACCAGTCGAAGATAGTGCCGTCAGCACGCTTGTCATACTCCGTGATATGGGCATCTTCGGGCTTGACACGGTAATCCGGGTCATTGAGGTCTTCCGGGATAAGAACGGCATAGGACAGGTATTCCTTACCATCACAGCCCACCAAATCCTTGCCGTTGTAAACCGTGAACAGCTTTGCCCTGATAGCCTTAATGCGTTCAGGATTTTCCGAGGTAATTCTCAAATCGTTGTTTACCCAATTAGGCATAAGCCAATCTCCTTATAGTTGTGTCTATGCTATAAATATAGTTAATTAAATCTATTTGTCAATGGGTTATATAAAAATTTGTGTAAACATTCGTAAACATAGTCATCTGATGGGACTGCCGGGTGAAGGCGTAAGGGTGATAACCTATGTTGAAAATAAAAATAAAATAAAATAAATCAAAAGGGGCTTTCGCCCCCTAGCTTTACGGTTCTACATATTAGTTCTGATGAGCTTCGTCCCCTCATACACCTCAGTGTTCAAAGGAATTTCGTCGCTAATGTCTCCGTTAGGATATAACCAACAGCCAACGCCATAATCGTCTGGCTGGTCGAACACGTTCGCCCTATAATGAGTGCCATTGAAGTCGAATTCAAGCCAGCAGTCCGCACAGTTGTCGTCTTCGAGGGTCTCAACTAATGCTACACGGTTATTGCTGTCGGTGATAGTCACCGTCGCTTTGCCGTCCTTGTAAACGATGGTCGCTTTGCCGTCGCTAGTAATCAGTTCATCCATACTTAACTCCTTGATGGATTATTGGTTTATTATGCTAGGGTATCAAGAGTGTCTTTCCACTCTTCCCACACACGATTTGCTTGTTCGTTAAGATAATCAACGTCGGACTGAACTCCGCTAACTTCAATGTCGGTATCATCAGCATCTCCGTTCTCATTGTAGGGGAACAGCCAGTCAATGTCGAAGTCGCATTGCATGGCGGAGTTTTCGTGCTGATAGGCTATCTTGCCACAGATACGCCATGTCTTGTCAGCGTTGGGCGTTCCCTCTGGTGCTTCGTCGAAGCCGTCAAGCCAGCCCACAACGATACACAGTTTGCGACCACCCTCAGTTGTGTTGATAAGGTGATGGCAACAACCGCACTTCTCACGATTGAGAAATTCAATGTCTTCTTTAAGGTCTGCTAGTGTGATGATTTCTTTTGCCATAAGTTCAACTCCTTTGTTGTTTCTAGTATAAATATACCTAATTAAATCTAGTTTGTCAATAGGTCAGGTAAAAATAATTGTAAAATTCTATTAACAGCCACTCGATACAAACCAGCCTCCGACGCCGGGTTCCCAGGGAAAGGGTGATAACCTATGTTGAAACCCGATAATAACGAAGTTAAAACCCCTCTTTCGAGGGGCGGGATTTAGATGCTGTCGTATTCATCGACCTCTTCATACATATCAGGCTCGACGATTACAAACCCGTGCCTACGAGCGATTTCATCGGGCAGGTCAATGCAAACCATCTTCCAAGTAACATCCACTTTTGCCGAAGCCACGATGTATCCCTTTTTGCCCGGTTGAACTTCGAGGTCATTAAGCCCGGTTTCTTTTACCGAACGAGCGAAAGATTTTGGGTCAGATGTTGTCCAATCCTGAACCGCATACTTGACTTGTTTCTTAAACGCTTCCCAATCTTTTGCTTCGGTCTTGAAAATATAAGAAAGTCTGTTAGGCTCTTCTCGATAATCCGAGCAATCTTGCGATATTGTAATTTTTCCGATAAAAGGAAAATCATTTTCTTTTTCGGTTTCTTTTTTCTTTGCCATCGGTTTACCTCATTTAATTAAAAATTTTCATGCAATTCCTGAACTTGCCAATAGTGGCGAACATCGCCCCACCACAAACTGCCGTCGGTAGAATAAGGGATTTCATCAACGGACTTGTAGCAGCCATCGCCAGCATCGTCAGTATTAACATCGCAAAGGTCGATTTCATTCTTTTTGATGAACGCAATCATATCCTCACGCAAGAACTTAATCGCATCGTCTAGGCTGTTGAAATACTTGCCGAAGCAACCAGCGGCATCCTCGTCTTGGTCTGCACACCAGTTCACAACCACCCACTTGACTTCCTCGCTAACCACACCGAGGTCTTCAACGATGGTGAAGCCACAGAAGTCGCCATTGTAAGCATCTTCGATGATGGACTCCGCATCATCAGTGAACGCCTTGCGGTAATCTTCGCCATTCTTGAAGTAGAAGTAGATGTCGTCGGTTTCATAACCAGACGGAATGGATACACCGTTCTTTACCTTTTCACCAATGGCGACAAGGGCGGTGAATGGCGTTGGGTCGCCCTCAAAATGTTTTACTTTAACTCTTCTAATCATAAGTCATCTCCTGTTGATATAAATAATATAGTTAATTAAATCCAATTAGTCAATATAAAAAAGAAAAAAATGTAAAGTTTTCGTTACCATCATTACGGCGGGCATCCTGTTGGGACTGCGGGCGGTGATTCGAAGGGTGATAACCTATGTTGAAACCCCAAAAATAAAAATAAAAATGCCGTGAGGAAAGTGTGTTGTGGCTAGGCTGTGTGAGTGCCTATTTTCCTCACGGCAGGGGCAGGGAGACCCCCGATTATCCTTTATTTAGGTGTGGCTGGATAAGTCTTCATCGACAATGCTGATAACGAGCATAAAAGCCCAGAGTAGAAAGAACGGCAATACGCCAATGGCTTTTTGAATGCTCTCTTGGGCGGCTGTGTAAACCCAATAGATTAAAAGGAGAAGCCCTATGCCCATTTCAACATAGAAGAACTTGCGTAATAGTTTGTTTGATTTCATAAGGTATCTCCTTTGTTTAACCAAACACGGTATAGAAGCACCGATTTACAACATCGTCGCCATAGAGCTTTTGGAGGGATTTAAGTTCAGGTGTCGGCTGATAGAGCTGTGAATGGAAGAACTCAAAGTATAAGCCATCCACTTCGTCATAGTTGTCACCCTCACCGTCAGAGTCGTGGAAGTCAACATTGAGGTCAAGCCCGGTCTTATCCTTGACCTTGCCTGTGATTTCAGTCCACAAGCTACGCAGCTTCACCAAGTCCTTTCCGTCAGGTTCGCTAACGGCGTTGTCGTTCCCATCGGTCAGGAACTCGATAAGGCAAGATGCACCTTCGCCTTCCTCCAACTTGTTGAACAGGCGGATGAACGAGGTCAGTTTCCTGCCGTCTTCTAAGTTGCCGAGAATACGGCGGATTTTTTTCGGTTCGATTACTTCGGCAAAGCACGCCGAATTACCCATAGACATAAGCTTTCTCCTATTGTTGTTTCTATGCTTATAATATACCTAATTAAAATGGGTTTGTCAATAGGTCAGGTAAAAATAATTGTAAAATTCTATAAACGACCACTCGATACAGCCCACCCTCCGACGCCGGGTTCCCAGGGAAAGGGTGATAACCTAAGTTGAACATCAGGGCGACGAAAAAAAGAATGCCCCCTTTCGGGGGCTGAAACAGAGGTTAAGCAACCTTGACCGACTTCAAATGTCCGACAATATCCAAGATGTTATTCATCGGCTTGAAACAAGTGTTCATAAACTGCGAGTCATCAAAGCGACCCTTACGAATGCTCGTGTGAGTGATGAAATCGGTGTAAGCGTTGACGAGACCCCAAGCATTGTGCTTATGGTTCTGATTGTCGTGAGCGTTGAGCATCTGTGCGAATGCCTTTTTCTGCTGTGCGAGGACCACCTTTTTCAGTTCGTCAGCGTTGTCCGGCGTGGGGAACAACATATTGATTGCCTGTTCCGTTTCGCCCTGTGTCAGCTTGATTTTGCTGAACTGCTTTGCAACCTCGTTGAGTTTGCCCATATAGTTAGCAACGCCACGCAACACTTCCTTTGCATCTTCCATGCGTTCGCCCACCCTTGCGGAATGACGAATGTTAATGGTGTTCGCAACGTGGTTAAAAGCAAAATTAAATTGATTTTGGCAGACGACACGGAGCGGAGTAATTGCCGCCGAAAGCTGATACTTTCCGTTGAAAGAATTACGGAAAATAACATAAGGATTGAACTTGTCTCCGAGGATATCTACAGAGGGGAGTTCAGCGATGAGGTAAACCATCCCGGTGTGAGTCATCCCACCCTTGACGAACTTCAAGCCTTCGCTGATGTAGTCCACGAATGCGAAGCCGTCACGGTTCTGCACTATCTCATACTTCTCGCCAACGACCCCGAGGATATGCTTGTGACCCTTTTCGTCAAGATAGGTGTTAGCCATCATATCATCCACTTTGGTCTTGTCAGAGAGCCAGAGCGTTTCCTTTTGAACGGTGTAGTTGAGCTTCGCCTTTTCAAGTGCTGCATCAACCGTCTTTTCGTTGATGGTGCTTCCGATGCCCGTCCAAGAGGCAAGGCGAGGGAGTTGAATAATGTCAGGCATAATTGTCTCCTTTGTTTCTGTTATTGTTAATTACATAATTAAATATAACTAATTGGATTTGGTTTGTCAATAGCTAAATCAAATTTAATTAAAAAATTTTCCCAGCGATTTCTCCTGGGTTCCAGCGGCGAAGGGTGATAACCTATGTTGAAACTGGGCTGGAAACCAGGAAAAGCCCCCAGGATTGGGGGGCGGGGGTTAATTGCGTGCTGTCTTTCCTTGATGTTTCTACTTACGAATTTGCCTGATTATCTGCCAATTCTTCCATATCCTGAATAATGGCTAATGCAAGAGCAAAAATCTTGACGATAGGGCGAACCCTAGTGGCAACAACATACTCCATCACCTCTGCGTTGAGAGAGAAGCTGCGGATACTAACCTCTACGGCAGGCTCTTTCTTCTTGTGCTTTACCCACTTCGGAGCAAGGCAAAGCGAGAAGCCCCTAGTTTTGAACTGAAACACCGTGCCGATTTTCTTCTTGACGATTTTGGTCTTGACAATGCTCCCATCGCAAGACATTTCAAGACCGAGTTCAGGATTGGTCTCACTTATATTCTTGAACGCTTTTCTAACATCGTGGACTTCGTGAGTGTTGAAATAGTCTCTTTCGTAATAGGTCATAGGTTTACCTCGTTTGTTTATACCTATAATATACCTAATTAAATCTAGTTAGTCAAGCCCATATATAGATTTTTTGTGTAAAAATTCCTTTACCTCAGGACGACGGATTATCCCAGACGACCGACGCTCGACTCCAGTCAGGATAGGGTGATAACCTATGTTGAAACTGGGTTGAAAACCAAGAAAAAACCCCCTTTCGGGGGATTATTAGTCGTCTTTCCTGATGAAATAAATCCGTCGAACTCGACGACATTCAGGACACCAACCCCTCGTCCAAGTCGTGCAAGAGATATCGAGGGGGAAGTGCTTATGGCAAGTGCCGCAACGGAAGATGGACATAGCTACTTCACCTCGTTGAACTTGTTAAGCACCACAGCTTCGATGTAGGAACGCACGTCGTCTCTCGACGGAGCAACCAAGCTTCGAACATCATCCCCATCGTAGAAAGGGTCAGACGGGTAAGCCACGAACATACCATTCGGACCGTCCATAATACGCAAACTACGGATAACAATAGCATCGTTAAGCGTAATATTTGCCATTGCCTTTGTATACATCTTCTTTGATGTATCCTTGAAAGGGAAAACCCTCACTTGTGTTACCTTGATACCGCAATTCGGTTCAATCTCGTTATACTTATCTGCCATATTTAACCTCTCTTGTTCGTTGTTTCTATAATAAATATACCTAATTAAATCCAGTTTGTCAAGCCCTAAATTAAAAAATTTCCCAGCGATTTCTCCTGGTTCCAGCGGCAGAAGGGTGATAACCCATGTTGAAACCCAAAATCAAAAAATTCAAAACCCCTCTTGCGAGGGGTCAGGATTTTGCCTAGTTTTCGCAGGAAAGTTCTTTCGGGTCGCAACCTATGGCTTTCGGTTCTTCGTAGAGGGGAACATAATCTTCGCTGTCCTTATCCCGGTGGCTATCGTATTCCACCAGACCGCTTTCATAATTGGGATAGTAACCATCGTCGTCATCTTTGTTTACAAGCCCAAGACGGTCAAGCATATCGTAGGCTTCGCCGACTTCAATATCGGTTCGACCGTATTCTCGTCCGCCATCAGTCTTGTTGTAGGTGAGGAGACCATAGTATTCAGTGACCTGTTCCTCACCCCATTCGCAACGCATTTCGATATCGGGGTAGAGTTCGCAAATCTTCTGCAATAGTCCGATGGCAGGAGACCAAGCCGTTGCCGCCTTGAAGTAGATGAAGCCCTTTTCATCAAGCGTTTCAGTGATTTCTTCAAGGGTGTTGATATCTTCGTCAAAATCATTGTAGAAAATGGTGTTGCACAAGCCCCATTTAGAACCCCATTCGGCAATGCAAAAGGCATACCAATCCTCGTAGCCGTATTGCTCTATGTTCGCCTTACGCTGTGCCTCATAAGCGTTCTTGTCATAGTTGGGGTTCTCTTCAAACGACCCATCGTCGTGAAAGAGCAATTCGCCCATCTTTTCAAGCTTTGCAATTCCATCAGGGAGAGGGATAATGCTTTTGCTATTCACCTCAATGTTACAACCCCTATAATTGGGTGTATCGTTATTGATAAGATGTTTCTTGATGAACTCGTGAAGTTGTTGCTTTGCCGCATCATTCTTTGCGGTAAGCTTAATCAATGAATATGCGTAATTAGGCATAGTGCTTTCTCCGTTTAAGATTTCTAGTATAAATATAGCTAATTAAATTCAGTTTGTCAATAGATAAATAAAAAATTTCACGGTGGACACCGGGGTGGGACAGGCTCCAGCGGCAGAAGGGTGATAACCCATGTTGAACCCAAAAAAGAAAAAAATTAAAACCCCTCTTTTGAGGGGCGGTTTTGTTCTTATATCAGGCAATCAGGCAATCCGCAAATTCGGAAGGGATATTTTCGGAAACCCATACCCGGCAAAGCGTATCAGCATACTGCTGTGCAGAATGTTCGGTCAGTTGGTCATAACCAATACAGTCAGACCAATGATATTTGGGAACACGGATTTTAAGGCTATCACCGCTACACAAACTGCTTACGCCCACGGTCACAACCACTTCTACATCGCCCAAATCGGCAAATGGAAGTTTTTTAAGAACTTTCTGTTTAAGGCTGTTAAGGAACTCAACAGGTTCTAATCTCGGTTCGTTACTCATAGTTATACCCCCTAGTCTTCGTCGTCGCACTCGTCAATCAGGTCAACAATGCTCTTTACCGAGAGCCATTCACCATTCCTGACATACTTACCGCATTCATCTTCAAGGTCGCCATACTTGACTTCAAGCTTGTCTTTAAGGCTATCTTTGTTATCATCATCGTCAATCAAGTCCACAATATCCTTGACAGAAAGCCATTGGCTATTTACATAAGCACCGCTTTCATCGTCAAGGCTACCAAAAGTGTTTTCAATCTTGTCTTTGAGTTGTTCTGCGAACATAAGCTTTACTCCTATTTGCTTGTTGTTTCTATTATAAATATAGTTAATTAAATCTAATTAGGCAATAGGTATATTCCACTTTTTGTGTAAATTTTCTATTACATAGGATTTTCGATGACAGTGACCGATGACCGACGCACGCCTCCAGCTGCGGAAGGGTGATAACCTAAGTTGATTTTCCAGCGTTGGCGTGTTAAAGCCCCCTCGTCGAAAGGGGGCTAGGTCAATCCCTCTGCTACATCCCTATGGTTTCAGGGCAGAAGATGGCACGCAAGAGCTTCTCTTCGGGAGTCATCTGTTGATACCACCACGCTTTGAGACGGTCAAGACGGTGCGTGCAAGCGTAGATGAGACGCACTTGTCCGTCAAGGATAGACTTCGGTGCGTGCAGCTCTTTGAGCTTCTGCTGTCTCTCTTTGAGTTCAGGGATATATGCCATAAGGTGTTTGAGTTGAGCTTTCTTGATGTTGTTAATCTTAATCGCCTTGAAGTCCACCTTGATAATGTTACCCATATCTACTCCTTTGTTAAGGGTTAAACATTCATCTCTACTTATTATATCGTTTTCAACAAAAGGAATGTAAACCACTTTTTCAACTTTTTTTGAAAAAAAGTCTGTCGTCAAACCACGGCGGAAATCAGAGCGACGCCGGGGTTCCACGGTTAAGGGTGATAACCTAAGTTGGATATCGGGGGAAAACAAAAAATAAATCCCCCACCCTTGCGGATGGGGGATAACAACGAGGGGTTAGAAAAGGTAGTTTTTACGCCCCATTGGGAACGAGCGTGAGAAACAAGGTTTCGCCAAGGTCTCGCAAAGTTCGCTACGGCACAATTCATCTTCGTGCTTTGCAAGCCAAGCCTGACCACGCTTGTTAATCGGTCTAAGTTCAGCATAATTCGTGCCGTCATGATGGTAGCCATTGATATGCATCCCATCCTTGTCTTGCCAAATCTTTATGTTGTCGCACGAACTGAACAGACCGAGCAGGTCATCCACGCTCTTCAAGACCTTGCCGCCATACCTCTGACCATTCCAAAGGTCATCGTAACCCAACGCCACCATAGGGAACAACTTGCAATGCTTCATATTGCCCTTGAAGTCGTCGTGTTCAAGTTGCAGGGTATCATTTACATAGTTCCAATAGTCTTGCGAACCCTCTTCTTGCGGTTCTCGCTCATTGGCTTCGCAGTTCTCTACATATTCTTCGTAGGATACATCTCTATCAGTATCGAGTGCGACCCATTCAGTTACTTTTTCTTTTTTCTGTGCCATAAGTTCAACTCCTTTCGTTGTTTACATCTATAATATACCTAATTAAATCTAATTAGTCAAGGGTTACAACAAAAATTTTATGTAAAGTTTTGTAAACACTTTCCGCACGAGTTCTGCTGCGGGCGGTGATTCGAAGGGTGATAACCTATGTTGAAACTGGTTTGCCGCACGAGAAAAACCCCACCCTTGCGGGCGGGGCTAGTTTTATGGCACAAATTTACAGGTAGATATCCGTGATGTAAAAGTCGTTGCAATCTTCTTGCTCAAACAGACCAATCAAATCGCTAATGCTATCGCAGTAATAGAAGATATCCTCATCGTCATCAGGCAAATTATCTTCGCTATAATCACCCTGAATGGCAATGGTCTCGGTCAGTTCACTATCATCGTCCGTGAAATGAACATTTACCTCAACACGGGTTAAACCCTGTTCCTCAACTTGCTTAATCTTTTCCTTGATTTCATCGGAAAGTTTGTTATAAGTTTCTTGTGTTGCATCTATCATATTTGCTACTCCCTTATGTTTTAGATGTATTAAAAATATACATAATGTTAAAGATATGGACATTGCAATTCTTCAATCTTACCAAACGGCAAGAACTGAACACGGCTCTTACCACTTTCCGTCTTGACGGCTACTTCACGCTCCCCAACGGATAGTCTTTCTACATAGTAGTCCACAGAAGCACTACCCTCTATGGTCAGTAGGTGGTGTTCAGTCTTCGCAACCGCTATATAGCGGTTATCCTCTTTGTGGCAAGCCCAATTACCCCCCATAATAGAGTCAAAGGTTTTGCCCATAACACGAACTCCCGTGCTGTCCGCATAACGCAAAATGTCTTCGCACTGAATTTCCCCTGCGAACGAACATATTGCAACCGCACCGACAAGAGCCAAAGTCTTCATTTGTGTTTCCTTTATAGTAGGTGTTTAACTTTCTGTTTAAAATATACATAATTAAATCCAATTTGGCAATATGGTTTGCCAACTATTTGTGTAAACATTTCGTTACAAACCCCTGACGACCGTCGCTCGACTCCAGCGGCAGAAGGGTGATAACCTAAGTTAAAACTCAGGGCGACGAAAAAAGAAAAACCCTCGTCGTTCGACGAGGGCTGTAATGCGGTAGAGTTTAGGTGTTTAAGGCATTGTTGTTAAACCGCATTACCACGCTTTTACTTGCGATAGTTGTAGAACATATCTACGCTACACTTACGCATCCTAGCCATTTCAGAACGGCTTACGCTGTCCTTCCACAAGATGAGGTTCTTGTTGCCGAAGATAGTGTAGAGCAGACTCTGTGCCAATATCCTTGCGGCAATCACTTCGTTGTAGTCTGTGAGTTCAGGGTGCTGGTCTAGGGTCGCCTTAATTGCTTTCCTGACCTTGCCCATTTCAATAGAACCCTTGACGAAATCCGTTGCTATCTTGACGATGTTCTTTGACTTGAACTTCGCAAGCGACTTGTTACTGACTTTGATTTTAGCCATTGTGCTACCTCTCGTTTATGTATCAATAATATACCTAATTAAATCCATTTTGTCAATAGGGCTTAATCAGTATTTGTGTAAAGCTTTGGTTACAGACTATGGATTAACCCAACCCGAATGGTGCGGCGTGCGAAGGCGTAGGGGTGATAACCTATGTTGGAGGTCGGGGGGAAATAAAAAAAGAACACCGCCATTCGGCGGTGAGAGTAGTTAGGTTAGGGTGTTTAAGGTTTGATGGGTTTCGGTGAATAACCACCCTACTCTTTTATAAAAATTTTTCAAACATTGATTTTACATTTTTTATTCCACCCACAACGGAATTGAGGTATTTTTCAAACAGCACTTCTGTCACCCAATACAGGTGACCTGCTTTTTCCCAACGCCGCTTATACTTGCCCTTAAAGCCAAAGGTTTCAACGTCATCGCTCATATACAGGATACTATGGGCGTTGCTTACCTTACGGAATGTAAGCCAAATATATCCATCTGTGGAGTATTGTCCGCACTTCTTTTTCCCCACCAATGCTTTCGGAAAAGCTGGGATTATAACAGGGTTTTTTCCATAGCAAAAGAGTTCATGTTCTGCGTTCCACTTTGCCTTAGAGCGAATGAACAAGTCCTTATGGATAATGGCGTAAGTGACATAGCTCTTGCCGTTGCCGCTTGCCCCCAAATCCCCATACTTGACATTGACTATTTGATAGTCAGACCCTAGTGTTTCACGGATAGTCTTGTCAAGGGCGAGAAGTTCATTTGCCGTGAACTCCGTGGAAATCAGTTCATCGCCACGGCTTTGTGCAAAGCTAATAGGGGTTTGCCTTGCCTTTGCGTGTTCGGCTTCGTAATTAGCCTTAATCTGCTTTTCACGCTTTGGCGAATACTTAATAGTGATATGGGTTTTCTGTGCCATAGGTTTAACTCCTTTCGTTGTTTCCTTATATACAATATACATAATTAAATCTAGTTTGTCAAGGGGTTCTGAACATTTTTTGAACGAGGGCGGAGCAGGAATGGGACGCCGGGTTCCACGGTGGAGGGTGATAACCTATGTTGAAACTCAGGGGAACCCAGATGAAAACCCCCTCTTGCGAGGGGGCTATGGTTAATCATTATCGTTAATGTAGCACTTTACATCTTGAACTGCACCGCAGTGAACGCATTGCTGAATGTATTGGTGACCTATTACTCTATCACCTCTTGTTATGGTATAGTCCTTTACCGTTTTCCATTGGTGCTTGCATTGATATGCCATCTTCTTTACTGTAATGATTATTGCACCTATGATAGCGGCAAGACCGCATACGCCTATTGCGATAAAAAAGATTATTAAAGCTATCATAACTTATTTCTTTTTCTTGCTCTTATCTTCATTGAACTTCACGAGGAATACATCTATCGCCTTAGCCATCTTGCGAGCCGGGAGGATAGGTATATCTAGCACCACCCCTCTTGTTGTAAGCGTAGTGTATTCGTTGCCGTGGTTGTCCAAGCCGTAAGTCAAGGTCGCATCGCCGTGAGACCACTTCGTTCCAGTCTTGTGAGAGTTGTTGGGTCGGAACACGCTTTCAGTTACCTTTGGAATGATATCGCTCTTCTGTTTAAGGCGATTACCATAACCAAATTCATAGACGAGGTAGCAAAGAACCTCTTTGATATGGTTGCGGAAAGTTTCAAATTTTTTCCGTGTTTCGTTGTCCATTTTCTTTACACGCATTTTTTATACTCCGTTGTTTGGGTTGTATCAACAATATACATAATTAAATCCATTTTGCCAATAAAATAATATAAAAATTTCTTAACATTGTTTCGACAGCACGGACATCGAGCGACTGCCCATCGAAGCTCGAGACATCAAAGGGTGATAACCCATGTTGAAATCCCAGAGGAAAGAAATAAAAAATGCCCCCGTAAAGGGGGCGGTCTTCATCAGGGAGTTAAGCAAATTTTTTAATCCCACCAACTAGGCTTAGGGTCTTTGGAAACTTCAAGGGCTTTGGCCAATTCCATTCCCACGCTAATGCTAATGTCTCGTTCAACGGCAGGGCAACCGAAGTGAGTGAGCTTCTGAATTTCGTTCAGGTCAATGTCGCCATATTCGCTGTCCTCAGGGTGCAAGTTGTTCACAACATAGCCATAGACGATACCGCTCGTTTCTGTATCCTCGTAGCCTTCAAGGATATACCAAGTCAAGGCGTGAGAGAAAGGCATAAACAAGCGACAAGCGACTTTCGCATCGCCTTGCTTGCCGTCTTGCGAACCGCTCAGATGGTTCTGCAAGAACTTCTTGATTTCAGCCGTGATAAGTTTCTGTTTTGCCATAAGTTCAACTCCTTTCGTTGTTTCTATTATAAATATAGTTAATTAAATTCAGTTTGTCAAGGGGAGCAACAAAATTTTTTTCGCAACCCTCGTCGCACCTTTTAATATAGGGTGGTAGCAGCTGCCCCTGTTCCCGCTCGCATAGGGTGATAACCTATGTTGAATCTCGGTGGGAAACATGTTAAAGCCCCCTTGTGGCAGGGGGCAAACAGGTTAGCAGTTCCATTCGTCTTCTTTCACTCGGTAATGTCTGAAATTGCCGAGCAATTCTATGTTATTGGGAATGTCCTCACAGCCTGCATCTTCAATGTCCGACAAGAATAATTTAGTCCACGGAGCATACTCACCATAGTGGCATTTACAGCCGCCATCGTCAAATTCAGTCCAATTCTGCTCCCAATCAGCAACAACATTGCCGTCCTTATCAAACAACTTGACTTGGGTATCTTCGTATTCACGAGGGTCGCCCTTAATCCACAACTCCATTCCGTCCTTGCTTTTCCAGACGGTCATACGAGTGAAATGCTCACGGAAACAAAGCGGTGGAACTTCGGCAACTTTACCCTTTTCGTTCTTGACTACAAGTAGTGTTCCGCCTTGCTGAACATCTACCAACTTAACATATTCACCTAGTTTGAAATAGCCTTTAAGGGCTACATCAACCATAAACAGACCGCAGTCTTTCTTTGTGAACTTTCTATTGTTATTCATATTTCGCTCCTTACTTTATATTGGCTTTTGTAATGATTATAATATACATAATTAAATCTAATTAGTCAAGCTCTTTTCATATCTTTTTTGTCGGAAAGCCCAGCCGAGGAGC
>RHMF01000275.1_pt1 | contig 21383 bp, 22 predicted proteins | sample 5365151 | NCBI WGS metagenome assembly RHMF01 (sample SAMN10266501, study PRJNA497801) | feces metagenome | isolation source: feces | host: Bos taurus | place: China: Prairie of Fairy Mountain | collected 2017-08-14 | reverse complement strand
CACGACAACTACCATAAAACTAGTATCTTTGGCATATGGAATCTGCACACCGATCAGCTCACGGGAGTATCCTTGCGGAACATCCAAAAGGCACACATAAGCTTGGTCCGGAAATGCCATAAAAGTAGCAACGCCCTCACTGTCTGTGACGGTGACTATAACAGAGGAAGATGTTAAGGCATTTTCGTTTTTGATCCTTACGCCCGGTATTCCGTAGCCGTTCTGGTCTATGACCTGCACAGTATAGCGTTGCATCGTGATCACTGTGGGATTGGTCACAATGGGCGGGTGTAAGGTTGATGTAGTGGGCGCATCCACGGTGGAGGTCGTAGGCACGGTAGTTATGGTGGGTTTATTCTCTTGATCCTCAGGTCCAATCAATATAACAAAAAGGATAACAGAAACAAGCACAGCACCAAGCATCCACAAATTGTACCAAGAGCTTTTCTTTTTCACCGGCGGTTCCTGGGCCACGGGGACTTCTTCCCTGCCGTCCTGTTCTGCAGGCGCTTCCTCTATCTGATCAAAATGTGATGGTCCCTGGGTGACTCGATAGATCCTGTCACCCCAAATGGCGCCGCAGTAAGGACACAGAAAATCATCTTCTGCAATTTCTTTGCCACATTTTCCGCAATATTTGCTCATAGGCGTCATTCCTCCGATGCTTGCCGATTATCGGGGCAAATGGTGATATAAATACAGCGATCCTCGCCGTACTCGATCTTGTCTACTATGTAATGTTTGTAGCCTTCCGGCATTTCTGCTAATATGATATCACTCTTTTTTAAATTAAGTTCGCCAGACAGCCTGATCGTGCCAAGACCCTCACCATTGATCTCTACAAATTGCCCTACATCATCCTGATAGATAACAAGAAGCGCATATGCCACACTCGAGCCCTCGTGATCTTTAAGGTAGATATGGTAAGACAGTTTTCCGTCATTTTTCAAGTAGACGGTGCAACTTCGATCGTAGGATTGGAAATGATAACTGTAATAATTCTCATATACCGTAGTGAGATTATCAGGGCAGTCACTCACATGAAAATAAACGTCAAAAGGATTCGGTTCGGCTGACAGGAATGTGATCACACCGTTTTCGTCGGAGGTATAGTATTCATAGCTTCCATTGAACTGATCCACACCAATCTGTACCCCACTCACCGGTTCACCAGTATCCTGATTTACAAAGCTCACGGTATAGGTATACTCTGCGTTCATCGGCGCAATAGTTATATAGATTTGATGCCCTTCACCAAATTCAATATGTTCAATCACGTAATTTTGATATTCCGCATTCAAATAAGATAACTCAATTTGCGGTTCCCAATTTGGAAAATAACGGAATGTGCCCATTCCTTCCTTGTCAGTTACTAGCAAGTTCAAAGGATGGCCGTCGTCCAAAAGCATAAGGCCACTATCTACCACAGGCGCACCCGCATCATCCTGAAGGAAGAATGTATAATTTGCCTTGCCATCATAATCCAGCATAATGGATGTGCTCCTTCGATAAGCATCGAAACCGTAGTCCCAGTCCGCTGGTCCATCCACACAGTAGCCATCCGGAAAATATGTGATCTTAAACTGCACAGCGGCAGGATCGGCCGTAATGGTTTCAAAGGTAACAATACCATTTTCGTCGGATGTATAATGCTCTAATTCACCGCTGTCCGGATGCCAATAGCCAATCTGCACACCAGCAACCGGCACCATATGCGTATCGACAAAGGCAGTAAACTTAACGGTGTAGGTATACTTTGTTCCGGGCGCTTTATGATCCAATTGGATGATTAGCTCTTGGGTATCCTTTTCAAAGGTGAAATTCACACCATAGTAGTCTGCATTCTTCTGAATGCTAACATTATGGACAGCATCAAACTTACCTACAAAGCTGAAGCATCCCTCCATATTAGTCGTACCACGGTATATAGAGGTACCGTCATCCACATCATACACCAAAAGAGAAACGCCTGTGATGGGTTCGCCATTCTCATCCACAACACGAACGGTGTAAACCTTATCCTTGTGGATGCCGGCCTCGGCATAGGTTTGTAGGTCAAAGGTAAAGTCCAGCTTTTCAGGCCGCAAATAGAAATAAGTTTCTGGCAAGACATAGCCATTGGGCACGAAGGTGAAATTGCAGGAATGAATGCCGACTCCATATGTAGCCGTAAAGACGCAGCAGCCATTTTCATCGGTAACCGCATCCTGTGATGGATGTCCGGATGAATTGAACCGAATACCCACACCGCTGATGGGATCTCCCTTGGAATCCACTACCTTCAACGTATAAGGGACCGGTTTCGGCTCCAAAACAATCTGCAGAGTCTCGGAAAAATTGATAAAGAAGAACCGCTCATTCTCGTAATGGACAGTATATTGTACAGGCAGTCCCGTGAGCTGAATATAATACCCATTGCTTTTGGGTAGAACAAACTGGACCTTGCCGTTCTTCTGCAGCTGGCCACTATAGACAAGGTGTCCGTCGTTGTAGACATGTGCAATCGTACCTGTCAGATCCGTCTTATCACTGGCAGATATATGCACAGAATAAGTCACAAGAGGCAAGGTGCTTTCTGTAATTGTAGGGGTAGTAGTTGTTGAAGTAGAAATTTGACCTGTTGTTGAATCAATGTTCGCATCAAAAAAACTTTTAACGAACAATATGCCTGCTCCAACAAGCAGTATCAATGCTAGCATTATAACAGAAGGAACAATGAAGCGAGAACGCTTCTTACCGCCATTTACAACTTTCGCATTAACAATGGCAGCATAAGATACAGGGTCACCAACGATCGTGCCGCAGTGGGGGCAAATGAAATCGTCTGCTGAAATACTCTGTTTGCATTTCTCACACTTTCTGCGCATATCTGCTCCCCCCTTTTACAACATTATATCATAACTGTCAATATAAAAGACTCTGCCTTTCAAACAGGCAGAGTCTTACGCTTTGGGATGGCATTTTTCATAAACAGATTTCAGCTTCTTGTTGACCATATGGGTATACATCTGGGTAGAAGAAATATCACTGTGGCCAAGCAGTTCCTGAAGAGAATCCAAATCGGCACCATTTTCTAGCAGATGCACTGCAAAGCTGTGACGCAGCGTGTGAGGCGTGATCTCCTTATCAATGCGTGCGGTCGCCTGATAGTGCTTAACGATCTTCCAGAAGCCCTGGCGACTCATACGGGCACCAGACACATTGACAAACAAAGCAGTTTCATCCGGATCAGCAACCAATGTGTCACGCACATTCTTCATATACAGTTGCAACGCCTTCAGTGCTGCAGGGTATAGTGGAATCATTCTAAATTTCTTGGCACCGGAGCACTTGATCACACCGGCATCCAAATTCACATCGTCCACATCCAGCGACAGTAGTTCAGTGACACGCACACCGGTCGCATACATGATTTCCAGCATGGCCTTATCGCGGCATCCCTTTGCGTCAGAAACCTGTGGTTGACTCAATAGCAATTCAATCTCTCGACCGGAAAGGATCTGAGGCAATTGCTTCTCTCCACGGTCGATATGAATATCATAAATGGGCGTCTGCTCAACAAAACCGGAAGACACAAGATAAAGATAAAAATTTTTCAAACTTGCCAATGTTCTAGAAAGGGTTGCGCCGGAGCGACCGGAATCGGTCAAATATGTAACATACTCCAAAATATGGTTGCGCTGAGCAGAAGCTATATCCAGGGACACATTCTCATCCAGCCAATCGGAAAACTGCCGGATATCACGCATATAGGAAGCGACCGTATTAACGGATGCCTGCTTGACTTTTGATAAGTAATTTTCATATGCACGAATCAGATCCAACATAGCCACTGCTCCTTTCCAAAAACTGGGGTTATGCGAAAAGAAAACCATCCTGCCGCCCGGTACAGGCAACAAAACGGTCACAAAACAACATAATTCCCTGTGCCATAAATATAGCGGATTCGCAGATAAAAAGCAAGTCGGAAAAGGCAAATTATAACATTTTTGTAAATTATGACAATTGTTATGTTAACGAATTTATGTTAACCAAAGAAACCAGGTGCATTTAAAAAACGATCAGTGCTATTACGGGCGCAGATATAGGGGTCACAATTTACGCGACCCCTATATCTTGTTTGTGCATCATTTTGCCGTATTTCCGTTTAGAGGTAAATGCTGTTTACTCATTTGTGCATATTGTATATTTTCTATATCCGTGATCTAGGAACGCGGAACTTCGGTTGCTTATTTCTTCTAAATCTCAGCAGATTCGCCACCATACTGCCCGCAAATACCACAGCAGCTGTAGCTAGAAAGCCGTCGGTAACTCCATCAAATAGCAGCACACTTCCAAGCGCCATAACCAATAGGTATAGCACAGCACCGCCGATACACAACCAAAGCCGCATACCTTTCCCCTTCCCTGCTAGCACAGCAGACGAAACGATCGAACCGATCAATAACGCAAGCATCGCCCCATAATCCGTTGCATATTCCGCAATCACGTTTTGGCAAACCAACCACGCAGTGAGCATCGCAATTAGGACGCTGGCGCCGATTGATAGCATAAGCGCCTGCACAAGAGCGATGGCCCATTGTTGAATATCTTCCTTATTTCCCATATTCATCTCCCCCTTTGTCAAATGCATATGCCAAGTAAGACATAAAAATAACCGGAGCAGATCTGACTGCTCCGGTTCGATAAAGATTCGTTATTCTTCCTCAGCAGGCTGTGCGGTGAGCGCCTGGAACTTTGCGCGGGTGTCCTGCACTTCGGCCAAAGACTGAGCAATAGCCTCCTCAGTACGACGCAACGCATCGTCCATATACTCGTTGCTGGCCTTGCGAAGATTGGCCACCTGGACCTTGGTCTGCTCAACCATCTCCAGGCACTGACGCTTTGCTTCGTTGTAAATTGCCTCTTGAGAGACCATATGAGCGGCCTCTTCCGCTGCCTTGCGAATGATGTTTTCAGCCTCGTGGCGAGCCTGGCTGATTAAATCATTACGAGATTCTACAATGGTGCGACTCTGCTTCAGCTCAGCAGGCAACTGAGCAATGATCTCATCGAGCATATCCAGCACCTTCTCACGCTCAACAATGCACTTGTCAGCGCCAAGAGGCAGGGCACGCGCATCCTGGATCATATCATATAGGGAAGTAATAATATCTTCAATATGCTGGTCATTCATTTGGAATTTCCTCCTTGACGTTTTTCTTTTATTCTGTTCTGAAAGTCCGGTATAATCTCACCCGGTAAAAATTCAGATAGGTCTACATTGTAATTGCCCAGTTCTTTCACCGTGCTGGAACTTAGGTACATATACTGACTTTCTGCAGTCAGGAACATAGTATCCAAATTGGGATTGATCCTATGATTGATCAGCGCCATTTGGAATTCATTTTCAAAGTCTGATCCCGCGCGTAAACCTTTGACAATCACGCAGCTGCCACGACGTTGCGCATAATCCGCCAGTAACTCATTGGAGCAATCTACCTCCACATTGGGTATATCAGAAGTTACCCTGCGGATTAGATCCACTCTTTCATCCAGCGTAAACATAGGGTTTTTGCCCGCATTTACCATAACGCAAACAATCAGCTTATCGAAGATTTTTGCCGCTCGTCGAATGATATTCAAATGTCCGCTTGTAACAGGATCAAAGCTGCCGGGATAAATGGCGATCTTCAATATCTGCCACCTCCTCAATCCTTACGATAAAGCGTAATCAGAGTTTTGCCATATTTATAGTCCCTGGAACGGGAATATCCGGGAAAATCCAGCAAAAGTTCCTTTTCCAATGGCCTCTCGGCTACTATTATACCACCAGATTGCAAAATGTCAATTTCCGTTATGCAATTTAGCGCATTTTCCAAAAAAACTTCTGCGTACGGCGGATCCAAAAAGATAATCCCAAATTTTTCTTTACAGTTGTGCAGAAAAGTCAAATAATCACTGCGAACCACTCTCGCCTGGTTTTCCAGTTTTGTTCTTTTCAAGTTTTCACGAATTAACTTACAGGCCGGTTCGCCTGCATCAACAAAGACTGCCCGATCCGCTCCCCTGCTTAACGCTTCAATTCCCAACTGACCTGTACCGCCAAAGAGATCCAGGACAGTTTTTCCAGGAATATCAAAATTAATGACACTAAAGAGCGCTTCTTTCACTCTGTCGGAGGTTGGACGAGTAGCCAGTCCATCCGGTGTCTTAAGCACAACACCGCGGGCCTTTCCTGTAATTACTCGCATAGATCTACAATTTCTCCTTTATGATTCTTTCTCACTGCGAAAATGGGTATAGACTGCTAACGCAGCATCTGCGGGCAGCAAATGTTCTAATTCCGGCAAGGAAGCTTCTCGAATTGCAGCAATAGAATGAAAGCTCTTTAAAAGCAATTCTTTTCGCTTTGGCCCAATGCCGGGAATCTCATCAAGAGCAGAGTAGCGAAGGCGCTTGCTACGAAGGTTTCTGTGGTAGGAGATAGCGAAACGGTGCACTTCTTCCTGGATCGTACCTACAAATGCAAAGACAGCCTGCTGCGAATCAATTGATATCTGCCGACCATCCGGCGTCACCAGCGCTCGTGTACGGTGTCTGTCATCTTTTACCATGCCGAATACCGGAATGTTCAAGTCAAGGCTTTCAAGGGCTTCCACAGCCGTACAGGCATGGGTAACGCCGCCATCGATCAAAAGAATATCAGGTGCGATTTCAAAACCACGATCTTTGTTTTTATAATGCGTAAATCTGCGAACCAAGACCTGACGCATAGAGGCATAGTCATCCTGCCCCTGCAGGCCCTCTAGTTTGAATCTCTTGTAATCCGCTTTGCTGGGTCTACCATCAGCAAACACAACCATACCGGCCACAATGTCCGTACCCGAAATATTCGAAATGTCGTAGGCTTCTATTCGTTTTGGCGGATCCATTCTAAGCATCTTGCCAAGCAACGCAATAGAGCCGGATACTTTTTCTTCCTTGCTTGTAAGTCGCTGCGCCTCTTCTAGCGCATTTTTATTGGCAAGTTCTACAAGGCGTACATTATCTCCTCTCTGCGGAATACGCAGGTGGGGACGTTTACCATATTGTTGCTCAAGAAGCTGAGAAAACAGTTCGCTGTCATCAATAGCAAACGGCAGTAAGACATGCTTAGGAGCAACTCCGCGGCTCAAATAATACTGCTTCATCAGACTTGATACAGCATTCTCTTTATCCTCTGGTCGCGCAAAAATCTCATACTCCTTATCCAGCAGATTGCCACCGGAAAAGTGGAGCACCGCAAAGCAAGCTTTGGTTTCCGTTTCCCCATAGCCAATAACATCGGTGTCCGCAAGGCTGGATGCAGTTACCAATTGCTTCTGCCCAAGCGCTTCAACAGCATTCAGCCGATCACGCAATGCCGCCGCCAATTCAAACTCCAAATTTTCGGCAGCCACAAGCATTTGCGCTTTAATTTCCTCTGCAGCTGCTTTATAGTTACCCTGCAACAATTTCTTAGCCTGCTCCATACGGAGTCTGTATTCCGTACAGGTCATCTTCTCCTGACACCAGCCAGCGCATCGGTTCATATGATAGTTGAGGCAAGGTCTGTCCTTACCCACATCCCTGGGAAACTGCTTCTTGCAAGTCGGCAATTTTAGAGCCTGGCTGATTGCCTCTATGATCGAATTTGTTACACCACGGCTGCCAAAAGGACCAAAATATTCTGCACCATCATTCAAAATGCGATTGACCAGAGAAATGACAGGATATACATCCTTCATATTTAGACGCAAATAGGGATAACCCTTATCATCCTTCAGCAGAATATTGTACTTTGGCATATACCGCTTGATCAAACTACATTCAAGCACCAAAGCCTCAAACTCTGACGCAGCCACGATCACATCAAAATGATCGATATGGCTGACCATCAGCCTTGTTTTGGGTGTATGGGAAGCAGTGTCCTGAAAATACTGTGTGACACGATTTTTAAGTTTTTTCGCTTTACCCACATAGATCACAGTATTCGCCTTGTCCCGCATAATATATACACCAGGAGCCATAGGCAGTGACAACGCTTTTTCCTTCAGCTCATCAAAAGTCATAGTATCACCAAAAAGTACCGCCTCAATGCAGTGGCACCGAGGCGGTCAGAGTCTTCATCAATAAACGTCCCGCTGTAGCAAGATCTCCAGCGCAGTCACAGCAGCCTCTGCATCGCTGCCATCAGCGATCAGGGTAACCGTGGTACCAGTCACAATGCTCATAGACATAATACCCAGCAAGCTCTTTGCGTTCATCTTGCGGCTGCCGGATTCCAGCCAAATAGAGCAACCAAACTCATTTGCCTTCTGTACGAAGTATGTAGCCTGCCGATTATGCAGGCCGGACTCACATCGTACAACAACTTCTTTCATGTACATAGTGATACTCTCCTTCTTTCCCGTTACAATCAACGGTACGTTTACTGTTATGATAAGCAAAAAATGCGAACTTGTCAACCTTTTTCCGCAATATACGGTAGCGAATCACTTAAATTCAGCGATGGTCACGCCATCTTCACCTTCGCCGTACACGCCCAACCGGAAAGATTTGACAAATTTGTTTTTCTTCAGCGACTGATGAACGGCAGCTCGCACTGCGCCCGTACCCTTGCCATGGATAATGCGTACGATGGACAGGTTACCCCGCATCGCCTCATCCATATACCGCTCCAGCACGATGACCGCATCAACTGTATCCATACCACGCAAATCCAGTTCGGCAGGTGCAGCGGTCATCTTCATCTCACGACCGGAGTGTTTAGGGCGCACATGTTTTTCTTTATAAGGATTATCGTGCTCCAGCAAATAAATCTCATCAGCTTTTGCATTCAGCTTCATAATACCAGCCTGCAGCTGATAGGTACCATCTTTGTTTATGGCAATGACACTGGCTTTTGTTCCCAGCTTCAAAAGCTCTACAGTATCACCCACCAGGATGCCTCTAGTCGGCTCAGGACGGTGTTTTTCCGGCTGCTGGGATCGCAGCTTGTCCTCGGCTTCATTTAGGTTACGGCGCAGCTCAGCCTGTCGTAGGTTAATGTTAGAGGTATCAGCACTTTCCTGCAGCTGTTTTTTCAGAGCCTTGATTTCTTCACTAGCCTTGTTAGCAGCGTAGCGGGCGTCTTCAATGATCTGCTGCGCCTCCCGACGAGCGCTCTCCATGGCCTTTTCTCGCTCACGGCGCAACTGCTCGTGGTATTCCTCGCTCTGCTCTTTGATCTTGGCGGTTTCACGCTTCAGGCGCTCGGCCTCCACACGGGCCTGCTCCATCTGCTGACGCTGCTGCTCTAACTGAGATAGAACATCTTCAAAGTCCTTGTCTGACTTACCTACCAGGTCATCCGCCTCCTTCAGAATATGCTCAGGAAGACCCAGCTTCCGGGAAATAGCAAAGGCATTGGACTTACCGGGAATGCCGATAAGCAACTTGTAGGTAGGCCGCAGGGTCTCCACATTGAACTCACAGGAGGCGTTGATGACGCCGGCAGTGCGCATAGCGTACAACTTCAATTCCGCATAGTGTGTGGTCGCCACAACACGGCTATTCATTTTGCGGCAGAATTCAATGATGGCCATAGCAAGGGCAGCGCCTTCTGCAGGATCGGTGCCTGCGCCCAATTCATCAAACAGTACCAGCGTGCGGTCGTCACACTGCTCCACCACATCCACGATAGTCTTCATATGAGACGAAAAAGTAGAAAGACTTTGCGCAATGCTCTGCTCGTCGCCAATATCCGCCAGAATGGCATCGAAAGTAGACAAAATACTGCCGTCACCGGCAGGAACATGCATACCGCACTCTGCCATAAGGGTCAGCAGACCAATGGTCTTTAAGGTAACAGTCTTACCGCCGGTATTCGGGCCGGTGATGATCATTGTGTCGAAATCAGAGCCCAAACGCAGGGACACCGGTACCACTTTATCCTTGGAGATCAGCGGATGACGAGCGTTTCGCAGCTCTACCCTACCCTGGTCGTTCATAATCGGCGCCCAGGCGCCCATACGGTAGCCAAGCTTGGCTTTGGCAAAGATCACATCCAAACGCACCAGCATCCGGAAGTCCTCATTGATGTTCTCACGGTGAGCAGCGGCCTCGGCGGACAACTCCGCCAAAATGCGCTCAATCTCCTTCTTCTCCTTCAGTTCCAGTTCTCGCAGGGCATTATTGGCATTAACAGCGGACATAGGTTCCACAAAATAGGTGCCCCCGCTGGCAGAAACATCATGGACAAGTCCCGGGACCTCATTTTTGCACTCACTCTTGACAGGAACTACATAACGCCCATCACGAATGGTAATGATAGGCTCCCGCAGGAATTTAGAAAAAGCGGGTGAGGAAATGACCTTCTGCAGCGAATCGCGAATCTTGCCGGCCTGGATGCGCATATGGCGACGAATGTTGGCAAGTTCCGGAGAAGCATTGTCGGCAATCTCCTCTTCTGAGAGAATGGCGCCAAAGATTTTATCTTCCAGGTATTTGTTGGGGGTCAGCGCAGCAAACAGAGGATTCAGCACCGTAGGCTTTTCATCCTCGGATACATAGGCCTTGATGTTGCGGGCGCAGCGCAGAACACCGGCGATCCGCAGAAGTTCTACTGGCATCAGGGTGCCGCCCCGGTCTGCACGCTCCAGGGAGGCGGACATATCGTTCACATCGCCGAAGGTAGGATTGCCTTTTCGGGTGCAAAGATCAGAGGCCGCCGTGGTCTCAGCCAGCAGCGCCTGCACATCCTCCAGGTCGGAGATAGGCCGTAGATGTAGACAGGCTTCCTTGCCGCCTTGGCTACCGGCACACTGGGCAAGCATTTCCAAAACCTTGTCCAGCTCTAGTTTTAATAATGATTTTTCGTATAATTCAGACATAGGTAACTCCTACAATGTCAAATGTATAGTGACTTATAAAAGTCAAGTGTAGAAAAGCCACGCTCCAGTTGAGTAGTTAGGTAGGCCTCCGTAATTGAAGACAGCTGCTGCACGGCCTCGTGTCCGATGGAAAAAGAAAAGAGTTTCTTAGGTTCACAGTAAGTAATATAGCGCATAGCTTCCAGGATTCCAGGGCTCAGCGGCAGCCGAATGCCCGTCGCTTCGGCTTTGCATCTATCGCAAAGCAATGCGCCGCCAGAAATATCGAACAAGTTGCAATCTTGGCTACCGCAGATATGGCAACCGAACAAATTCGGCGCATAGCCACCGATGGCAGCCGACCGCAACTCAAATACGGATTTTACCAGCAATTCCGATTTCCCTAGCTTATCCAGGGCATAAAGGCAATTGAGCACAAGGCTTAATAGTTCCGGATTGGGCATATCTTCCTGGCTCAGCACCTCTGCCACCTGGGCAAAATAAGTACCCAGGGAAAGCTTGCACAGGTCACGGCGCAGGCCCTGGAATAATTCCAGGGCGTGGGCCTCATTTATGGTATATTGTCCTTTATACTCAAACAGAGTAAACTCGCCATAGGCCAGTAGCTGGCAGGGCGCGATCAACGGACTATTCTTACGACGCAATCCACGGGCTTTAATGGTCAACTTCCCGTGATTTCGGGTCAGAACCGTGAGTAAGGCATCCCGATCATTGTAATCCGTTACCCGAAGAACGATGGCCTGAATCGTCAGGTACATGGTTTTCCTCCAGTATACATTGCTTATATTGCACATAAAAGGCGGGTGCGCCAGTTTGTAAGAACATTTCCCAGTACTGCTTTGCATTCATATCCATCCCTCCTGTTGCTAGTGTTCGCAGCAGAAAGAACTTTTACGCAGGAAAGATTTACTCCTTATAGCCGAAGTTGCGCACCATAAAATCAGAGTCACGCCAATTTTCCTTGACCTTGACCCAGGTAGTCAGATAGACCTTAGTCCCCATAAACTTTTCACAATCCGTACGAGCCATAGAAGAAATCTTCTTCAGCATAGCGCCGCCCTTGCCGATAATGATGCCTTTATGGCTGGCCTTTTCACAGTAGATCGTTGCATCAAGGTCGATGATGCCGTTATCCCGCTCGGTGAAGGTGGTAATCTCCACGGCTGTACCGTGGGGGATCTCCTTTTCCAGGCACCACAGCAGCTTTTCACGGATGATCTCTGCCATCATCTGCCGCTCCGGCTGGTCGGTGGTCACATCATCAGGGAACAGGAATGGTCCCTCAATGGCATACTTGTCGCATTCATTCAGCAACAGCTCAACACCGTCACCTGTCTTAGCGGAGATGGGAATGATTGCATCAAACTTGTAAGCCTGGCTATAGGCAGCAATCACCTCAAGCAGCTTATCCTTTTCCACAGTATCGATCTTGTTAATAACCAAGATCACAGGTGTGCGCTTTGCTCCCAGCTCCTCCAGCAGCGATTGCTCCTTGGCGCCCACGGAAGCAATGGGTTCCACCACCAGCAGGGTCAGGTCCACATCGGCAATGGAATCCTTGACCGCACTGACCATATAATCACCCAGCTTGGTTCTCGGCTTATGGTAGCCGGGGGTATCTACAAACACATACTGGGTGTTATCTCGGGACAAAATGCCACAGATCCGATTACGGGTGGTCTGAGGCTTATTGGAAACGATGGTGATCTTTTCGCCCACCAGGTGGTTAGTCAAGGTGGACTTGCCCACATTGGGGCGACCTGCGATGGTAATAATTGCAGTTTTTGTATTCATAACTTAATCTCCTAAGTAAAATTCAAAGTGAACGATCTGATCCATTTTGGGCACATCCATACGAGGAACATCACCAGGAACACCACCCATATGGCGGTAAAATGCCATGGCAGCCAAATTATTTGCGTTACAGCCGCAAAAGAACTTACCGATTCCCTGCTCCTTACAGTATGCACGCAATGTATCAAAAGCGTACCTGCCCAAGCCCTGAGCCTGATGGGATTTTCGGATGTAAAGATGGTTTAAGCAGACAGAAAAATCTTTATATGTGCCGTGATGGTAGGGACCGAAGGAAAAATATCCCACGCAAATCTCTCCATCCAGGAAAATATAGTAATTTTCGTTTTGTTGTGCAATCCGCTCGGCATCATGTTCGGCATAGGTTTCCACATCATAATCATCCCACATACTGTCGGGATAAATACCAGGATAGGTTTCCTGCCACACTATGCGACGGGTCATAGCTATCTTTACCGCATCCTCACAGGATGCCCGTTTCAACTCAATCACGGCGCATACCCGGGATCGTAGCGGCAATATGTTCCTCCCGGTCACGCATCTGTTTTTTCATAGGTCCTTCGTCCAGGTGGTCATAACCCAGAAGGTGTAGCATGGAGTGGATGGTCAAATACCCCACTTCCCTTTTCACACTGTGACCAAACTCCTTTGCCTGCGCAGTGGCACGCTCCAGGCTAATGCACATATCTCCCAGGGGACACATACCAGTTTCAATGTCCAAATATTCTTCCCAGTCTTCGGGTAAATGGCCAGGCTCCAGCTGGAACATAGGGAAGCTGAGAACATCGGTGGGTCGGTCGATTTCCCGGCTAGCCAGGTTAATAGCGTGGATGTTTTCATCATTTGTCACCAGCACATTGATCTCACAAGGCACACATACCCCCTCTTCCCGCAAGGTTGCCTCAATGCACTTGGTGATGTGGGCGGAAATCAGCGGCCGCTTCCAGGTGAAACACTGGAAGGTCATATTGATCTTAAGATTTTTCATAGTTCTTTTTCCTCTGATAATTTCCTTTATATCCTGTAGAAGGCTTTTTGATCTCCTGCTTACGGGCTGCCTTTTCATAGGCGTTGATGATCTCCTGAACTAGAGCATGACGCACAACATCGGCAGCGGTCAACTGACAAATGGCGATATCCTTCACTCCATCCAGAACACGGATTGCATCCTTCAGGCCGGAGGTCTTATCGTCGGGCAGGTCGATCTGTGTTACATCACCAGTAATCACGATCTTTGAACCAAAGCCAAGACGGGTCAAAAACATTTTCATTTGCTCTTTGGTAGTATTCTGCGCCTCATCCAGAATGATAAAACTGTCATCCAAGGTACGGCCACGCATATAGGCCAAGGGTGCCACCTCGATAGCGCCACGTTCCTGGTACTTCTGGAAGTTCTCGGGTCCCAGCATATCGTACAGGGCATCATACAAGGGGCGCAGATAGGGATCTACTTTATTTTGCAGATCACCCGGCAGGAAGCCAAGTCGCTCGCCGGCTTCTACAGCAGGACGGGTCAGAATAATACGGTTGACGGTCCTCTCACGAAACGCAGCCACGGCTGCAGCAACAGCCAGATATGTCTTACCCGTACCAGCAGGTCCAACACCAATGGTGATGGTGTTCTTTTGAATTGCCTTCATATATTTTTGCTGGCCAACAGTCTTTGCCTTGATGGGTTTTCCCTTTGCAGTGATACACACCACATCCTCAGCGATCTTTTCAACCTGGTCATCGTTTCCGGATGTAACCAGCGTGATTAGATAACGAACACGCTGTTCATCGATAGGATCGCCTTTTGCTGCCAATTTTAATAAGCCCTCAAGGGTTCGTACTGCCTTGTCTACAGACTCCTCGTCACCGGTAACTTTCAGTTCCGTGCCTCGATTCACGATAGAAACGCTAAGCGCTTCCTCGATCCGCGCAATATTTTCATCAAAGGAGCCAAAGACATTGATCACATCCTCCAGCCGCTCTGCATTAATACTTCTTTCAATTATTTTTGACATAATCCGGTATATTCTCCTCTATCCTTGTGACACCAATCATTTCGCTGCAGGAATACTCACCCAGCAACAGCAAACAACCATCTGATTCTATAAAATCAAGCTTGTTCTGCAAGATCTCACCTGCACACATATGCCAAAGAAGATATGCTGTTACATAATCGGTCAAATCATCCTTAGATGACTGATCTCGCACATCTTCCGTTTGGTAAAAAGTACTGGTCTCAATGCTGATCGCCACCGGTAAGACAAAACCTCCCGGTAAGCTCACATATTTTTCCTTATATATTTTAGCACAACCTGCATCCAAAATTCCACTACTATTCTGAAAATTTATGCGTTTTTTTCCGATAATTAAAGAAATTTTTTGTTTTCTTGCCGTTTCAACAGATCTGACCTTCTTGTCCGTCGGGCAAATTGCGGAAATTTGTCGCTTCGTTTCCGCATAAACTTCGCCCTTTGCATTTGTTGCCAAAATCGAAATGCCACAATCTGTATAGCCGGATATCAGAACCTGGCCCTTCTTTACTGCCTGCCCAATCTTGCACACAGCATTCCCCTGCAACACATTTAGGCCAATAACATACCCATCTCTGGATGCAACAATACTGCTGACAAAACCTTCATTCTCACGCTCAACAGATGTAAGCTGCTCTTTGACAGAGATCACAGCAGTGCAGCCGAATGTGTTTATACCTGCCCAAGATAGCTCCGGGATCGCTTCCAACAGGCCATTTTTGACCTTCTCACTTCGTACTTGTCTTCTGGATGTGCCAAAAGTAAGACCACATTCCGATGCTTTCTCTACGATATATCGAGCTGGTATTTTTTGATTTCCCTCTACTTGTACAAATAATACCTTTCCTGGTACCCAAAAGAAAAATAGCAGAAGTAGCAAAAGCCCAACAACCAAAACAGGACGCTCTTTCCATCTTTTCTGTAGCACACGCCAACCATTTTGGGAAAGAAGCTTTAATTGATCACCTCTCTTTTCACTGAGCATTTGCAATTTTTCCATACCGGTGTTTTCTACAGAAAAGCGTAATGTCAGCGCATCTATCTGCTCAACATCCTCGATCTCAATATTTTGTGATCTGATGGCCAATATTGCCCCCTGCATATCCGCACTGGTCAGTTCCACAGCGGAGCGGTTATGAAAACTGTGGATCATGCTCACCAAATTCACCCCCTTATGATCAGAATCGAGTCAATCAAACCGGTAACCACGAGGGTATGCTGCTGCATTTTTCTTAAACGTAGCTGATTTCCACAAATTTGAATATACCCAAACTTGACCGCGACACAAATGCGTTGCAGACCATACTCAGTTACACCAAAATAATGCTCGATCAGTACCCGCCTATCACCACACACTTCCACGATTGGTTGAACCGGATTAGGTTCATTGACCACCCCCAGCAACTTTTCCATCCAACGACATTGAGCCAACAAGCATCATCCTCCTTTTAGCAAATATATATGCTTACAGGGGATGAATTTCAACCCTTGTACATTGAATTTGATTGGGTGATCATTTTGAAGAAGCATTATCTAGCAGCATGCATAGCCGGATCTGGTATGATCATTATGATTATCGACACTAAGACAGCTGTTACAGCTGCCTCGGCGGGTATCGAGATCTGTGTTCAGACCTTGATACCAACATTGTTTCCGTTTCTTTTTTTGTCAGCATTGCTCACATCATCCCTTGCTGGTACCTGGTTGCCTATAACAAAACCATTGTGCAAATTACTGAAAATACCAAACAACGCAGGAACCATCTTTATCAACGGACTGCTGGGCGGCTACCCCGTAGGCGCACAGTGTATTGCAGGTGCCGTTGAAAGCGGGTCCATTTCCCGGGAAAACGGTTCGAGGATGCTATCCTTTTGTTCAAATGCAGGGCCCGCCTTCCTATTTGGCATCGGCAGTCGATTATTTTCGGATATTCGGTTTTGTTGGGTGACATGGGGTATCCAGATATCTTCTGCGATTCTAACCGCTATGCTGGTTCCTCCGGTTTCAATTGAGCGAGCAGCCGAATCACAAGGAAAGAAATTATGCATTTCCGGCACACTACGCAAAGCCGTGCAAAGTATGGCAATGATCTGCGGTTGGGTGATTCTCTTTCGAATTCTTCTTACATTTCTTCAGCAATGGATCTTATGGATATTCCCCGCTTGGTTGCAAGTGATGCTATTCGGTATGTTGGAACTTACAAACGGATGCTACATGCTTCTGCAGATCGAGGATCTATCACTTCGATTTGTCCTTTTCTCCATGATACTGTCATTTGGTGGGTTTTGTGTCGCTATGCAAACCTACGGAATATGCTCGCAGGTCAAATGCAATGCGTATCTTCCTGGAAAACTTTTACAGTCTCTCTTCAGTATGTTGCTCTGCGTAATATTGATTTCCCAGGAAATGCGGATTCCTGCAATGATCATGCTAATGTCAATCTTGATCATCGCAAAAATATTTCCCTTCAGATCCACAAAAAAGAATGGAAATCTTCAAGGATCCATTGTATAATACAAAAAAATCTAGGAGGAAATCATCATGCTGTTCCGTAAAAAGATCCAGGCCCAATGCGCCTATTGTATAAACAGCTCCGCGCTGGATGAGGACCGGGTTCAGTGTCGAAAGAAGGGCATAAAGAATGCCGAAGACAAGTGCATCTTCTTTACATACGATCCAACCAAACGCACACCGCACAAAGCCAAAGCCCTTGATTTTACTAAATACGAAGAATATGACTACTCCCTGTAAGATAAATGCCGCAGATCGTTTCAGCGATCTGCGGCATTGGACATTATTGGGGTATATTATGGGGATCAAAAGCCGTTGAATCAAAGGTGATCACAAGGTAATAGGTCTTTGCTTCCTGCTTCAATCGTTTTGCAAGATGCTCTTTAATTTGCGCCTGCTGATGCCGAAGTGAGTCTGGAAGCGCAATGTCAAAAATCAGATTTGTATGTCCGCTACCCTGGACCATACGAAAATCGTGAATAGACAGGTTCGCATCATAGCCTTTAATACATTCTGTGATCAATTCACGCATCCGCGCTAATTCCGGATCGTCAGTCACAATCGGGTCATAGTGGATCACAAGCTGGATGCCGTGGCTGTCAAAGCATTCTCTTTCCATATCGTCAATGATTTCGTGGCAAAGCAAAGGATCCTCTTTACTGTCCATTTCTACATGGAGCGATGCAAAGCGCCGCCCTGGGCCGTAATCGTGGACATAGAGATCGTGATAACCAAGAACCTTGGAGTGGCTGCTAACATAATCCACGATCAGTGCCTGTAGCTCTGGAGAGGCTTTTTCTCCAAGCAAGGGGCTGATGGTTTCCTTTGCCAGTTTGATACCGCTGTAGAGGATAAATACAGATACAGCAAGGCCAACATAGCCATCTAATGTGAGCGAAGTAAATTGCTCGACCAATGCGCAGAGCAAGACCGCAGTAGTAGAAACGCAATCATTCCTGCTATCGGTAGCCGTTGCCAACAGTGCATCCGAACTGATCATTCTGCCCAGCTTACGGTTAAATGCAAACAGCCATAGCTTTACCAAAACAGAACCGATCATAACTGGAAACATAATGCCGGTAAACGCTGTCGCCGAAGGGGAAAATATTTTTGCAACAGATGTTTTACCAAGTTCAAAGCCAATGATCAAAATAATGGCAGAAACCACAAGTGCAGACAGGTACTCATAACGGGCATGGCCATAGGGATGTTCCTCATCAGCAGGGCGCTCAGCCAGTTTGAAACCGACGAAAGTTACTACGGAACTGGTAGCGTCAGACAAATTGTTCATAGCATCTGCTGTGATCGACACAGAGCCGGATAGGACACCCACCAGCAATTTGCCGGCAGCCAAAATGAGATTGCAAACGATGCCTGTCAAACCCGACAGCCGTCCAACGGCTCCCCGATCACCTGTGGGCGCAAATAAGCGAAGCAAAAGATTAGTCATTACACTCTCCTATAGGCTTTTCGTATTCACCGATCACAAATTCCACATGCGTTTGCAAAGTTTCATAGGCCAATAGTTTTTCTTTATCGGCTTGTGATGTGTGGAAATAATATGGTGTCATACGAAATACAGCCTGGATATCCTCTTGTGTAGCAAGTGTGATCTCACTACTGACTTTATGGGTCGACACCAGGCGAAGTTGTTCGGTTGCAGGCAACTTCTCATCATTTTCATACGGTGTTTCATACAGAGCCTGCTTCAAGCCAAACAGGTGCCGTGCGCCCGGGATCACGGTATACAATCTTCCCCCCGGTATCAGCACACGGCTAAAGGCAGCTTCATTAAACGGTGCAAACAAATGCACGGCATAGTCCATAGACCCATCGGCCAAGGGAATGGAAGCCATATTGGCAACGAAGTAAGTACCGTTTCCGCGCTTGGCAGCAAGGCGCACCATTTCTCTTGAAATGTCAAAACCATACACGCAGAGCGCATCATTGGCCGCCAACGCGGAAGTATAATATCCCTCGCCACAGCAGATGTCCAAAACTTTGCCCTGTTTATCCGCAAACATTCGGCATAATTCGTCACGCAGGACACTGTAGTATCCCCGATTCAGGAAATCTCTGCGACTACGAGCAGAATATTTATCATCACCGATCAGGTCACCACTTCTGCTGGTACGGAGCAGATTCACATAGCCTTCCTTAGCTATATCGAAGCTATGTCCCTTACCACAGCGAAGACAATTTCCTGTCTTTTCAATTGGTAAATTACAAACCGGGCAGATCAGCATATATTTCACTCTCCGATTCGTTGTGCGCCCTTCTTCAAGATCTTATTGAATTGCAGCAAAAACACAGTGACCGTGGTTGCAGCAGCCAGAATATCACTAACAGGCTCTGCCATAAACACTGCCAAAACCTTGTTTTCAATGATAGCAGGCAGAATAAAGATCAACGGAATCAGCAGGATCAGTTTGCGCAGACAGGCCAGCAACAAGCTGACAACAGATTGACCCATTGCCATAAAGCTTTGCTGGCAGGAGGTCTGGAAACCCATAGCAAAGATACCCGCCATATACACACGCAATGTCCAGGTGGTGTATTCGATCAACTCCGGATCGCTGCTGAAAATACCGGCGAAAGCCTGGGGCGCAAACATACAAGCTGCCCAGAACAGTAATGTGTATCCGCCGCAAATAGCGATCTGCGTAAAGACACATTTTTTTACACGTTCGTGATTGCCGGCGCCAAAATTATAGCTGGTGATAGGCTGGCAACCCTGGCAGATACCAGAGGTGGGCAGCAACGCCAAATTGGCACAAGAAGAAATAATGGTCATAGAACCAACGGCGATATCACCGCCAAAACGAGACAAGCTGGAATTGAAGCTGATATTAAGGATCGCCTCCGTAAACAGCATTACAAAACCGGATACACCCAGTGCAAGGCAAGGACCAAAGACTCTGCCCTCCAGCCGCATATTGGAAAGCCGCAGACGCAGTGTTGTCTGCTTACCCTTTACCAGGAACCACATCACCCAAACTGCACTGACAGCCTGGCTGACTATGGTTGCAACTGCCGCACCGGAGACACCCATATTGAAACTATAAATCAAAATGGGGTCCAATACCAAGTTCATCAGCGCTCCGATCACAGTGGTGATCATAGCAAAATTGGAGAAACCCTGGGTAGTTAAGAAGCTGTTAAGTCCTAAAACGGTCAGCTGGAAGATGTTACCCAACGCATAGATGCGAATATATTCCATAGCATAGCCGATGGTATTCTCGCTGGCACCAAACATCCAAAGCAGAGGCTCAGCGAAGGCCATATATGCAGCCGTCAGCAGTACAGCAAAAATCAGTACCAGGCTAAAGCAGTTGCCCATAATCTTTTCTGCTTCTGCCTTATTCCCTTGACCAAGGGCAATGGCTGCCCGGGGTGCGCCACCGGCAGCGCCCAGCAAAGCAAATGCATTGACGACCAAAATTAGCGGCAGGCATAAACCTACACCGGTCAGTGCATCCGCACCAACACCTTCCATATGGCCAATAAACACACGGTCAACAATGTTGTACAGCAGATTCACAAGCTGAGCAACCACCGTCGGTAGCGACATTTTTAGCATCAGTTTACCGATAGGTTGCGTACCCAACGGGGAGGAAGCATTTTTTTCCATGTCGAAAAACTCCTTGCATAATAAGAATATTATGGGTATATTATAAGCAACAGCCTGCAAAAAAGCAACAAGAAATTGTAAGGAGGTCCTATGTGTACTGCCATCAGTTATCAAGGCGCCCATAGCCATTATTTCGGTCGTAACTTGGATCTGGAGTTTACGTACCAAGAGCAGGTGGTCATCACGCCCCAGAATTACCCCTTCCGTTTCCGCAACGGCTTTGTGATGGAGCGCCACTATGCTTTGATCGGTATGGCTATGGTATGCGAAGGATATCCGCTGTATTATGAAGCAACCAATGACCAGGGACTTAGCATAGCCGGACTGAATTTTCCCGGTATTGCCACCTATTTACCCGAAGCAAGCGGTAAGGACAATATCACGCCCTTTGAGTTGATCCCCTGGATCTTAGGTCAGTGCGCCACGGTCGCGCAGGCAAAGACCTTGTTGGAAAATATTAACCTGTGGGATCAGCCTTTCAGCAAAGAATTCCCCTTGTCTCCGCTGCACTGGATGATCTGCGACAGCGAATGC
>RHMF01000463.1_pt1 | contig 21425 bp, 19 predicted proteins | sample 5365151 | NCBI WGS metagenome assembly RHMF01 (sample SAMN10266501, study PRJNA497801) | feces metagenome | isolation source: feces | host: Bos taurus | place: China: Prairie of Fairy Mountain | collected 2017-08-14 | reverse complement strand
CCGGTGACCGGACTCGAACCGGTACGCTGTCGCCAGCGGTGGATTTTGAGTCCACTACGTCTACCATTCCATCACACCGGCAGGTGTGTAATTTTTTATCCATAATCGCCTGCTGGCGACTATTTTCTATTGTGGCCGCCTTGCAGGCGGCGAAATGTCGCCATCGTTTGCGGTGCCCGGCGAATGTCCTTGGCGCGAACGCCTGCGTCCCTCGCCGACCGCTGCACTTGCTGCACCCTCGCTTGCTCTGCCGCAGGCAGCGCTCGGGTTCGCAACGGTGGTTTTGCGTCCGCTACGTCTACTTTTTCCTCACACCGGCAGGTGTGTTTAGCGGGTACGCTTAGATAGTATACTACATCCCCTTAAAAATAGCAAGAAAAAGTTTACATTTTATCTCCCGTTTTCTCTTTACATTCCCTACGGAATTTTATATAATGATGCAAAATTCCCCGGACGGAGGAGCTTGCTATGAACATGAACGATGCAGAACGGAATCCGCAACTGGATGAGAATGCTCTGAAAACCAGACGCAGAAAGAAACGCATCTATAATATCCTGCTGGTCTTGTTTGCTGCGGTTTTCCTGGTCAGCGGCATCATGGTGGTGGACTACATGATCAAGCAGTGGCGCCATGATCAGATGATCGACCAGCTTCCCACCTACCCCATCCAGTCCCGCCCTCTGCCCACCACCCAGCAGCCCACCACCCACCTTCCCACCACCGGCACCCCCACGCTGCCCACCACCGGCACCTTGCCCACCCATCCCACCACGGTTCCCACGGTGCCCACCGAGCCTCCGGAACCCACGGAGCCGCAGATGCTGGAGGAGATCATCCCCTTCTATGAGATCAATCCCGATGTGGTCGGCTTTATTTCCATTCCTGACACCAAGATTCACTATCCCGTGCTGCAGCGCAAGGAGGACCGGGACTACTATCTGTACAAGGACATCTACGGCAACTACGATGTCTGCGGCAGTATTTACGTCCGGGAAGCTTGCGATGTGTTCCGCCCCTCCGACAACGTGACCCTTTACGGTCACCATATGGCCAGCGGCAAGATGTTTGCCAATGTGCTCAACTATGCCTGGAGCCGGGACTTCTTCGACAGCCATCCCTATGTCTATTTTGACACCCTCTACGAGCGCCACACCTATCAGGTGGTCTGCGTGTTCAAGACCTCCGGTACATACGGCGTGGGCTTCCCCTACCATCTGTACGACGACTTCACCAACGAGGACGAGTTCAACGAGTTCATCAACGGCGTCCGGGGTCTGGCCATCCACGATTCCGGCATCGAAGTGGAGTACGGCGACAAGTTCATCTGCCTGTCCACCTGCGAGTATTCCATCCAGAATGGCCGCATGGTGCTGGTGGCAGTGCGCATTGACTAAGATTATTATTTTTTACAAGGAGCAACTATGGAAAAATTTCTCAACTGGCTGACCGACACCGGCTATTCCGCACTCAACCGCTTCCTGCCCTTTGTGCTGATCGTCCTGTGCGGCACCATCATCATTCGCATCGTCATGACCATCGTCAACCGGGCTATGGGTAAGTCCAAGCTGGAAAAGGCTGCCCACAGCCTGATCCGCAGTGTGCTGCGGGTGGTGCTGTATGCTCTGCTGGCGCTGATGGCTGCCTCCAGCCTGGGCATCAACGTCACCGGCATCGTGGCGCTGGCCTCTGTGGTCACCCTGGCTGTGTCCCTGGCACTGCAGAACAGCCTGGCCAACCTGATCGGCGGCTTTACCCTGCTGTACACCAAACCCTTCCGCTCCGGTGACTATGTGGAGATCGCCGGCCAGTCCGGCACCGTCAGCGAGATCGGCATGGCCTACACCCAACTGATCACCCCGGACAACAAGCTGACCTACATCCCCAATGCTTCCGTGGTCTCTGCCGAGATCGTCAACTACACCGTCACCGGCACCCGCCGCGTGACCATCGATGTGGCTGCTTCCTACGAGTCTCCCGTGGAAAAGGTGATGGAAGCACTGAAGGAGGCCATCAGTGTTGAGGGCATTCTGGACGATCCTGCCATTTTTGTGGCCGTTACCAGCTATGGCGAGCATGCCATCAACTACACCGTCCGCGCCTGGTGCCCCACCGAACTGTACTGGGACATCCATTTTGCCACCATTCAGAACATCAAGCAGGTCTTTGACCGGGAGGGCATCAAGATGACCCATCCCCACCTCAATATTCATCTGCACAAGTAATTTTGCGTATATTTTGCAGTTGTCCGGGCAAACTGATACCGGACAGCAAAAGAACGCACCTGCAGCTCTGTGACGACAGCGATGCAGACGGTCGATTGCCGTCAAGTGTGTCGCCGACAGCGCAGCGGTGTGACGCGAAAGCAGGCAAGCAAGCGCAGTTTGCCTGTACATAAACCACTGACCGCCGAGCCATTCCTGGCCCGGCGGTTTTTGCGCCTCTGGCGTTCAAATTTCGGTTTATCGTTCGGTCCTATTGTAGGGCGGGAGCAAGCCCCCGCCGGTATGATCGTAAACAGCCCGATAAACCCCAATTTATCTTTCAAGCCGGGATTTTGCCGTGCATAATTTTCCTGCCTTTGGCAAACACTACCTGTGAATTCCAAATTCAGGAGGTTATGACATGAATTTCAAACGTAGGCTTTGCCTGTGCCTGGCCCTGCTGTGCGTTTTGTGGTGCAGCGGCGCGGCGGCTGCGGTGGAGGTGGACTGCGACAGCAGCTACTGCTTCACCGGCGCCGATTTTGGCGGCGATGAGGTGCTTTGCGGCGTGTGCATCACGGGACTGCCGGACCGGGACGCCGGCACGGTACTGCTGGGCAGCCGGGTGGTCCGCAGCGGTGACATTCTCTCTGCCGATCAGCTGGAGCAGCTGACCTTTCAGCCCCTGCGGACCCAGGAGGACTTGCAGGTAACGGTGGTGTATTTGCCCATCTATGAAAACCGGGTGGCACCGGCGGCCACCATGACCATCTCCATCCGGGGCAAGGAGGACCTGGCGCCGGTGGCGGAGGACAGTGTGCTGGAAACGTATAAAAACCTGCCCAACCAAGGCATGCTGAAAGCCTCTGATCCGGAGGGCAGCAGCCTGCAGTATACCCTGCTGCGGGGCCCCAAGCGGGGCGATGTAAAGCTGGAGGCAGACGGCCGCTTCACCTACACCCCCAAGAAAAACAAGGTGGGCACCGATTCCTTCACCTACACCGTGACGGACGAGACCGGCAATGTGTCCCGGGAGGCCACGGTGACCATCCGTGTCATGAAGCCGGTGGATAAGACGTTTTATACGGACACCGTGGGCAGCGATTGCCGTTTTGCCGCGGAGTGGATGAAAAATACCGGCTTGTTTGTGGGAGAACAACTGGGCGGCAGCGCCTGCTTCCAGCCGGAAAAGACGGTCAGCCGGGGAGAATTTGTGGTGATGCTGATCAAATCCCTGGGCATTCCCGTGGAGGAGGATGCCAGCTACACTGGCTTTGAGGATCCGGCACCCAGCTGGCTGAAGCCTTACCTGGCAGCGGCCTACCGGGCAGGATTGACCGCAGGCTGGAAGGACAGTCGGTTTGCACCCCAGGAACCCATTACCGGCGCAGAGGCAGCGCTGATGCTGCAATATGCCCTGGATCTTCCGGCAGCAGCCATGGCAGATGCGGATGAGACCGACCGGGCGCTGGCGGTGCTGGCGGAACATGAACTGGTGCTGGACGGCCAGGCGGCCCTGACCCGGGCGGAGGCGGCAAAGCTGCTGTACCGGGCCAGCATTCTGGCGCAGATCGCTCCCGGTATGCAGGTTTTTGCCGGAAACTGAAAAAAGACCCGACAGACCATGGTCTGTCGGGTCAAACTGTTTAGCAGTAGAAATCCTTGATCTTCTTGGCTCTGCTGGGGTGGCGCAGCTTGCGGATGGCCTTGTTTTCGATCTGACGGATACGCTCACGGGTAACGCCAAAGATCTGACCCACTTCCTCCAGGGTGTGGGTGCGGCCGTCGTACATACCGAAGCGCATCCGCAGCACGTCTGCCTCACGCTCGGTCAGGGTGTCCAGGATCTCCTTCAGAGCCTCGGCAAGCAATGCGTTGGAGGTGGCATCGGCGGGGCCGGGGGTGCGCTCATCCTCCACGAAGGAGCCGATGGAGGTATCTTCTTCGTCACCCACGGGGGTGTCCAGGCTCAGCGTGTCGGCGGCGGTGCGGTTGGCTTCGATGATCTTCTCCACGGGCAGGTTCAGCTCGGCGGCGATCTCTTCCACGGTGGGCTCACGGCCCAGCTCCTGCACCAGCTTGCGGTTGCAGCGGGTTGCCTTGTTGATCACTTCCACCATATGCACCGGCACGCGGATGGTGCGGGCCTGGTCGGCAATGGCGCGGGTAATGGCCTGCCGGATCCACCAGGTGGCGTAAGTAGAGAATTTGTTGCCCTTGGTCCAGTCGAACTTGTCCACGGCGCGAATGAGGCCGGTGTTGCCTTCCTGGATCAGATCCAGAATGTGCAGACCGCGGCCGGAGTACTTCTTGGCGATGGAGACAACCAGACGCAGGTTGGCTTCCGTCAGCTTGTTTTTGGCCTCCTGGTCGCCCTCGGCTACCTGCTTGGCCAGCTCCACTTCCTCTTCAGCGGAAAGCAGCTTCACCTGGCCGATTTCCTTCAGGTACATACGCACCGGATCGTCCAGATTGTATTCGGCTGCCAGATCCACCGGATCCACCAGCTCTTCTTCGTCGATGTTCACCAGGTCGATGTCATCGACCAGCATATCCATATCCAGGTCATCGCCCAGATCCAGCTCCAGCTCAGCGCCGATGATCTGGATGTTCATGGATTCGATGCGGTCGTAGATCTCTTCGATCTTCTCGGGCGTCAGATCCATCTTTTCCAGCACAGCGTTCAGATCAGCGGTGCGGATGATGCCTTCCTTGCGGCCCTGAGCGATCAGCTGCTGCATGGCAGCCATCTGGTCTTCGGCGGGTTTTGCGGTTTTCTTGGTGTTGCTCATGTTATCCCTCTTTATATAAAACTGAGTCGTTTTTTTGCTCGTGCATAGACTATAGCCTGATTTTTGTTTTTTGACAAGGGTTTTCCAAGGAAATTTTCAAAAATAAACGGCTTTCGGCCTTTTTTGTGGCATTACAAGGGGAGTTTTCCCGAAAAAACCCCGAAACATACAGTTTACAACCGCCGGTTTTTTATGTATAATGAGGAAAATGCGGTGCTATGCGCCAAATTGGAATTTATCGCTGCGTTTCGAACTACCAGCAATGCTGTCATCCCGACCAAGGCGAAGCCGCGTGGAGGGATCTACGCAGGCGGCAAATGCGAAGATCCTTCGACTTCGCTCCGCTCCGCTCAGGATGACAGCGTGGGTTGGTATCAAAGCGATAAACTGCAATTTGAATCTCACAAATGAGGTATTTGAATATGACCGAACTTTCCAAAATTCGAAATTTCTCCATCATTGCCCACATTGACCACGGCAAGTCCACCCTGGCAGACCGCCTGCTGGAAGAGTGCAACGCCGTAGAGGCCCGGCAGATGGAGCAGCAGATGCTGGACTCCATGGACTTGGAGCGAGAGCGCGGCATCACCATCAAGGCAACCGCCGCGACCCTGACCTACCAGGCCGATGACGGCGAAACCTACGCCCTGAACCTCATCGACACCCCCGGTCACGTGGACTTTAACTACGAGGTTAGCCGCTCCCTTGCCGCCTGCGAAGGCGCCATTCTGGTGGTGGATGCCTCCCAGGGCGTGGAAGCCCAGACCCTGGCCAATACCTATCTTGCCATCGATGCAGGCCTGGAAGTGCTGCCGGTGATCAATAAGATCGACCTGCCCTCTGCCCGTCCTGCGGAAGTCAAGGCCGAGGTGGAGGACATCATCGGCATCCCTGCCGAGGATTCTCCCGAAATTTCCGCAAAAAACGGCATCAACATCCACTCTGTGCTGGAGATGATCGTCCGGGACGTGCCCGCTCCCACCGGCGACCGGGAAGCGCCCCTGCAGGCGCTGATCTTCGACAGCGTGTACGACAGCTACCGAGGTGTCATCGTCTATACCCGCATCAAGCAGGGCACTATCCGCCCCGGCATGGAAGTGAAGATGATGGCCACCGGCGCCACCTATAAGGTGGTGGAAGTAGGCATCATGAATCCCATGGGCCTGATTCCCAAGGATGCCCTGGGCGCCGGCGAAGTGGGCTACATCACCGCCTCCATCAAGACCGTGGCCGATACCCAGGTAGGCGATACCATCACCGCTGTGGAAAATCCTGCCACCGTGCCTCTGCCCGGTTATCGTCCCGTGCAGCCCATGGTCTATTCCGGCGTGTATCCGGCTGACGGCGCCAAGTACCAGGATTTGCGGGACGCTCTGGAAAAGCTGAAGCTCAATGATGCTTCCTTCGTCTATGAGTTGGAAAGCTCCATCGCCCTGGGCTTCGGTTTCCGCTGCGGCTTCCTGGGACTTTTGCACATGGAGATCATCCAGGAGCGTCTGGAGCGTGAGTATAATCTGGATCTGATCACCACTGCGCCCAACGTCGTCTACCGTGTAACGAAGAACACGGGCGAAGTGATCATGGTGGATAATCCTCTGGACTACCCCGATCCCATGGAGATCGAGTTGGCGGAGGAGCCCTACGTGAAGCTGAGCCTCATCGGTCCTCAGGAGTATGTGGGCAATATGATGGACCTGGCCCAGCAGCGCCGTGGCGAATTCAAGGACATGGTGTATCTGGATGCCAGCCGTGTGGAACTGCACTATGAAATGCCCCTGAACGAAATCATTTATGATTTCTTCGATGCTCTCAAGTCCCGCACCCGTGGCTATGGCTCGCTGGACTATGAGCTCATCGGCTACCGCCCCAGCAAGCTGGTGAAGCTGGATATCCTGCTCAACGGCGACATCGTGGACGCCCTGAGCTTCATCCTCTTTGCGGAGAACGCCTATCCCCGGGCCCGCAAGATCTGCGAAAAGCTGAAGGAAAATATCCCGAGAGCCCAGTTCGAGATTCCGGTGCAGGCTGCCATCGGCGGCAAGATCATTGCCCGGGAAACCATCAAGGCGGTCCGCAAGGACGTTCTTGCCAAGTGCTACGGCGGTGACATCACACGTAAGAAGAAGCTGCTGGAAAAGCAGAAGGAAGGCAAGAAGCGTATGCGTACCTTCGGCACCGTGTCCGTTCCTTCTGAGGCCTTCATGGCCGTGCTGAAGCTGGACGAGGATTAAGCCTTCCCCCAGAGTAGGGCTTTTGAAAGGAGGCAAGCATGACCTGGCAGGAATTTTACAACACCTATATTAATATTGAGCCTGGCATTGGGCAGATCGCCCTGCGGCTGCTGTGTGCCATGATCGTAGGTGCGCTGATCGGCATTGAGCGGGAGTACACCCATCGCCCGGCGGGCCTCAGGACACATATTCTGGTGGCGCTGGGTGCCTGCGTGGCGTCCGTCATGGGTCAGATGCTCTTTGCTCAGTATGGCGGCACATCCGACCCGGCCCGCCTCAGCGCCCAGGTGATTACCGGCGTGGGCTTTCTGGGTGCCGGCACCATCATGAAAGAGGGCGTGTCCGTCAAGGGCCTGACCACCGCTGCCAGTGTGTGGGCCGTGGCCTGCCTCGGCATTGCCGCTGGCTTTGGCTATTATGGTCTGGCCATTGCAGGCATGCTGTTCACCCTGATGACCCTGACCATTTTTGAAGCCCTGCAGCGCAAGCTGATCCATAACCACAGTGCGGAGGATCGGTTTGTGTTGACGGCCGTGGATGTGACTGCTGCACTGGAAGTGATCAATACGGCGGCCAAAGGCCCCAAAATCACCATTTTCGACTTGACCGTCCGGCGGTCGGAAGAAACCTATCACATCACCTTCCGGGCCTGGTATGTGGGCCGGAAGAACCAGCAGCGCCGGGCAGAATTCTTCCGGAAGCTGGTCACAGCGGAGAGCATCGAAAGCGTCCGCTACGAAGGCTTCGCCGAAACAAAAGTATAAAGGAGATTACTATGGAAAACTGTCTGTTTTGTAAGATTGTAGCTGGTGACATTCCTTCCACCAAGGTTTATGAGGATGAGAAGGTTTTGGCCTTCCGGGACATTGCCCCCATGGCGCCCACCCACATTTTGGTGATCCCCAAGCAGCACATCGGCTCTGTGAACGAGGTTACCGCCGAAAATGCCGCCATCGTTGCCCACATTTTCACCGTGATTCCTACCATCGCCGCGGCAGAAAAACTGGAAAATGGCTACCGTGTGGTTTCCAACTGCGGCCCCGATGCCGGTCAGACCATGCATCACCTGCACTTCCACATCTTGGGCGGCAAGCAGCTCAGCACTGAAATGGCATAACCGATTCCCGGGTGAAAAGCCCGGGAATTTCTTTGTCTTGACAATTTGCGTCACACCGGGTATAATAATCCTGTCGCAAAACAAATCAATCTTCGGGGTGCCGGATGACCGGCTGAGATTGGGCTGCAGCCCTGACCCGTGAACCTGATACGGCTAGTACCGTCGGAGGGAAAGATGCACATATGGGATACCTTTCGTATCGCATTGCACCTGGACGGGTTTGCAATGCGATTATTTTATTTTGGAGGTATCTGTATGTCTCACCATGTAAACCGTTCCCATTTGCGCATCCGGGCACTGTGCGAAGGCGCCATTTTGCTGGCGCTGGCGCTGGTGCTGAACCTGCTATCCAAGTCCTTGTTTGCCAACCTGCCCCAGGGCGGCAGCATTTCCCTGGCCATGTTCCCGCTGCTGCTTTGCGCCCACCGCTGGGGCTGGAGTCGTGGCCTGCTGATCGGCCTGTGCTACGGTGTGCTGGATATGCTCTTCGACGGCGGCTATGCCTGGGGCTGGCAGTCCATTCTGCTGGACTATCTGGTGGCCTATACGGCGCTGGGTCTGGGCGGCTTCTTCCGGGGCAAGGCCTGGGGTATTTTCCCCTGCGTGGCGCTGGGCAGCCTGGCCCGGTTTGCCGTCCACTACTTCAGCGGTGTGACGCTGTACCGCATCATCGAGCCCACCGGCATCGAGGGTCTGGAATCGCTGGGCGTATTCACCAGCCCCCATCTGTACTCGCTGGTATACAACGGCGTGTATATGCTGCCCAATATGGTCATTGCCATGGTTCTGGCGGCAGTGCTGTATGTGCCTATGAAACGGTTCTTCGCAGGCACAGACATCCGGTAAAATGCATAAAAAGATCCGGCAGATGCAGATCTGCCGGATCTTTGTTGTTTAGAGGGGTGCTTGCTTGATCTTTGCAAATTTTCTGGGGAACTGTGCCGGGGTGGGACGCACCTTCCGCAGCACGATCACCGCGTGATCGGCGCCATCCACCGGGAAGTGGTGGACTTTTTCCAGTTGCAGACCCAGTTTGGAAATGGCGCTTTTGGCTTCTGCCAGTTCTTCTTCGGCGGCGGCGCCCTTCATGGCCAGCACCGCGCCACCTACCTTAACAAAGGGGGCGGTCAGCTCCAGCAGCACATTCAGCCGTGCCACGGCGCGGCTGGAGGCAAAGTCATATTGCTCCCGGCGCAGCTGGGCGAATTCCTCCGCCCGGGCGGTGATGCACTCAGCCTCCACCCCCAGCTGGGGCAGGGCCGCATCCCGCAGCCAGTTCATCCGTTTGCCCAGGCTGTCCAGCAGGGTCAGCTGCAGGCCAGGGCAGGCGATCTTCACCGGAACACCGGGGAAGCCGGCGCCACAGCCCACATCAATGAGGCGCTTGCCGGTCATATCGGCGCATTTCAGCAGCGCCACGGAGTCCAGTAGGTGCAGCTTTGCCACAGCTTCCGGCTCTGTAATGGCGGTCAGGTTCATCACCTTGTTTTGCTCCACCACTGCCTGGCCAAAGGCACACAGCTGCCGGCCGCATTCCGGGGAAAGGGGCAGCTCCATGGAAGCCAGACCGTTCATCAGGGTCTCAAACATCTTTTCCATCAGCCGTTACCACCTATGATGTCGTTGATATAGTCCTTATCGGTGGGATCAAACTGCTGCGGATCATCCTCCTGGATGAAGGGCAGCACCTTCTCCTCGATATACCAGTTGACCAGGGAAGAGGCCACCTGGCCGTAGGCTGTGGTTTCGTCACTGCCGGTGATCCGCAGGTAGAAATTGCTAAAGAAGCCGGCGGCGTTGGTTGCGTTGTCGTTGCGGTTGCGCTGGAAGAAGCGGTCGTAGGTCTTCAGATCATAGCGCAGGTAGGAATTGACCTCCAGGTCGATGCGGGCAGCGGCGGCAGCAGCCTCCGGGGTGCCGGCAGAAAGGAGAGCCTCATAGCAGTAGCGGTAGGCCATATAGCAGCCGGAGTACTGGAATTCGGGAGATTCGTTGGCCATGCAGGCCAGGAAAGCGGCCAGATTGGCATCGTCATCCCGGGCGATGGACATGCGGTGGGCCATTTCGTGGCACATGGCAAAGGGCAAGGCCACAGCGGGGGTCTGGGGATTGACCGCAGCCTCGCCGGTCAGGGACACGGTGACGCCCGTCACACCCATGGAGCTAAACAAATCGGCCCAGGACAGCTCCTTGACAGGCTCCAGCGAACCGGCAAACACAGAGCCGGACTGTTCGTAGGTCAGGGTGTGGTAGCCGTTGCCGGCCTTTTCGGCCAGGGTCTCAAAGCCGGGGAAGATCAGATCGCCGTTGGCATCCCGGTGCATGGAGGCGGCCATTTCGTTGGCCTGATCCCGGAAGTAGATGGTGGCTTTCTCCAGGTCCTGCACGGTAAAGCCATGATTGCCCATGCGAATATCGTCGGTGAGCGGGCCGGCATAATAGTTCACGCCGTAAAGTCCGGTGTGGAGGAACCAGAATATGGAAACCACAGCCAGCACCCAACCCAGCCAGCGCACGAAGCTCCAGCGCATGACGATCATCAGCACGATGGTGGCCAGCAACACCACCAGCAGCAAAATCAGCAACACCTGCCACACAGGAAAGTCTACGCCGCCGGTCCAGGAGGCCAGGAAGGTTTGAACCTCCCGGGTCAGGAAGGGGAATACCATATCCACCAGGGCCGAGAACCGCTTTGCCAGCAGCGTCAGACCGAAGGTGATGGCAGCAACGATGGCTGCCAGCAAATATCCGCGCCAATATTTCAAAAAGGAACCCTCCTTTTCTGTTCAGGTAAAAATGGGAATAGTTTATACTAGTATAGCACATTTTTTTCCGCTTGTCTGCCCCTAATTTTAAATTTTTTCAAAACAAGCCGGGCGGGGCGGGAAAAGGGCGGTTTCGCCACTTGTGCATTGGGAGAAAATAGTATATAATGAGAAAAAGCAAACTGAATGCGGAGGGCTTTCCATGGCCTATGAGAATGAACAAGTGAATGAACGCCAGCAGCAGCGGCGCATCCAGCAGCAGCGCCAGCGGGCGCAGCGCCGGGCCATGTGGAAAAGACGGCTCATCGCAACAGCCGTGCTGTTGGTGGCGCTGTTGGTGATTGTGGTACTCATTGCCCGCAGTTGCGGCAGCGATGCCCCGCCGGAAACCCAGGCGCCCGCTACTGTGCCGCCTGTCACCCAGGCGCCCACTACCCAGCTGCCCACCCAGCCCAAAGAACCGGAAACGGTGATCACCCTGGTGGCCGGCGGCGACCTGAACGTGACCGACCGTGTGGTCTCCTCCGGCATGACCGGCGGCAGCTACGATTATACCCACGTGTTCCGGGATGTGGCCGCGGTACTGTCACAGTCGGATGTGACGGTGCTGAATCTGGAGGGCAATTTGGTTGGCGCGCCCTATGGAACGGCATCCGCCTCCGCACCGCAGGTGCTGGCTCAGGCGCTGAAAAATGCAGGTGTGGACATGGTGCAGATGGCCAATTCCTATGCGGTACACAATGGCGTTGCCGGTTTGAAGACCACCCTGAACAGCTTGCGCCAGGCTGGGCTGGAGCCTTTGGGCGCCTTTTCTTCCCAGGAAGAGCTGGAGCAGACCCAGGGCTTTACCATCTGCAACATCGGCGGCATCCGGGTGGCCTTTGTGGCCTTCACCAAGGGTGTTGGCAGTTTGGGACTGCCGGCCGGCAGTGAATACTGTGTGAACCTGCTGTATAAGGATTATGCCACCACCTATCAGAAAATCGATGAAGAGGGCATCGAAAAGGTGCTGAAAGCTGTTCAGGCGCAGAAGCCGGATGTGACCGTGGCGCTGCTGCACTGGGGCAGCGAGTACAACAACATCGTCAGCAAGAGCCAGCAGAAGATCGCGGAGCTGATGCTGAAAAACGGTGTGGATGCCATCATTGGCAACCATTCTCATTATGTCCAGGGCGTGCAGTACGATGCAGAAAACAGCACTTTGGTGGCCTGGTCCCTGGGCGATTTCTTTGGCGATGCCACCAAGTCCGGCACCAATTATTCCATTTTGCTCCAGCTGGAGTTCACCCGGGATAATTACACCGGCCAAACCCGGATCACCGGCTGGGACTATGTGCCCATCTACACCCTGACACCGGAGAAGGACGGCATGGAAATGCAGGTGGTGCGGATCGAAGAGGCCATGCGCCAATATGAAAACAACCATGTGAACAAGGTCACACCCCAGGCATATGAAAATATGAAGGCTGCACTGGAGCGCATTCACTCCCGTGTCAGCGGAAACGGCTAAAAAACACGCTGCGAATTTTCGCAGCGTGTTTCTTGTTATTCAGCCACAAAGGTCAGTCCGTCACCCCAACGGGTGGGCAGCGGATCCCAGGAGGCATCACCTGCCGGGTAATAGACGGTGGCCCTGCAGCCGGAGAAGGGTGCATTGACGGTAATGGGTCGGGAGCCGAGGAAAATGACGATTTCCAGATGCTCGCACTCGCTGAAGGCAGCGGCCAGGATGGTCTTTACGCTGGCGGGAATGGTCACCTTCTTCAGCCGGAAGCAGCTACTGAAGGCAAAGCTGTAAATCTCCACCAGGCCTTCCGGCAGGTACACTTCTTCCAGATATTCGCAGTCCACAAAGGCCCGGTCGCCGATGACCTGCAGGCTGTCGGGGAAGTGGATGGCAGTCAGTCCATAAACGGAATGGCAGGCGCTGTCGCCGATGGATACCGTGCCGGGCAGCACCGTGTATTCGCCCTGGAATCCGGGCGGCATCAAAATCAGCTGGGTTTTGTCTTTGTTGTACAGCACGCCCTGGGCATCAACGGCGTAATAGGGATTGTTCTGGTAGATCTTAAAGTAGGTCAGCGCATAGCATTCTTTGAAGGCATCCGTACCGATGGAAGAAACACCTGCGCCGATGGAAACATAATGCAGCTCTGTGCAGGCAGCAAACGCGCCGGTGCCGATGGTGGTAAGGCTGTCGGGCAGGGTAATATCCTGCAGTGCCGTGCAGCCGGAGAAGGCATAGGAATTGATCTCCTGCAGACCGGCGCCGAATTCCACGATGTACAAATTGGTACAGTCGGCAAAGGCGCTGCCGCCGATGGTTTTTACACTGTCGGGAATGGTGATCTTCCGCAAACTTGTGCAGCCGGAGAAAGCATTGGTCTCAATGGATTGGAGGGTTTGGGGGAGGGTGACGCCCTGCAGCTCCGAGCATTTTTGAAACAGACCGTAAGATACCCGAAGCAGCGACGCGGGAAGCTGGACGGACTTCAGCGACGAGCAGGCTTCAAAGGCGCTGTCGCCAATCACTGTGATGCTGTCGGGCAGATTGATATCATACAGATGGCAGCAGTTGGCAAAGGCTTCGTTTCCAATGATCTCCAGGGAAGAGGGGAGTTGGACATTGCGCAGACCGGTGGAGCCGAAGGCGTGGCTGCCAATGGTGGTCACGCCCTCTTCCACGATCAGATGGCTGACCTGATCCCGGAAGGTGTGCCAGGGTGCTTGCTGATCGTTGGTGTAATCCTCCATGGGACCCACACCGTAAATGGTCAGCACCCGGCTGTCATAATTGAAGGTGAAGCTTACGTTCTCGCCACATTTGCCGCCCAAAATCTCCGGGACAGGCACGGTGGTGGGTGCGGTGGGATCCCGGGTGGTGGTTGGGTTGGGAATGATCACCGCAGTAGGGGAGGTGGACTCTGTGGTGGTAGGCAGTTGGGTGGCGTAAATGGGTGGGGTTTGGGGTCTCCAAAAGAAAAATGCGGACAGCGCAATGGCCAGGGCAATGGCAAGACAGGCTGCCGCGGCCAGATACCGCCGGGCATAGCCGGCCGGCCGATCGGGCTTGGCCTGGGTCACACGGGCGCTGCCAAGAGCCCGGAATTTCTCCGGGGTGTCGATGCTGTGGGCCGCAAACAGGGTGTTTTCATCCAAAAGCGCCAGCGCGTCCACAAGGCGCTGGGATGTCTGATCGTTGGATTTCATACGCTGATTCCCTCCTTATCCAGCATGGTGCGCAGCTGCCGTCTGGCCCGGTGCAGCCGCACAGAAACAAAGTTTTCGCTGACAGAGAAGGTCTTTGCCAGGTCTTTGACGGATTCCATGTAAAAATACCGCCGCAAAAACAGCACCCGACTCTGCTCGTCCAGCGCCTTGATAAATTCCTGCAGCACCCGCAGAAGATCCATATCCGGAAGATTCTGCCGGGGATCCATGCAACCGTCCAGTTCCGACAGCAGCTTGGTGTAGCCGCTGCCCCGTTTTTGGCGCTGATTGTATTTATAGCGGTTGATGCCGATGCGCCGGGCGACAGCTGCGATGTAGGCGGAAAACCGCTGGGGGAATTGGGGCGGAATGCTGTTCCACAGCGCCATCAGCACATCATTGGCGCATTCTTCCACATCCGCTTCGTCGCTGAGGATCTGCCGCAGGATGTGCAGGTAAAGATGGTTGTATTTTTCTTTTGTGATCTGCAGGCCGGTTTCGTCCCGGTCAAACAGCAGAGAAACGATCTGTTTGTCTTCCATGCGACCGCTCCTTTCTCAAGGGTGTTCACTTTATAAGTCAATTTTCGCCACCAAAATCTTACAGAGAAGTGGAATTTTCTCTGTCCCGGGATGCAAAATGCCCCGCTGCCAAGGCAGCAGGGCAGAAATTTATACACCCAGCAGGCTGCGGGCAAACAGGAAATACACCAAAAGACTCAAGGCGTCCACAATGGTGGAGATGAAGGGACTGGCCATCACCGCAGGGTCCAGTTTCAGCACCTTGGCGCCGATGGGCAGCAGACAGCCCACCAGCTTGGCCACCACAACCGTCACCGCCAGCGCCAGGCAGACCACCAGATCGACCATGAGGGTGATGTCGTCGTTGCCCATCAGCAGCTTGTCCACCAGCCAGATCTTGGCAAAGCACACCATCGCCAGAGCGATGCCGCAGAGGATACTGGTGCGCAGCTCCTTCCACAACACACTCAGCACGTCCCCGGGCTCCAGTTCGCCCAGGCTCATGGAGCGGATGACGGTGACGCTGGACTGTGCGCCGGAGTTACCGCCGGTACCCATCAGCATGGGAATGAAGGCGGTCAGCGCCACCTGGGCGGCCAATGCGCCCTCGAAGGAGGTGATGATCAGGCCGGTGAAGGTGGCCGACACCATCATCAGCATCAGCCAGGGGATGCGGTTTTTAAACAGGGAAAAGGCAGAGCTTTTCAGGTAAGGCTTCTCAGACGGCAGCATACCGGACATGATCTCCATATCCTCCGTTGCCTCTTCTTCCATAACGTCCATGGCGTCGTCGAAGGTGACGATGCCCACCATTCTTCCTTCGCCGTCCACCACGGGCAGGGCAAGGAAGTGGTAATGGCTCAGCATCCGGGCCACTTCTTCCTGGTCGGTACGGGTGTTGACGCTGATGAGGTTCGTCATCATCAGCTGCTCGATGAGGATTTCGTCATCCTCTGCCAGCAGCAGGTCTTTCACCGTCACAAGACCCATGAGCTTACGGTTGGAATCGGTGACATAGCAGGTGTAGATGGTCTCTTTGTCCACGCCCTGGCGGCGGATGCGCAAAATCGCCTCCTCCACCGTCATGTTGGGCCGCAGGGACACATACTCCGTGGTCATGATGGAGCCGGCGGAGTACTCAGGGTAGCGCAGGATCTGATTGATAGAGCTGCGCAGTTCCGGGTCAGCGGTTTTCAAAATCCGCTTGACCACATTGGCAGGCATTTCTTCTACCAGGTCTGCTGCATCGTCGGCATACAACTCGTCCAACACTTCTTTCAACTCGTTGTCCGAGAAGCTGCGGATCAGCAGCTCCTGGGAGTCCGGCTCCATTTCCACGAAGGTCTCGGCGGCTTGTTCCTTGGTCAGCAGTCGGAAGACCAGAGGAATCTGCCGATCCTCCAGGTCATCAAAAATGGCGGCAATATCGCTGGGATTCATGGTTACCAGGATGTGCCGCATGGTGGTATACTTCTTCTCCTCCAGCAGCTGAAGGAGGGCTTTTTCAACGATTTCCACTCGTTCGGTCATATTGCTTCCTCCTTGTGTCACATGGGAGCAAGCTTCTTACAGGCGGTCCGTCACGGAACCGATGAAGCTGGGCTCCTGAATATTGCCGGTACTACCGTCAGGTTCCATGATACTGCCTCCTTTTCCAGTTTGTTCTGATAATTTTATTCTACTCCTATATAGGGGCGTTGTCAATAAAAAACCGCCACACCGGAGGGTGTGGCGGGGTGCTTATTTGCCGATCAGCCATTCGTAGGGAAGTCGCCGTTGCCGCTTGTTGAGCACATCGGCCACCCGACGCAGTTGCGCCGCCCACTGGGCAGCGGTCATGGCCTTGTGCTGTCCCAGATTCAGGAAACTGTCCTCCGGCAGAGGCTCCTTGCCAAAGTGGCGGGCAAATTTCCGGTCGATGCCCATGGCCAGGGCGTAGGGTGCCAGTTCGTAAAAATAATTCGGATTTTTTTGCATCAGCTGCTGCAGGTCGAAGGTCTTGGCGCTGACCATATGGCTGCGCAGACCCAGCAGTTGGGCCAGGCTTCGCTTGCCCAGTTCGCTGCGCTTGCCGCCGTAGGCAGCGCACATACCCGCGGCAAACTGGAAGAAGACCATAGCCAGCGCCATGGCGAAAAAGCCGGTGAGCATGCCCAGTCCAATCCACGCAACGCCGCAACCCAGGGCGGTCCACAAAGGCGTCTTGTTGCGCAGCGGCAGGCATTTGCCGCCGGACTGGATCAGATAGCTGAATACAGCGGCCAGGCCGGCCAGCAGCAGCGACAGGATCGTGCGGCCGCCCAGTCCCATGTCCATGGACAGACCCATGCGGATGCCGCAGAAAATGCCGGCCAGACAGCAGATGCCCCGGAAGATCCGGCTGCTGCCGGAGCGGGGGGAGAAGAGCATGGGAAGCAGGGGCGCCTTGGTGGCCACAGAGCTGGGCATAGTGGTAGCCGGTGCCGTCGATGGTGGTCTTGCTGCCAAACAACTGCTGGAACCAGCGGTTTTCCGCGCTGGAGCGCTCGTTGCCCATTTGCATCCGCTTGTGCAGCAGCACTCTGCCCCGCTTATCCGGCTCCAGGGACAGGTAGCCCAGCTGGGCCCAGGTGATCACCAGCAGGGTCAGGTCTGTGCCGCAGCCGGACAGACATGTGCCCACTTCACCGGCGGTGATGCCCTCCGGAGGACTGCAGCAACGGCTGTACCGGGGCAGCCAGGGCACCAGGGTCAGCAGGAAATAGATCACCGCCAGCAGGATGCAGCCCAAAATGGCCAGTACCCACTTGTCCGGCAGACGCATGCTGTTTGCCACGGCGGGGAACCAGTCGGCCTCCACCGGCAGCTCCAGCAGCAGGGTTTCATGGTCCTTCAGGGGGATGGTGACCCGACCGCGGAGGGTGTTTCCGTCCACCTGGGTCTCGATCTGGCGGCCGATCTGCTGCTGATGATAGCCGCTGGTGAAGCTTGGTTCCCGGGAAATGTCCCCGGGCAGGGTCACGGAAAATTCCAGCTCCGCAATGGGCAGGGAGAAGCCGCTGAGCAGCGGCAGGGAAAGCAAGTCTTTTTGGGTGTTGACCGTTTGATCCAGGGTGTATTCCAGGGTCAGCAGCAGCTGTCCCGGCGCGGAAACCGGCAACTGCAGGAAAATACGGTCGCCATCTTTTGTGGTTTGGACCTGCTGGCCGTTGACCAGGATGTCCCGGGCGGTGGCAGGCAGGGGATATTGCAGCGGTTCGGCGCTGTCCAGCTCCAGCCGCAGCTGCAGCGTGATATGGCAGCTGCCATCGGCATGCACCGTGGCATTGGCATTGGCCTGCCGGGCAGAACTGGCTGCCATGGCCGGGAAAAACAGGGAAACGATACATACAAAAAGCGCCAGCGCTACGCCCAGTCGCTTCATGGCAGTCACCGCCTTTCATTGGAGTATTCATCATTCTATCATGGGTTTCGACAAAATGCAAGAATATCCGACCAAATGTAAAAATTAAGGAAAAGTTTAAAAAACTTCAGCAAAAATTAAGTAAAATCCGGTATGATAAAGGTGTAAATTGCTGATTGCTGCAGGAGGTACACAATGAAGATTTTGCTGATTGAAGACGAGAAAATGCTGGCGGACTCCCTGGCGGAATTTCTGACAACCAAGGGTTTTCAGGTGGAAACGGTATATGACGGCCAGGTCGGCATGGAATATGCCCTGCTGGGGATTTATGATCTGCTGATTCTGGATGTGATGATCCCCAGCCTGGATGGCTACCAGGTGGCCCGGCAGGTGCGCGCAAGCCGCTGCGGTGTTCCCATCCTGATGCTCACGGCCAAGTCCGACGTGCTGGACCGGATCGAGGGCCTCAATGCCGGCGCCGATTATTATCTGACCAAGCCTTTTGACACCCGGGAACTGCTGGCCTGCATCAATGCGTTGCTGCGTCGGCAGAACAGCCAGGTGGATAATCTGAGCTTTGGAAACACGGAGCTGGAACTTTCCACCGCCATGCTGCGCTGCGGCGATAAGCGGGTGCGGCTGACAGCCAAGGAATTTGACGTGTTGCGTCAGCTGATGCGCACCCGGGAGCATCTTCTGTCCAAGGAGACCCTGCTGGCGCGGGTGTGGGGCTACGAGAGCAACGCGGTGGAGAATCATGTGGAGGTCTATATGGCCTTCCTGCGGAAAAAGCTGAGATCCATCGGTTCCAATGTGCAGATCACTGCGGTGCGCCGGATGGGTTACCATTTGGAGCTGATCGAGCATGATTAAGCGGCTTCGCATCAAATTTATTTGCACCATCATGGCGCTGTTCACGGTGATCCTGTTGGTGGTGTGCTGCTCGGTGCTGTATTTTACCCAGGCACAGCTGGAGGAAAAGGCGTACAACACCTTGCATGCGGTCAATTTCTCCCCCCAGCCGCCGGTTGGCGGAGCTTCCAATCCCAAGCCCTGCTTTGTGCTGGTCATGACCCAGGAGGGGCAGATCATGGCCTTTGGCAGTCCCCATTACGATCTGAGCGACGCCCGGCTGACGGAGGAGATCTTCTGTGCTGCCCGGGATACCGGACTGCAAAAAGGCATCCTGAAGGATTATTCCCTGCGGTTCATCCGGGCCAATACCTATGCTGAGCGCTATGTTTTCATGGACATCTCCGCCGAACTGGAGACCATGCATCGGGTGGGTTGGATCTGCATGGTTGCGCTGATCCTGGGCATTGCTGCGTTCCTGATGATCAGTATCTGGCTGTCCCATTTGGTGACCCGGCCGGTGGAAGAGAGCTGGAAAAGGCAGCGGCAGTTTCTGGCGGATGCTTCCCATGAACTGAAAACGCCCCTGACGGTGATCATGACCAATGCGGAACTGCTGCAGGATCCGGCTGTGGATCCCGATGCAAAGCCCCGGTTTGCCGGGAATATCCATCGCATGTCGGGGCAAATGCGGGATCTGGTGGAAAATATGCTGGAGCTGGCCCGGGTGGACCAGGGCGGCGTGTACCGCACCATGGGCACCGTGGATCTGAGCGCATTGGCAGAGGAGGCGGCGCTTTCCTTTGAAGCGGTGTATTTTGAGGCGGGCCGCAGCCTGGAAAGCCGGATCGAGCCCGGCATTTTGCTCCAGGGCAGCCAGGGACATCTGCGGCAGATCCTGGAGATCCTGCTGGACAACGGCTGCAAGTACGGCGAATTGGGAAAACCGGTACAGCTGCAGCTGCAGCGCCAGGGACATAGCAGCTGCCTGCTCTCGGTGGCCTCCTGTGGCCCCCAGCTGACGGGCAGAGAATGCAAGGATATTTTCAAGCGGTTTTACCGGGGCGACCAGGTGCGGCCCATGAGCGGAAGCTACGGCCTGGGACTTGCCATTGCGCAGGCGGTGGTGGAGGACCATAAGGGGCGGATCTGGTGTCAGAGCAAAGAGGGGATCAACACCTTCTTTGTCAGCCTGCCGGCAGCAAAATAAGCCGGCTGTTTTCAGTATATGCCGCTGCCGCGGCAAACAGAACATAAAAAAGGACGCATGGTCAACCATGCGTCCTTTTTGTTGGTTTGCATCATTCCACGCAGACCACGCCGCCGTCCTTGACGGTGATGGTCATGCCTTCCTTTACATATTCCAGGAACTCGTCGCCCAGGTTGTCCACAACGGGCATCTGCACACCGTCCAGCCAGACGGAGGCCAGGATGGAGCCGGCGGCTGCCAGGGAGTCGATGGGCTTACTAAACAGCATGCAGGCAGGCTGCCGCTGCATGGCGCAGGCGCAGTACAGCACCAGACCGCCGGTGGTGGAGCCGATGGTCATGGGCAGGCACAGGGCCTTGCCGGCCATCTCCTTGCCGTGCAGGTCGGGATTGTTCTGGTCACCGCAGGTGGCCTTCTTGTCGCCAAACTGCAGCGCGCCCTGGAAGGAAGCCAGGGTATTGAGACCACCGTGGCTCACCAGCGCAGAGGCGGTGACAGTGCCGGGGGCAATGACTCTTCCGGTAAATTCTTTCATATCACTTGCCTCCTTTCGTGATCTTTTCCAGGATCTCCGCTTCGGTGTAGTAGCGGGCGGTGGTGTAGGTGCGCAGCTTGTTGGAGCAGGTCATGACGGGCATGGCCTTGCACAGAGGGTTGTTCATGTACATCAGCGGGCAGATGTAGGACAGGATCACACCGGTGGCCTCCAGGCGCTTGGCGTATTCGGTCTTTTCGAATTCCTTCTTGACGGCAGGGGCGGTGGTGAACACGGTGGGGATCAGCACCTTCTTGTTGCCGCTGGCCTTCAGGCCCTCTTCCACGGCTACGGTCCAGTCGATCAGCTGCTGCATGGAAAGGTGGGGGCAGCCCACGAAGCACAGCTTGGGCTTGGCGCCGGGCTTCTTCCACATGACGGGATAGCTTGCCTTCACCCGCTCCAGCTCGGCATCGTCGATGACATAGACCTTTGCGCCCTCGGCGATCAGGCTTTCGCCCAGCTCCTTGGCCTCGGGGGTCAGATCGGCAATGTGGTACAGACCCACGGCGCCGTTGGAGGCGGTGGCTGCGCCGAAATCCTTCAGGTAAGCGCAGTTCTCGTCATTCAGTTCGGTACCCAGCCACTGCTCCATGCCCATGACGTAG
>RHMF01000272.1_pt1 | contig 21497 bp, 20 predicted proteins | sample 5365151 | NCBI WGS metagenome assembly RHMF01 (sample SAMN10266501, study PRJNA497801) | feces metagenome | isolation source: feces | host: Bos taurus | place: China: Prairie of Fairy Mountain | collected 2017-08-14 | reverse complement strand
GTTGTTACCAGTGATGGGAGCACCTGACTTGTCGTGTGCCGTGATGCCGCTTGCGAGGTCGGCGGCGGTAATGGTGTCGGCGGTTAAGTCGATTAACGTGTTACCACCATAGACAACTTTGTTTACATACTGATTAGGCATGTGAGTCTCCTCTTAGCTTAGAATGGAAACGGTATATCCTCCGCTTTCATTTCCCGTTTCGAAATATGGAACTTTGTGAACAGTCACCTCGTCGCGCATAACTTTGCCTGAGGTGTAAAGATACTGTTCAAAATCTGTAGGAGTAACCTCGTATGTTCCATCATACGGAGTTCCGCCAAACGTATAATTTTGAATAGCTGTAGCTCGACTGGAACCGACTCGTGCACGAGCCACGTAACGACGTTCTCTTGCTGTGGCACGACTGCCGTTCACCAGTCTGATTACGGCACCCATTAGTCATCCAAAGAATAAGTGTCGATAATGCTAACTGCTCCGTACAGGAGACGAACCACACGCCCAGACGCATCCTCAAGCATCAAGTCGTACTTTCCAGAACCAAGAGCAAACGATTCGGTAATCTGAGAAGGAAGCTCAATCAGCACATCACTGCCGTCAAAAGAGACATACTCGCCAATATCATGCTCCTTCTTCTGCTTATCTATGATACGCATATAAGGAGTATAACCAGTATGATCTATCGGAGTGCCTTCAGTATCAGTGTGCTCAATAGCACATGCGAATGTAGTACTCTGTGGAATTATGAGATTCGCCTCCAGCACGCCATTAGAACCAAGCGTGACTGCCATTAGTTAACTCCTGTTCTTTAAACAAATATCATTTAGACACGTTTAACAAAGGTTAATTTTCCAAGCGCGATGTAGCGTTTCTTGCCGGAAGAGGCCCCAGTATAACGTCCCCAAATGATGCCGTCGGAGACATACGCCACATCGTCGACGATTACCTTATCACCCTTAGTATACCGAGTATTTTTCAGAAGGGTTCCCTTGAGACCAGGCGCTTCACGAATATTTAAAGTGTCTGATACGACCTCATATGTTCCGCCAATACCAGTCATTTTAACCACGCTTCCAGAAGATGTTGAAGGAATATCAGGAGTTGTTGCGGCAGGAGCACCAGTATAGGGTGGCCTAATGCAGTAACGAACCAGATTGAGAGAACGCACACGACGATGAACTCCGTTGCCAGCGTATTGACTGCCCCAATCAGTTCCGGATGTGTTTCCTTCAATCGTTTGAATATATCCATTGCCAAGGTTCTTCTCTACAAATCCGATATGGTCAGTTGCAAGTGTATTCATGTTCCAGTCAAATATAACAATGTCGCCAGGTTTGGCGTTGTTCTTATTGACTCCGTATTTCTTAGCCTTAGACCATGCTAAGTCGGTATTATACGTAGGGAATCCATCACACTTCTGTCCAGCTCGATCAAGGCACCAGCTCACAAACAGACAGCACCACCAAATTGAGGTTGATGGACCGGCAAGCCAAGACTCATTCCACTTCTTAGCAAGCCACCTACCATATTTAGAACCAGGCTCTGGGTCGCTAGGAGCATAATATCCAATTTCCTTAGCAGCAATGCTAAGAACGGTGTTAGCGGTCGCCATTGTCGCCTCCTAGCACATCTGGCCAAATATCCAAGTCGAAAATCTGCTGGGTATCTGTTCCGTAGAATGTATAGTATTCAATTGGACGAGCCTCATAATCGTCTACAATCTCTGTGCTATTCGCTGGATCCGGCAAAACTACGCTAACAGGAATCTTACAATCGACTTCCATAGTTAGCCTTTCTCTATGAAGTTAGTAATAGATAAAATATAAACCCTAGTTCAATAAAAAGACCGAGTAAAACGATACAAGTTAATACGAACCACCTCATGGCTCGCTTCGCCCTACGGATATCTTCCGGACATGGGTATGGCATTATGCTACCACGCCCCATCCCGCAACCCCCGGCTCGAACACGTTGTAGTCGATGTCGGAAACCCAAACCAAGCCGTTGTGACGCACCTTGTCACCCCTCATGTAGGGATTGGTGGAAATCGGCTGTTCCCATTCGGGTATCACTTCTGGGTCGGGCACAAGCATCCTTGCCCAAAGGCTAGTGGCATCTACTGGATTCCAAACCTCCTGTGACGTGTGTGCCTGTAGACACTTATACAGAAGGCCCTCGTACTGCACGCGGTACCCAATAACGTAGGCGTGGCCCGTCTCCCACTCGGGATAGAAGCGGGTCATGCGCTCTGCCGTCTCAGGCGGGATAACAGCGTTCGCCACGTTCACGTCGGGGATGAGTACGCTCACAAGCGCCTCGAAGACCTCGCCACCCGTCAATGGTGGTATGTAGTCTGGCAGGATTGTCGGGTCGAGCGGGTCGTGACGGACAAGCTCACCGTCGATATAGCTGTACTCGTTAGCCAGCGTCTCGGTGTCAATGCCAACGATGAGCGAATCGTCAACCTCAACGACTTCACAACCCTCTGGTACGTTGTCGAGAGGATACTGCGAGTCGACGAGGATGTTCTTTGTGGACGAATCGATGAGTAGGTACATGTTAATCCCCCTTTGTCCAGAGGACGTAGACCGTCACGGTCGGAGTAATCGCAGAGGTGTTCGTGTTGTGCACGCCCCAGCTTATCGTCCCCGTGCCGCTGCCGCGTGCACTTAGGTAGTTCCTCACGGTTACCGCACGATGGGAATTGACGTTAATACCAGCTATCGCAATAGGAACCCACCCACCAGTCTTGGTAATGTTCGTGGTTCCCGTCTGTACGCCGCCAGCGCTGATAGATGTGCTTCCAGACAGAACTACGGATGCATTGATGTCGAAATTCGAATGGAGTCCGTAATAGGTAACGACGTCGGACTGGCTCTTCAGTAAAATCCAGCGTTGTTTGCCAGAATCCCAGATTCCCCTGTTGTAGCCACTGTCGGCAACGCCAAACGCCACCTTCGCGCCTGTGACGGAGTTCTCAGCATAAAAGAAGGCCTGCTGTTGGTTCGAGCTTGACCAATTAGACCTTAGATGTTTGACCCATCCGTTGTTGATGAGAAGGCTACCAGAAATGGTCTGTCCATTCGACTTGACGTATCCGTTCGCATTGACAGAGTAGTTAGGACCGTCGATTACGGTTTTGTCATTGGCATCGCGGGCGATAATCCAACTGCGCTTGTATGAGTCCCACAAGCCTCGGGTGGTTCCGTCCGTCGCTACGCCGAATTTTATCTCCCTACCCGTCTGCGCATTTCTCGCTCGAACCAGAGCAGAGGTACGGCGCGTGCTCGACCACTTATTATTGACGACATACACCATGTCGCCTTCGCCAGTGATGTTCTGGCTACCTGTGAGCGAAACCACAGCCTTGTCGGTCAGCGTGTGCTGGTACTCGACAGAAAGCTCGCAGGGATAGGTCGTGGTGACCGTACTTTCCTCGCCCTCTGTCTCCACTACCATGAGACCTTGCACGTAGGTCACGCCAGCGGAGGTGAGTGTGACACTCACGCCAGTGCCAGCTGTCACGGTGGTGGTGGCATAGGTGGAACCAAGCGTATACTCCGAGCCGTTGATGGTCGCTGTTACCGTAGTGGTGCCCGCAGCGGCCCCCGCGTCACTAACCATATGTTCGTCGGTGTCAACGCTTGCGGTCGTGCTCCACGTCACGAGAACCGCTTCCACCACAACCGTGGCCGAGCCAGTAGACCCAGAGTCGATAGCGAAGATTTCGCTGCCGCTCTCATTCTCAATCCCCATACCGTTCTGCTCAAGAAGCATCTTCACATGAGTGCTGTCATCAACGCCGATGCGCACCGCGTCATTCGTTCCGATGTTGATGACGCTCGTGCCGTCACGCATGATATCAACGTCATCAGTAATCCGAACGCCACTGGTGGCATCGTCGGATGGATGAACCATCACACCGCCGCCAGTGATGTCGGTGACGTAATTGGTCGCAACTTTTTCAGCATCTTCGAGCGCATCATCAAGAGTGAACGAGAACCCATCGGCAGTCTGAGTGAAGTGGGATGACTGAGTAAGGCCGTCGACAATCTCTGTGACATCTGCGCTAATGCCACTGACCGTAAGGTCAATCTCAGCACTCGTGTAGTAATTCTCTTCAAGCTCACTCTGCCATCCAGCCTCAGCGGCCAGCTTTACGGAATTGCTTGACGTAAGGTCGATGCTTCCAGTCTGTGATGCCATAAGCACCTCCTACCATGTGCAAGTGCAGTTGTATGTTGCGTTGAGATCGGTCACGTAGAGCGTCCGGCTCGTTCCGAGGGATGCGGTCGCTGTTCCCTTCGTCCACTTGTAGGTCACGCCGCTCGTGGTGATAGTACCGTTGACCCTGAGAGTGGCTTGCAGCGTTGCGTTTCCGTTTGCCCAGTCGATTGCTGTGGGCGTGATGGTAACGACTGCCTCCGGTCCTGTGGCACCCTGCGGACCAGTAGGACCTTGGGGCCCCTGAGGACCCGTCTCGCCCTGAATGCCTTGCGGTCCTTGTGGGCCAGTATCACCCTTTGGTCCGGTTGCACCTGTTTCACCTTGGATTCCCTGTGGCCCCTGAGGTCCTGTCGCGCCAGTAGCACCCGTTTCGCCTTGCGGTCCCTGAGGACCTGTTGCGCCGGTATCACCCTTAGGCCCCTGGGCGCCATTAGTAAGGCTTACAGTTGTGCCGTTAACAGTAATATCAGCGCCAGTTGCTGTCTGTGTAGCGCTCACGTCGAGAGAAGTCAGAAGATCGGCGGGTGCCTTGCCACCGATGGTGACGTTCGCGCCGCCAATCTGCAATGTATTGGTAGCCGCGTTATAAAGTATAAATGCTTGTTGCGGATTACCAACCAACCAGTTACGATTTTGAGCAAATGTTGTGGACGCTCCATAAGTTACGACAGCCGCTCCAGTGTCGTCATAAACAGTCATTCCGTTTGCGGCTAAAAGAGCCTTGTACCCTGCCGCATGTTGAGCATCGGCCGCTTGACCAATACCAGACGGGAGTACCCACAAACCAGCAGAAGTCACGGCAAGATGCGCCATAATGTATTCAGTTTGTGAGTCACTAATATCAAGAACATACCAACCGGAAGTTCGTGGATTGGCAGACGGGTCCGGAGAGGAGATCGGAACATAATCCCCGGAAACTAACTCAAAATATACCGTTCCCTCATGAACAGTAGTATCGGTTGTTGCACGATACGTACCATGGTCTCGAATCCAACTAAGAGTACCGCTAACATCCTCAACAATAGATAACTGAGTTAAAGCGCTGTTCGCTGAATTATTAGCACTAGTTGCGCTAGCCATTGCCGCATTTGCACTCGATTGTGCAGCACTTGCTGCTCCAGCAGCGTTGTTAGCACTTGTCTGAGCATTACCCGCGGCAGTTGAAGCAGTTGCAGCATCTGTAATAGCTTGCTGCGCATGTTGTTCTGCTACATTAGCACTCGTCTGAGCATTACCAGCAGCTGTTGAAGCGGCCGCGGCATCACTAATAGCTTGCTGAGCATGTTGTTCTGCAATATCGGCACTATCTTGAGCAGCACTAGCAGCATCAGCAGCTTCCTCCGCACTAGTTTGAGCAGCAGAGGCCGCCGATGCTGCTATCTGAGCACTCTCCTGAGCATCTAAAGCCACATCACGAACTCGGTCGACTGTTCCGGTAGTACCAAGCGCAAACGGCGTCATTCCATGTCCGGGCTCTCCGGAAATGAGAATGGTCGCAATATCCCCATCCTCAAGTCCACCGAGAGACTCAACTTCAATGTATTGGTCATCGTTCTCGGAAAACATCATTCCGTCAATGGAAACAAGAACTTTTCCATCTTCTGACGAACCTGAAACTTCTCCGGAAATAACATGAACGTTTGTTGGATCAACAGTATTCGACGAATCTTCGGAGGTAAGACCCGCTAAATACGCAGCAGCTTCGTGTTTTAACACTATACCTCCTTAAATGACAACTCTTGTGTCATAGATTCCAAATTTGTATTTACTGCAGTGATTAAAACTTTGTGACTCTCAAAGCCGACGGTTCCCATTGCGCTAGGAACAATAAAGTCGTAAATCTCACCGGCTTTATAGTTCTTAAAAACACTAGGCATCGTCCAACTCAATCCGACATCTTGAGCGTCTTTCCAATTCTTTTTGGCAATTGCATCAAGCTCGGACTTCGTCGGGTTCTCGCTAGTACCGTTATAAGAATCAGTTTTCGCTTTGAGCCATCCTCGAGACGATAAAGAAGTGAAGTGAGAAGCTGGCGCGTCATAGGAACCGACTATAACTTGTTGACTCGACTTTCCGCCAGAGGTAACAGTCTTCGTAGCAGTCACTATGGCACGCCCAGGAGCTTCCCATTTTGAAGAACTTTTGCTAAGAGGATAGAGAGCAAGACCTTTTATGTCATGCATGTCGATAAAGCCGCTTGAAGAACGATTCGACGGAGCTGTATACTTGCTTAAAGTAAGCCGTCCGTGTCCATCGCTATCCATTCTGTCGTATCCAGAAGAGAGCTCAAACAAAACGGTGCTTAATGCCGAGCCTGCTTCATAAATAATATTGGAACCGAAATTATGATCAACAGCATCTTTATGAGTGTGCTGCATCTTGGTGTTGTAATCCAGGATTTTGCACCAAGCATTGATTAGCGTAGCGCCCTTTCCAATAATAATGGGGGAGTTTATCTTATGATCCAAAAGACCCCATATAGTACCCTCAAGTGAATAGGTACGCTTAGTCATTCCGTTTTCAACTTGCTCGTCAATATCAGACACATAACCGGTTAACAACTCTTCGGACCAGTCACGATCGGGTATGGTTAAAGTTATTCGAAGCCGAGCATTTTCGAGATATCCATCGGACTCGCCTTCTTTAACTACCGTGGTGACTTTTCCTTGGATTCGACTATCCGAATAGTAGTTCTGAGAAATAGTTAGACCACTTAGAATTACGCCACGAAGCGTATCAAACGTCTCATCGACATCCACCTGGCTTACAACACTTACTTCCACATGATAAGAATATCCAGTATCAGTCCAGTCCATATTAATCCTCCACGATGTTCTGAGTAACCGACACATCTGTGTAGTAAAGCTCATTCTTAGAAACATCAACAGACTGAATGGCAACCTGATACCAATCGCCATACGGAGTTCGATAAATTGGATGAATTCCCTTACCGGCTAGTCGAACCAATGAAGAAATATAAGACACACCAAGATGACCAGGCAACGGTCCGGCTGTCTGATAGTTAGCGTCTTTGTCAACAATAACGCCACTAACACTTAAATCGCCAGATACGGTTAATCCGGAGAATCCGACTTGCCAATATCTTCCGGCAGGAGACTGTAAACTAAGACTATTGCTAAAAGTCCTAGTCTGACTTAGTGGGCCGTCGTTATTGGTTAACAACGTAACGTATTCATTTGTTCCATTGTCTCGCCAAGTCCATATCGAAGCCAGAGATTCAACAAGAACGGTGGTTTCTCCATAAATATATGAGGATCCATTATTCTTGCTATAAATATAAATCTTGACTGTCTTATTAAGAGGCGGATCCGCAACCCAACGAGCTATCCCATCAGAATGCTTTACCAATGGTAGTTTAACGAATTTAGCACCGTCGATATCCTCTACTTCCATAATACAGCAATCGGAAGCATGATATGGAGCTTCTATTCGAACATATCCAGAACCGTTTGTGTAGTAGTTCTTTGTTATGCTTATCGTCGGAGATACCGTTTGGTATACAAATGCCTTTTCAAAATTGCCTGTTCGCAGCATGCTATCCTGCAGAAGCATCTGATACTCAACGGTTAGAACCTCATTGTTCCTAGGAAGACGATACATCTTCTTCCCAAGAACGTGGTCTATCGTCATACTGGATGAACTAGACCAATCTGTAATTGGAATATCATCGTCGCCAATGAGTCGAGCTCGCATCCATTTTATCGGCATGTTAAGACTATTGGTAATCTGAGTAGTCACACCGACGGAATTTCCTCCGACATACAAAGACATGGACTTAAGATTGATGGATGGACGCTGACGAAGTTTGATTGTGCTTCGTTTAATGTTACCATGAGCCGTGAATCCGCCATTATAGTTTGTAGAATAAACTCGAACTTCAACAAAAATATCTATAGCAACCGCTTGGTTCTTATAGGTATTCATTTGACTATTATACGTAGCCAAAGCAGAATCATATGCGGACCATCCGCTAGGATCCGCCGTTCTAGACTGACGCGGTTTCGTCGGAGCCGTGGGTTGTGTCTGACTCTTTTTTAGAGTAAATTTTCGAGTTGTCGAAGGAAGAGAAATCGGAACTACACCCTTGACAGAAGGATTCTTGTTACTAATGGTATAACTTCGAACATTACCCCATCCATCTCGAGCGCTGGCATTGCTCTTGGTATTCATCCATTTGCTGTCTGTATACCGAGTGCAGGAAATGTTATGATACTTTCGAACCTTATACCTAGACTGGAAGTACGTTTGACTGGAAGCAAAAGTCAGACCAGTAACTTCTATGCTGCCACCTTCTGCACAAGTAAACATGGTCTTGTTTATTGCGCCAGGAGCAGAAAGTTTCTTACCAAGAATTTCAGTCGGAACAAAACCAAAACGTTGAGAAACTTTCTTACTTCTCTTATACAGCTGAATGTTTGTTTTGGCTTTCTTGCCCCCACCTTTACAATCGAGATAAAAATTCTCACCAACGGATGCATGAATTTCATATGAAGGAATTTTATGCTTATTCATATCCTTCATAGTTCCAAGCTGTTGCGGAAGAAAATTCTGAGCAGCAGTATTGTTCTTTTTGTACTGCTGTATGTTCGTTCCGTTCGCAGCGGTTCCGCTTTTTACGTCCATGTACTTTCCAGAAAGGGCGTTAATAAAACGAACGTTGGAAGTTTCCGGATCCACATCAGTTCGCCAAACTTGTGATAAATCATCCTCGTTATAAGCAACAACCTCAACATTCGCGTTATTTGCTTGAGATTTTCCAGATACGCCAATGCACATCTTAGGGGCTGCAGCAAGAACAATACGATAAGTGTCTTCCGATTTGAGCACAGAAACAGGAACGAATATCCACTGCTGGTATGTTGAACTGGCGTTACTGGTCTGAACTTCAATGTTGGCGTTGTTTGCGGATGAATTACTCTTAACACCCATCGCCAACGCTTTTAATTTTGATTTAATCGTATACTTCTGGTATGCCGTACCTTTGTAGGTGTAGGTACCACTGATGGAAGCAATGGTCCATCGTTGAGCATCTTTATTCGTATCACTATACTGAAATACGTTGGTGCCCGCGGATGGACCATTATTTCCTGCGTTAACTGCCAAAACCTTTCCACTAAGAGAACAGGTAATTTGCCATCCTGTGGAGGTTTTAGCCAGAGTCCATATCTGGCCATCGGAGTGATTTGCCGTGTACTGCATTACATTAGCTTTAGCCTTATTGCTATCGCCTTTAACATCGACGGCTTTTGACGAGCCAACCGAAATGATTAAGTACGCACCCTCAGCAGGCGTCGCCATAATTATCTCCTTTACTGATACATTCGACGAGCGCTGGCCACTTCACCGGCCAAATAACCCATAAGCTGGCCGCCGTCGATTTCAACATGGACTCCAGATTGGATTAAAGCGTTTGCAACCGACACACCAAGAAGGTTATAGTCGATTGCGTTGTTTGACATAGCGTCAACCATTTGCTGATTGAGCTCATTTGCGTCGGAAATTCTAGCGGAAAGCTCTCCCGCATAATTAAGATTGCCAACAGAAAGATCGTTAAAGCTGGTTCCAAGAGCAGCACGAAGACGTCCTATACCGGAATTGAAGCTAGTCGCGTTAATTACCGGAGTAATCTCGGGACTATAATCGGTATCAAGAATATCTTCTATGTCGATGGTTTGGGATTCTAACAGATCGGAAAATGCATCAGGAAGGACACTAGCCAGCTCTTCACCGGCTTTTGCAGCATCTCCTGTGCCATTTCGAATACCAATGGCAAAGCCCTCGGCAATATAATTACCGATTCGCATAAATACTCGAGACGGTGATTTGACTTCTGCGGTAACCTCGGTTTTGCGCCTCACGGCGGCTGCCATTCGAGACGCGGCTTGCTCTGCTTTATACGCGTTCTTAGCGATACCGCTCGCAAGACCTTCTGCCAAATACCTACCAGTGTCATATAGAGAATATCCGCTAGCTCCTGATTTAGCGGCAGAACCAAGAGACGAAGCTGCGCTACGAACACTCGAAGTTCCCGAACTTAAGCCATTAGCCATAGACTTCGTAGCATCGTTTGCAACTTTCTTAAAATCTTTACTCATTCCGCTTACAGATTTTAGAGCTCCGTCACTAACATCTTTGGATGCTTTATTAACAGTTCCGGAACCACTAGAAATACCTTTGGCGAGTTCCATAACACCGTTAACGCCCTTAGTTGCTGCAGAAGTAGCAAAAGAATCAAGACCATTGACAGCACTTGTACCAGCTTCAGCACCAGTAGACTCCGCAATTCCAAAGAAACTTGCAATTTTGCCGATAAATCCGCTCATTCCTTCTCCGGCTTTACCAGCTAATCCGCCAACAAAATTTCCAAGACCAGTTATTACAGTTGTTCCGATTTCTCCGGCCTTTGTCGCTAATCCGCCTAAGAAATCACCAATACCATTAATAAGACCTTGGACAATGTTTCCACCTATTTCGGCCATAACTGTTGAAGGAGAATTGATTCCCAATAAAGATTTGACTCCACCAACTATAGCGTCAAATATCAGGCCTGGTAATCCGCCCAAAAGAGAAAGACAGCCCATAAAGCCATTTACTAATCCTTGTAAAAGATTTCCGCCAATTTCCATCATTGCCGACACAACTGGCGTTATTGCAGGTATGAGAATCGATAATGCCTGAGCCAAGAGAAGCGCAGCCACACTAAGACCAAGCATTGCTGCAGTAAACAAAAGAGATGGAGCAGCCAATGCCGAGAGAAGCGCCATAGCACCAGCCAACGATATAAACACAACCATCAAAGCTAACAAACCGGATGCCAACGATTCGGCTGGTATCGTACTCAGAAGTTTTAATGATAAAGCCAATAATCCAACCGCAATTCCGAGGCCTATCATAGCTACGGAAACACCAAGCATTGGCGCTGCCACACCAGATAATAAAGCCATGGTTCCGACTAAGGATATGAGAACCGTCATCATTGCTAGTAAACTACTAGCCAAAGCTTCGGCATCTATCGTACTGAGAAGCTTGAGCGATAAGGATAAAATACCAACAGCAACACCCATAGCTATCAGTGCCGCAGACGCGCCAAGAAGTTTTCCACCATCTGGCATCATGTGCAACGAACCGACTATAGACAAAAGTATTGTCATCAAAGCTAATAAGCTATTAGCCAAAGCTTCAGTATCTATCGTACTAAGAAGCTTGAGCGATAAGGATAAAATACCAACAGCAACACCCAACGCTATTAATGCTGCGGAAGAGGCCAGTAATTTTCCTCCATCAGGCATCATGTTTAACGAACCAACTACTGATAAAAGTATGGTCATAAGCGCTAATAGACTGTTAGCCAACGCATCGGCATCTATGCTACTTAGCATTTTGAGAGAAAGCGACAACAGTCCTACAGAAACACCCAACGCTATTAACGCAACCGAAGACGACAATAACTTCCCACTATCAGGCATCATATTTAACGAGCCAACAACGGATAAAAGTATTGTCATAAGCGCCAGTAGACTATTGGCTAAACCATCCGGGTCGATTGTACTCAATAACTTAAGTGAAAGAGAAATCGCGCCTATAGCAACGCCCAACGCAATGATTGCAACAGATGACGATAATAACTTCCCACTATCAGGCATCATATTTAACGAGCCGGTTAAAGAGATCAATATCGTCATTAAAGCCAACAAACTATTAGCCAAAGAATTGGTATCGATCGTACTTAATAACTTAAGAGAAAGCGATACAAGGCCAATCGCAATACCAAGAGCGATCAAAGCGGGCACAGCACCTGCTATCTTTACGCCTTTTGGAAGCATGTCCAATGCTCCAGTTAAAGCCAGCAATGAAGTCATCAACGCCAACAATGCGTTAGAAAGAGCGTCTGCTGGAATTCTAGACAAAACCCATAATGATGCCGCAACGATTCCAATCGATATCGCTATTTTTTGAAGCGTATCAGCTTTTATGTTGTTTTGCCAAGCTTCTATCGACTCGCGAACGGTGTCAAAGATTCCACCAATTCCGATTAAAAACTTTCCATTCTTAATATCGTCTATAAGATCCAGAAAGTCTTTAACCAATTTTATAATAAAAGCCAAACCACCAACGCCTGCCCCGGCGACCATCTTATCAAACAATCCGCCTAAATCAAAACTTGAAAAGACTCCGGCAATCGCATCGGCAATTCCTTTTCCATCAATATCCGAAACTAAATTATTAAAGAAATTTCCAATAGCGGCACCCACGGTCTCTAATGGACTTCCAAGACTATGTATAATCTCGAAAAAATCTTTAAATCGATCATGAAGTTTTTGTTCTGCTTCTCCGGATATAATTAAATTCTCGGTTAATTTTTCAATATTCCTAAGAAATCGTCCAAGACCTCCGGATATCTTGTCGAAGAAGGACTTGTCTAACCCAAAAACTTCCGTAAAAGCGAACCTAATCGGACGAAGGATGCGATTTATAGCAGTAGACACATTTTTTATTATTTTTGTAATATGATGAAATGCGTTTGCGTTATCAATAGCAATAAGCATATTTCCAGCAAAATCTATGAAATATCCAGCGACTTTTGATATAACATAACCCATTCCAGAAAACACGGACGATAAAACCGATAAGTCATTGACAAAATCAGTATGTTCGTTTTCCGTCATAAGCAACGACCGCAAATAGCCGTCAATTTTATCGACTAATGGAGAAAAATATCCGCTAACTTCAGAAACAACGTTTAAAAACTCCGATGAAATTGATGTAACGAGTCCAATCGCATCAGAAACTATTGTAAATATCGTAGTGAGGTGCTCGGATAAAGATTCTGCTTGATCGTCCGTAATAACAAGCGCTTCAGTAAAATATCCGAAATCTCTTGTTAAATCAGCAAGCTCTTCCCCCGTTATTCCAAAAACATTATCAAACGCTTTTGAAATTGCTTTAAGCGGTTTTTCTATAGCCGTGACAATATTTACTATAGCATTAAATAAAGACTCTCGTCCGCCAACTTCTTCACTTGCCCAAACGCCAAGCATTGCATTTCTGGCTTCGGAACTTGCGTTAATTATCTCACTGAGTTTGTTTGAAAGATAGGTAAAAACTTCGGTTGCCTGATTAAAATCGCCTATGATTATTCGAAACGTCGTCGCCCATCCAGAACCTAAAGCTTCGCCGACTGTCTCCCAAAGCTGTGTCCAAGTTCGAACCATCGTGGCAGCTTCTTCTGCAGTCTTGGCCAATTCTAGAATCGCTTCGGCATCTTCCTTCGAATAATTTGCATCACGCAATTTTTGATAAGCAGCTTTATACGAAGCGTCTCCGACTTCGTCATAACTTATCGTCAATTGTCCAAGAGTGTCGGTCAAAACCTCGGTGGTTAACCAACCTTCATGAAGAGATTCTCGAAACGAACCAGTCTTAGCTATCATGTCGTCGACAGCTATACCGTGTGCTCTAGCAGTTCGTTTCAGTGCTTCCTGAAATACCTTTCCGCCCATTCCGGCATTAACAACAGAATTCCAGTCTTGAAGCTTAACGGTTCCAGAAGCAATGGCCTGCGACAACTGATACATCGCAGTAGATGCTTGTTGTGAAGTGGATCCAGAAACCGCTGCCAAATTAGCAATACCTTTAATCGACGATACCGAAGTCTTCAAATCGACACCCGCGGCAGTAAATGTACCAATGTTGCGAGTCATTTCCGAGAAATTATAAATTGTCTTATCGGCATATTCATTCAACTCATCCAACGATTTATTGATTGTATTTATGCCTTTTGTTCCAGAAAGACCCGTATTCGCCGATATTGTCTGGATGGACCTCATTTGCAACTCATACTCAGAGAAGCCATCCATGAGGGGTTTAACAGTAGCATTTCGAGCTAAACTCATTCCAAAATCAGCTGCTCGTTCGCCAAGCCGTCTGAATATACCTGTAACAAATTCCTGAAATGCGCTAAATCTCGAAGATACGATATCGATGCTTGTCGATACTCCATTCATATTGAATTGACTACTGCTTTTTCGTATAGCGTCAAGACCGGCCGTACCATTTTTAAAAGTTAATGCACTAGACAGTTTTTCTAAGATGCCTATTGCTTTTGTTGCTCCGGCATCAAAACCAGAATTATCAAATCTTAAAGAAACTATGCGTTCGTCGGTTGTACTCACAACGAAGTCACCGCCTTCCAAACAGCCTCGGTTGCTTCCTCAAATAAACTGCGCATCGGTTCGGTAACAAAATCATTTGGCGCAACATATCCGCCATTACGAGTTCCGTGACCCTTAATGATAAGAATAACTACCGGAGTCTTTCCATCCATAGCAAGATTCGTATTATACCATTCGAGTTTTATGGTTTGACTAGTGATTTCTTTTGAATACCCCCATGAAGATGCCGTAGTTCCAGTTCTCATCGGAGTATTGGAAGAAAGTATTTCAACGCCTCTAGCGCCATAAGAATCTAAAACATCATAGATCTCTCGATTTTTTATAGCATGAAGAAATCTCGATGTTTTTTTAAAATTACCAGATGACGTAATCGTAATCATGCTGGACATTTAAGGCACCAACTTATCCTTTTGTTCCGTATTTAGCTCGACGCGCCTTGTTCAAAGCGCGATTCTGTTTAGCAATAGCAGATCTGCTCATTTTCTTTGGATTTGGATCATTTTTAATCGCACAAACTTCAATCAATGTAATGAGTCTGTTTATATGCCATTTTTCAAATTCCACAGGTATATTCTGAGCGATCATATAATAATAAATAACTTCGCTTGTTAGTACTTCTTTACGCCCTCTCGAAGTTCTAAATCTATTTATTGTCGTAGCCGTCATTGAATCTTTTATATAATTAGAAATATCCTCTATGTTTTTAGGAGACAAAGACCTATAGACAAGCGGATCGACGTTAGAAGGAGTTATTGTCATACAACGCAAATAATCAAAAACTTCTTCGTCAGTCTTTTTGACATCTTCAGAAAGATATGGTTTCTTCCACTTTGCCTCCCATTTTGAAATGGAGATTAAAGAGTGCTCCATAACCAGAGTCTGCTCTTTTATCTCGACAAATTCCTCTTTAGATTCGTCGTAAAATTCTCGTGCAGGCACTGTGATACGGAGCACTATAATCACCTCTTAAGCAAGACTCATATGATTCTCAAGGGCGGGCTTATCGTCAGAAGGAACCTTAGGCATGACGCCCTCAATAAACTTGGTCATCTTATCTGGGTCTGCGATGAGCTCCATATAAAGCTCAGAATAAGCCTCGCTCTGTTCAAAAGCCTCAGAAAGCTCCTTAGACTTGATAAAACGTCGACCATCCGCAGACTTCTCGCCGTAAGACCTAAGGATGATTCGCTTATACTCGATGCCAAGATTATGAGCATCTCGCTGGTCGACCATACGCTGAAGATACTCGGCGTATGCACCATTCGCATCGAAGTTCATCTCCATAACCTCGGCCTTACTGAGATTGAAATAGAAATCCTCAGTATGAGTCTCATCGTTGTAGTCAGTATAGGTAATCGACCACTTGATCATTATTTTGCCTTTCTCTTAAAGAATCGCAACTTTTTCTTCGTTATTATTAACCTTAACATAAGTATCCACATACACTTCAAGCTTATCACCATTGAAAGTAAGTTCATAATACCTATGATCTGGCCTAATGGTCGAAATTAGACACTTGGCATTGCCAAGAACATACGAAAACCATACACAATAAACGTCTGGTTTTGTAATAATAGGAACGTCGGCATCTGCGACGTTCTCATTAAACCAATCAACGAAGTACCGAATAAACCCTTCAGCACTTATGTCGAATGTTGTCATAAAAGCCCTTTCTCTCTAAAATTTGAATGGTGGGCCCGATGGGAATCGAACCCATGACCTTGGGATTAAAAGTCCCCTGCTCTAACCTGCTGAGCTACAGGCCCGTATGGTGGCCGCAGTAGGATTCGAACCTACGACCAATCGGTTATGAGCCGACTGCACTAACCGCTATGCTATGCGGCCAAATATAATGGTAGGGGTGGAGGGACTCGAACCCTCACGACCAAAGTCGAGAGATTTTAAGTCTCCTGCGTCTGCCATTCCGCCACACCCCCATAAATTGCTGATCCGCCCGCACCAGCCGGAGAGTCACCCTTTATCTCCCACCCTCTCAGCGTTCTCGCAAGAACCCCGAGGTGTACCATATGTAAAGAACAAGAAACCCCACCGAATCCAGTTCGTGGCTTTTTCCTGAGTCCTGACCGGTCGAAAAAGCCTCCCACTAAAAATTACTTGCTATTTTGATTAAGCAGCGAGAGCCGCCTGAACAGTGGTAATGGTGCCGTCAAGAATCTTCTCAACAACCTCAGGAAGGGGCAGAGTGGGAACGGTGCCCGCATTCTGACCCTCGCCTTCGGTGCCAAACAGAACATCCTCGAGAAGCGCGAGCTTTGTCTTCTCCTCCTGAGACTCAAAGTCGGTAGAGGGAATGGTGATCTGAGAAGTGGGCTCATAACCAGGAACCTGAACGGGCGTAGTGCTAAGCTCCCAAGAGAACGTGATGGCCTCAGGCGAATCGTTAATAGTGGCATAACCACGCTCAGACGGCGCAGCACGGCAACCGTAAATCAGATGAAGCTTATAGCCATACTCATCGCCCTCGACATCATTGCCAATCTTGGTGCGATAGCACAGACCAAAGCCCTTACGAGTCTGCTGACCGATGCGCATACCCTTGGTCGGGGTAGCAAAGCCGTCGTTCTGCTCAAACTCGTCAGGGTAGGTAAACGCCTCGATGGTGGCACCAAACTCCTCGGCGGAGTACAGCGTCAGGTAGTTCATGTTGTCAGCGTACTGCTTCTGAGCCTCAGCACCAGAAGGAGACTCGGAAACATTAGTCAGACCGTTCCAAGCAACGCCATTGGAATACTTGCCGGCGTTGGTGACCTGATACAGAACGCCATGGTCAACGCCAGTCTCATAACGATGCTCACCAATGGCATCCCAAACTAACTTAGACATTCTGAATCCTTTCTGTCAGAATAAGCCTATATGAGAAATGATGAAGATTGTCCGAAACATAATGCCTGTCGAAATCGCAATAATCGAGTTCATCCAAAGCATCCAGAGTTTCATCTGGCATTGCTTTCTTTGTGATGAGAGTAACCGAATACCTATCACGAATCAAGTAAGCTTTATTATTCGCATGGTATTTCATGTCGTCGTCATAATTATACACAATACACGGATACTCAATAGAAATCGATGCCGGAGGCTGAAAATATGCCTTCTTAATTCCGGGAATCGAACTTAAAATCGAATGAAGTTTAAGACGACGAGTCTCCCGAGACATATACACCTCCAACACGAATTTCAACCCTTGGACGATCAACTTCAACAGACACTATCTTGAATTTGGACCCAAGATACTCGATATAACGCATGGCAGGTATATGGGAATATAAGAATGCGTCGGATATGATGCTGAAGACATTAGTAATTGTAAAATTGTCGTTAATGTTTTCAGAATTATCAAACCTACGACCACTACGAGTTATATCGCCCTTATAAGGACGTTCCTCAATAGTGTCAACCCAAATGCCAGGCTCATCCTCCACTTGAATCGCAAATCCTATATTCCCATAATACCTTGCCATTTTGATTACTCGCCGTTTCCGGCAGGCTCAGTCACAGGAGCGGTGTACATCTGATAACCCTCAGGCCAACCAACGGCGTCCTTGGTCTTAGTGGCGGTGCTATAGTCGCCAGAACGCGGACCGAAGGTGAACGGCAGGGTGCTGGTGGTCTCGAGAGCGATGGCCGTGAACGGATCCTGCAGAGCGCCCGAGCAACGGGTCTCAATCAGGTACTCATACTTGTTGAAGTTGAGGTCGAAGTCGTCGAACATAGTGACGGAGCCGCCCTTGTCAGCACCGACCACGTAGTCGGCAGGGTTGACAATCAGACCGAGAAGAGTACGGGTCTCATTGACGGTAGAACCCTCGGTCTCGCCAGGAACCTGAGCAACACGAGTTGCGCCCTCAAGCACGGGAACCTCAAGAATGCGAGAAACACGCAGAGCAGTGGCAAGCTCAGCCTCGGTCTTATACAGACGATGACCAATCTCATCCTTAGCAAGCAGCATACGAGTCAGAACGTCGTTTGTGGTAACGAACCAAGGCTGACCGGTACCCTTGTAATCCTTGCGAGAAAGCAGAGCGGTATCGATAAGGGCGTCAGCAATCTGAACATAAGTGGCCGACTGCGGAATGGTGACCAGCTGATGGATGCAGTAAAGATCGTCGTCGTGATAAATCGGACGAATGTTGTCCTCCTTGATCTTGGAGACGTCATTCGCAGGACGGCCATCGCCGATGAGAGTAGCAACAGCCAGCTCCTCCTCGAGCATCATACGCATCTCGGACTTCATCCAAGCAACGACGTCCATGTCGACGATATCGATAATATCATCACGGTCAAGCTTCTGAAGCTTGTAGACGGTCGTCGGAGTGGTCGTACGAGACGCCAGCGAGAAGAACTCCTCGATCTTCTGGTTACCCTTGATGTAACCACGGGCACGAGCCTCGTACTCAGTAATGTTAGCGGTACGAGACTTGATGCGGCTGAACGGAGTCTTCTTCAGAGCGCCCCACCAAGCGGAAACCCAACCAGTCTCGCGCTTAATGAAAGTCGGGGTGTTGTCAATGGCGCGAGCCTCAGGGAAGAGAATCTCGAGGTTCTCGATACCATGCTCAAGGAACGTATCCTTAAGACTTCCGTTATTAGAACGCGGAGCCTCGGCGAGAATCTCATTCATAGCGTCGTGAGACAGAGTATCGACATCGTCCATCTGGTCAAAAACATTTCGGTGCATATCATCCTCCATATAAGAATGCTCAACATCGTCGTCGGTGTCAGAACCATTGTCCTCAAGAGCCTGCCCGACCATAAAATACATAACGTTCTTCTGCTCCTCGGTCATCGAATCGATAACATCCTGAACAGTCTTCTCGGACTTAGGCATGTCCTCTTCCTCCTCATCGGAATCTTCATCGGCATGAGCAATATTATCCTCAGCCATGATTTCGGCGTGAAATATCTCACCAGAATAAATAATTGCTTCGTCATCAAGCTCAGTAACGTCACCATCGCCATGCTGAATGCTGAGCGGATCAATAAGAGCTCCGGGATTTGCGCCAGCGAGAACGAGGCTAACCTCACGAATCATGCCATGAAGAACATTGTTCCCCTGCTGCTGAAGCTTATTAGCGTAGATTGACATCGAGGTGACGTCGCCGTGCTGCACCAAAGTCTTAGCATTTTGACCCTGAGGAGTATCGTTAAACGAGCAATAAGCATAAACGCCATCGTCTCGATTCTCAAGGTCTGCATGACCTAAAACGTTCATAGGATCATTATGGATGTGATGCCACACCAGCGGTACAGTCTTACCGTCGCAATCCTTGAACGCGTCCTTACGGATGATGCGACCATCTCCGCAAGTTAGGTCATTCTTTGTGGCATAGCCACTAAAATCATAACCCATAATTTCTCCTATTTCTTAGACTTACTTTTATAAATAGAATCCGCCCTAGACTTCACTTCTTTGTCTCTAGTCTTAGACGCATTCTCTTTATCTTTATCGGTGTTTGTGTTATAGGAAATTCCTCGAGCATTATACAAGGCAGCAATCCTTCGCTCTAGAGACGCTTTTTCCCTAGTAACCCAAGCTTGTAAATCACTGCCCGTATCTTCAATCTCTTTACGAATCGATTGGACACGGCCTCGAACCTCGGCAACGTTAACGCCGGATCCTTCATTTGCTCCGGCAAGTTTTTCCATTTGCTGACGAAGCTGTTCTTTCAAATCCTCAATTTTACGACGAGCGGCTTCTCGCTGGGCCTCGGTATCTAAAGCACTTTCTTCCCTGAGGTTTGCTATCTCTTCGGAAAGTCCGGCTATATTGGCTTTCATCGAAGCTTTTCTGCCGCGACCCTTAGAAGCTTTTCCTTTACCGCTCTTGCCAACTTTTCCGGATTTTCCCTTGCCGCCAGAAGAACTCCCGCTACCAATAGACGGTTTTGCAACTCCTATACCAAGAGAACTACGTTCCCTCATATATCTCTCATGCCGTTCTACCGGGTCATAATACGGAGATTTATAAGTTCCCGTATACCGTCTCTGCCTAGCTTCCAACAAAAGATCACGAACGTTTGACGGCTGCGAGCTTGAGCTTTTTTCTTTCCGGTTTCTAGAACGAATGGAATAAGAATATCTAGACAAAGTCATCGCTCACCACCGAGCTCTTTCTCTAGCTCTTCAAGCTGTCGAAGATACTCTTGGGCTTCTTCCATGCTCATAGACTCGACATCAAGCTCCGTGGACATACCATTTTGATTCTCTTCGAGACCCTCCGCCATAGCAGGCTGAACGCCTGGGTCATCGGCAATCGGGTTAATATTTTTATTGAGAAGCTGGTCGGCACGCGGGTCGTTCGACGGCTGGAAACCAAGAATAGCGCGGAATTCGTTAGAACTAACAATCTCGTTTGCAGTAAAGCTGTCTGCAATTGCAGCAAGTGTCTCAACTGGAGCAAGACGGAACGGGTCGCGGAAGTAGCTAATAGCCTGACCCTGAGTTCGAGCTGTACGAGTAAGAAACTTCCTATTAAACTCGTCAACAAAAGCCGCAAGAAGTGGCTCAAGTGTGCGATTGTAATACTGAATCATTTCCTTCTCATCGGCTGTACCATCAAAGACTGCGGGAGTAAGACCGAGCTGAGCGTAGAGAGTATTTGTAAAATACTCAATCTCGTCAAGAAGCTTGTTCTCGATTGGATGGCCAAGCTGAACAATCTTCTCGGTAGCATCCATATAGGCAATGCCATACTTGGAATCCACAAGCTGCATCTCGACATCTTTAATGCGTTCCTTAGCACGCTCTTCACGATTCTTGCCCTTTAGACCGTACGGCATCTGAATGATTATGTTAAGCTTGTCCGAATTCTGCTTCGCATCAGTGGCGTCAAGCAAAGCGAGCTTGGAACGAAGCCTCTGAAGAGTGGAATTCGGCTTATTCGTAATCTCGTAGAACGGATTCTCAATAATCGCAACCACCGACTTTGGAAGAGTGATTTCCTCATGCCGACCGTTACGATCATTATAAAGATCCACTCGAACATGCTCGGGATGCCATTGCGTAACTCGTCCAACTCGCATAGAAAGAATATCATAAGAACCTTGATTGGTGATGTCGAAC
>RHMF01000977.1_pt1 | contig 21513 bp, 21 predicted proteins | sample 5365151 | NCBI WGS metagenome assembly RHMF01 (sample SAMN10266501, study PRJNA497801) | feces metagenome | isolation source: feces | host: Bos taurus | place: China: Prairie of Fairy Mountain | collected 2017-08-14 | reverse complement strand
GTACAGCCGCAGCTGTACGTATGAATCCGTAATTCTTCATGATCATGTCATATTATCCTGACAAAGTTAGAAAAATCTCCGGATTACTGTCATCAGAAATTCTATTTTATCATCTTGCTGATTTCCTCGAGCGGCATTTGGCCGGTAATCGATATGTACGATGTCGAACTGCCGTCTCTTGCAAGAAGGACGAGGTCGCTGATTATGCTGTCTTTCTGGATCACATATATTCTGGTTGTCTCGCTGCCTTCTACTGCTTCCATGAGAAGTTCATGCTTTCCATTACGCAGTTCCTTTTCGACATCTTTGACCAGCTGCGAGGCCATTCCCGGCTCGTCAATGCTGAGGATGTACATTCCCTCAAGGGTCCTGATGAATCTCGAGAAATTCACTTCCTGATCATTGATCTCAATGTCGGGAACCGCCTTCATGAGCTTGAACATTGCAGGGGAGATGTATACCGCGCTGACGCCCGGCTTTCCGCTGTAGTCGCTGTATATCTGTTTCTTACTGTTCTGTGCCGCAGCTGATGCCATAGAGATGAATGCTGCAAGCGCTATTATGATTATCTTTTTCATGTTTATCTGATTATGTTGTCGATTATTTCTTTTGGAGCTTCAAATGCTTCTACGGCTTCGGTGGTTTTCCTGGCTCCTCCGCTCATTACGTCAGATATCAGTGCAAGCGCCTTTTCTGCTTCGGCATATGCCAGAAGAGGATCGTCGTATGTATCCTTGAGTCTCGGACTGCCGGTGAAGCTGAATGCCAGACCTATGAGAAGTGCGGCAGCTGCAGCAATCCCTATCCATCTGCCTGCCGGACTCCTTTCAGGCTCGTTCAGTCTCCTGACCGCCTCAAGAGAGTCGACAAGTTCAGTGAGAGAACTTTCCAGCCCGCTCATGGATGTGTCGTTTATGTATTCTTTCTCTTTCATGGATTTTCCGTTTTCATGAGTTTCTTCAATGTGGCCCTTGCCCTGGTCAGCAGAACCCTTACGTTAACCTGCGAAAGTCCGGTCTGTCTGGATATGTCCTTGATATCCATATCTTTGAAGAATCGGAAGACCACCACTTTCCTTTGCTGCTCGGGAAGTTGTTCCATCGCTTTGTGAAGCCTTGAGACATCTTCTCTTCCTATGGCCTTGCTGTCGCTCGGAGGCGTCAGCAGCGTGCTTGTCTTTTCTTCGGTAAGTATGTCGGTCCTGCTGGTGTTCTTCTGTCGCAGTCTGTCGATGCAGATGTTCCTTATCATCGTCTGTCCGTATGCCTTCGGGTTCAGGACCTTTTCAAGCCCATCCTTCGAATTCCATAATCTGACATACAGGTCCTGCACCGCATCCTTTGCGTCCGCCTCCTGTTCCAGAAGCTGCAGGGCGACATTGTAAAAACTCGAGCTCAGCGGAATCCATATCCGTTTGAACTGCTCGTGTGTCATTTATTTCAATTCGATTTTTCCGCCATCCATCATCAGCTTGTCGGCAATGTCGTCTGCCTTCATCCTGCCCTGGAACAAAATTACTGAATTCATCAGTTCCGGACAATACATGACCACTTCCGAGATATAACCTTCCTCGATGCTTTTCGAGTATAAGGTGGCATTCATGAACTGGTAGCTGATTTCCATAAGGACATCGTATTGCCTGAGAGCCTTTTTCATCTTCTTGTCCAGCGCTTTAGCGTCTTCATCATCACCCATGAACATGAGCACGTCGACTGACCTGGTTCCCATAGGAATCTTTTCGCCGTCTCCGATTGTTATCTTCATGTCTGCATTACTGACATTGAGGCTGTCCGTGCTGACCACAATGTTCTCCGGGTTTATGCTCTTGTGCAGCGCACCTCCGGCATCCTTGAATTCGTTTATTATCTTCAGAACCTTTGATTCCTGTGCCGAAGCCGGGAAGGCCATTGCCAGCAGCAACGCTGAAATGATTAGTCTTGTCAAGTGTTTCATATGGTTGTTGTTTTTGATTTCCGCATATAAGACGAAGCCGCTGCGGAAATGTTACAAAAAATGAAAAAGGACAGCTGAATTATCCAGCCGTCCTTCCTCCTTTATAAAGGTTTTCTAAAGCTCTTCGAAATTTACGTCGGTAAACTGGTCTCCTTCCTTGAGACAGTTTGTCCTGATATACTTGATCACTTCCTCGAGTCCTTCAGCGAATTTCTCGAAGTCCTCCTTGTAAAGGAAGATCTTGTGCTTGTCATAGGCGAAATGACCGTTGTTGTCTACCTTGCGCTTGCTTTCTGTGATCGTCAGGTAGTAGTCGTTGCCCTTTGTGGCCTTGACGTCAAAGAAGTATGTACGCTTTCCAGCTCTTACAGGTTTTGAGTAGATATCCTCACCTGAACGCTCCTGAGCATTTGCTCCATCATAATCCTCACTATACATAGCTTATCTTTTTAAAGTAAATCTTTACAAAGTTAAGGATTTTTCTGAAAGTAAATCTTTACAAAGTTAAGGATTTTTCTGAAAATGAGTGTATATTTGCATAAAATATTGACAAAAATATGCTTAACAGAAGAATTCTACGAATAAAGGCCTTCAAAGTGCTCTACAGCAGCGTTCTTGCGGAGAATATGTCTCTTGCACAGGCAGAGGCACAGCTTGAACTTTCATGCGAGGCTACAAGAGACCTTTACATCTATATGCTCGGCATCGTTTCGCCGCTGACGAAGATAGCGCAGGAGAGGATCGAGGCTGCTAAGTCGAAGTTCAACCCTACAGAAGAGGAGCTTAATCCGAACATGAGGTTCGCTGAAAACGCTCTTGCAAAGCTTCTTGACGAGGATGCTGATTTCCAGAAGGTATACAAGAAAAAGAAGTTCGACTGGGCCCAGTATGACCTTTTCCTCAAGAAGGTCATGAATTCCATCGTTTCGAAGGAGTATTATGCAGAGTACATGGCGTCTGAAAAGAGGTCTCTTGCAGAAGACTGCAAGCTCTTCATCAGAATCTTCGAGGAGGAATTCGTTGACAGCGAGGAGCTTGAGCAGATCCTTGAAGACAAGTCCCTTTACTGGAATGTCGATCTGGCTTACTCTTTGACATGGTGCTGCAAGACCTTGAAGAATCTTGCGAAAGGGGAGAGCTGGAGCCTGATCCCACTCTATCAGAGCGAGCTTCTTACTGGAGAAGGGGTTGAGAGCGACAAGCTTTTCGTGAGAAAGCTTCTTCAGGCTTCGTTTGCCGGATATGAAAAATACTCGGCTATGGTAGCGGAGTCAGTGTCGGGATGGGAGAAGGAGCGTCTTTTCTCGACCGATGTTGTCCTTATCGTGATGGGTCTTGCCGAGGCTGTGACATTCCCTAGCATCCCTGTCAAGGTGACAATGAACGAGTATGTGGAGATCTCGAAGTTCTACGGAACTCCAAAGAGCCGCTCATTCGTGAACGGACTCCTTGACAAGCTTGTTCAGCAGCTTGCGAATGATGGCCAGATAAACAAGGAAGGCAAAGGCCTCCTCTAGAATGAAATTGTACATAAATTAAACTGAATAGAATATGCTTACACTTTTACAGGCTGCACAGGCAGCTCCTCAGCAGGGTGGCGGATGGTCTATGTGGGTCATGCTCGCCCTTATCTTCGTAGTAATGTGGTTCTTCATGATCCGTCCGCAGAGAAAGCAGCAGAAGGAGATCCAGGCTTTCCGTGACGGTCTCAAGAAGGGTGACAAGGTGGTTACCATCGGTGGTATCTACGGCACCGTATGCGAGATCAAGGAGAACAACGTGCTTATCGAGGTTGACAACAACGTTAAGATTCGCGTCAGCAAGCAGGCTCTCGTAAAGGATTTCACTGATCCACAGCAGTAGTCTGCCATAAATGACAGGAGATGAGAAAGCTGTACAATAAGCTTCTTGAGTCTTTGAACATCAGCGGGAGAGATCTTGCAGTTTTTCTGCTTGCTCTCCTGTTGGCTTTTAGTACATGGCTTCTTCATAACCTGTCTCTCAAGTACAGCGACTATCTTACAGCTACCGTCATTGCAAAGAGCAATATAGAAGGACATTCCGACATGTCGCAGAACAGCACGGATGTGATAGCCCGTGGACGCGCTACCGGATACAAGGTGATCCTTTCGGCCATGAAGGCGCATCGCAAGCCAGTGACCATTGATTTCGCATCTTCGGTCATGAGACATAAGGAAGACGATCTCTTCTATGTGCTTTCGTCCGATCTCACGGAATATGCCCATCTCATTTATGGAGATGGCGTGACCGTCGAGTATTTCGTGTCCGATACGCTTTTCTTCCGTTTCCCGGCCGTTGACCACAAGCGTGTACCTGTTCATCCGGTTTATTCGGTGTCATATATGCCGCAGCATATCAGCGACGGTCAGCTTGAAGTAGCTCCTGATTCCGTGACTCTTTACGGAGAGGCATATAGACTGGAGAATATCGACAAGGTCTTTACCGAACCGATAAAGCATGCCGACCTGACTTCTGATGTCCTTGGCGTAGTGAAACTGGAAAAACTGAAGGATGTCAGGATGTCGGTGGATGAGGTGCATTACATGCTGGATGTAAGGCGTTATGTTGATATAACCCGCACATTGCCGGTAAATGTGGTGAACCTGCCTTCCGACAAGACGCTCCAGCTTTTTCCGTCAAAGGCTACCGTGACATTCAAATGCGGTTTCCCATTGATTTCCGATCCGGATGAAGACATAAGCCTTTATGTCGATTATGAGGATTATGTGAAGTCCTTGAGCGCGAAATGTCCTGTCAAGCTTGCAGGTGCAGGCAAGGGCATCCTCTCGTATGAGATTGCCCCCGTTGTCGTAAGCTGCGTTCTGGAGGACAGACGATGAAGACTCTTGTCATAACAGGAGGCATCGGAAGCGGAAAGTCTGAAGTCTGCCGGATTCTCGAACGATACGGTGTGAAGGCAAGATATGAGGCTGATGCACGTGTTAAGGCACTTTATTCAGCTCATCCGACCCTTCTTGTCGATATCGAAAGAGCATTGGGATGCAGATTGAGAAATGACGATGGACAGTTTGTCCCGTCACTGCTTTCTGCAAGGATCTTCTCTGACAGGGATGCTCTTGAGAAGGTTGAGAGTCTGGTTTTCCCTGCATTGCTGGAAGACTATGAGGCATTTACCTCCGATAGAGGAGAAGAAGAGATCGGGATTTTCGAGTCCGCGACAATTCTGGAAAAGCCACATTTTGACGGCTTCGGAGATTATGTCATCCTTGTGGATGCTCCCTTTGAAGTCCGTCTTGAAAGGGCCTGCAGACGTGACGGAGCCGGACGTGAAGCCGTCCTCGCGAGAATGTCGAACCAGAAGCTTATGAATGCTCTTTCGGAAGGGAAGACAGACCCGAGGATAGACGCTGTGATCCTCAATGATTGCGATCTTGAGACGCTTGAGAAAAGAACTTTAGAAACAATGTCAGTCTTGTTTGGAGACTGGAGAAACGATAATATTTTAATTGAAGATAAAATGAAGACAGACCTTTCAAAGATCCTGGCGGTTTCAGGCCAGAGCGGATTGTTCCTTTATATTTCACCGACCCGTACTGGAGCCATTGTCGAGGCTCTCGCAGACAAGAAGAGAACAGCGGTAAGCGCAACAAGCAAGATCACTTCTCTTGCTGATATCTCTATCTATACAGATGAGGAGGAAGTGAAGCTTCAGGAGGTATTCCTCAATATGAAGGAAGTTCTCGGAGATGCTGATGCTCCATCGGCAAAGTCAAAGCCAGAGGAACTCAAGGCTCTTTTCGAGAAGGCTCTCCCTACATACGACCGTGACCGCTTCTATGTATCTCATATGAAGAAGGTTGTTGAGTGGTATAATGCTCTCAAGAATCACGCTTCTCTTGATTTCGTGAATCCTGAGGACGAGGCAGAGACCGAGGACGCAGAATAATTCTGATGAAGAAGAAACTTCAGACCGTCACCTTGGGCTGTTCCAAGAACAAGGTTGACACCGAACATATCCTTTCCCAGGTGGAAGATCATTATGAGATCATTCCGGAGGGAGAGGATATTCCCGTTGATGTCCTTCTGCTCAATACATGTGGCTTCATCGGCGATGCCAAGGAGGAATCTGTACAGGCTGTCCTTGAGGCAGTCGAGAGAAAATCCCGTGGCGAAGTCGGACAGGTCATCGTGTTCGGCTGTCTGTCACAGCGTTATGGTCATGAACTTCCGGATCTCATACCTGAGGTGGACGGATGGTATGGTGCGAGAGAATTCGATCCCGTGATCCGTGCCTTGGGCGTTGAACCGGACAGAAGCAGGGATGCGGAAAGATATCTGACAACCCCTTCACACTATGCTTATCTGAAGATTTCGGAAGGCTGCGACCGCAGATGCTCATATTGCGCTATACCGTTCATCAGGGGAGCACACAAGTCTGTTCCGATGGAGCAGCTTGTCGAAGAGGCAGAACGCCTGGCGGCAAAGGGGGTACGTGAACTTATCATCATCGCGCAGGATACGACATACTATGGTCTTGATCTGTATCGTCGCAGAGCACTGGCGGAGCTTCTTCAGAAGCTTTCCGAGGTTGAGGGCATCGAGTGGATAAGGATACATTATTCATATCCGGCCGCATTCCCGGAGGATGTGCTCGACCAGATGGCGAACAATCCGAAGGTGTGCCGTTATATGGATATCCCTCTCCAGCACATAGCTGACAAGGTACTGGACAATATGCACCGCAACGTTGATGGAGCATGGACACGCGAACTTATCAGGAAAATGCGTGAGAAAGTGCCGGGAGTTGTGTTGAGGACAACGATGATTGTAGGCCATCCGGGAGAAGGAAAGCGTGCTTTCGCCGAACTTCTTGATTTCGTCAGGGAGGCGAGATTCGAGAGGCTAGGTGCATTCAAATATTCCGAGGAGGAAGGAACATACGGAGCAGAGAACTTCAACGACAGGACTTCTGCAAAGGTCAAACAGGAACGTCTTGACGAGCTCATGACCCTTCAGAGCGAGATCTCGCTAGCATTCAACCAGTCGCGTGTCGGCTCGGAGATTGATGTGATCGTCGATGATTTTTCAGACGGAGTCTTTGTGTGCAGGAGCGAATTCGAAAGCCCAGAGGTCGATGGCGAGATTCTTGTAAAGTATGATTCTTCGGTCATGGGTGATGTCGATCCTTACTCTCTTGTCGGAGAATTCATCAGTGTCCGTGTGACCGGTGCTGATGAATATGACCTTATTGCAGAACCATTGGAAATCTGATAAGACTATGAAAAGAATCCTTATTCCGGCCCTTGCGGCCTTTCTTATGACTGTCTCATGCGGTCCGAGCAAACATGCGATACATGTGGAGATGAGGCATCCTTCCAAAGCCGGTATCGAAGTCTTCGGAAAGAATGTATCGGTTGTATATCTTGAAAACAATGACAATACAGCTACGGCATTCTGTCAGTCTATGGCGGACGGCTTCGCATATGCATTGGAACAGGATATGGGATATCCGGACGGAACGATCGGAATATACAGGATGAGACAGCAGAAAGGTGCAGACTATGCATCCAAGGATTCTCTTTTCAATATCCTCATGGATACAGGAGCTGATATCGTATTCCTTTTCGATACAGTCAAGTTCGGTTCCATGTCTGTCGGTGGCCCTTCGAAACTTGCTTACGCCACATCAAAGGATTCTTCATATGTGAGCTCTGCTACTGTTCCATTCACAATGAGGCTTTACTGTTTCGACGGAATGGATGAATCAGAGAAGGTCCAGGCATTCGGCGGCACAAGCATCGCCCGTCCCGATGTCTATTCAAACGGAAAGGATGACAGCACGATTGCAATGGCCAAGGCTGTGAAAGCCCTAGGTGCAGAAGGCTGGGATGCCGGAATGACTGTCGCTGAATCTTTCAAATCGCAATGGAAGCACGAGCAGTATTCAATCGTATATTATGATTCGGCAAAATGGTACGACGCACTCGAGAAAGCCGAGCAGTATGACTGGAAAGGTGCCATGGACATATGGATCGGCCTCCTTGATACAAATGACCTTCTCAAGCGTGCATGCGCCGCTTTCAATATGTCGGTTGCATCCTATATGCTCGGAGACTACGATCTGGCCAATGAATGGCTTGACCGCTCCGATGCTGACAACAAGCTCCCGATTTCCGACGCCATGCGTAAACGTATTGACGCAAGATTATAGTAAAAAATCCGAGGCTGTAGCAGCCTCGGATTTTTATTTGTTGGCTTCTGATGTAGCGATCAGATCAAGCGCTTCAGCGAGCACCGAAATCGGGTTCTTCACCTCTTTCTCTGTCGACATCTCGATCTGCCATTTACAGGTCTCGCAGTCACATGCCACAAAGTCAGGCTTCAGCCTTGCGATCTGATCGAAAAGCGGCTTTCCGATAGCCTGTGACACCTCATAATTCTCTTTCTTGAAACCATATGTACCTGCTATACCGCAGCAGTTGCTGTCGAGAATGGTAAGTTCCACTCCAGGAATCATTCGCAGGAGTTCCGTAGAGAATATACCCCATCCGAGCTTCTCCATATGGCAAGGAGTGTGGTACGCGATCTTTGCCTTGTAGTCCTTCCTGAAAACAAGCTTTACCTTATCCTCTTCGATAAGCCTGTAGATGAATCTTGTCGCCAGCTCGATGTAATCCCTTACGTCAGAATTGTCTATTCCCAGCAGGTGAGGATATTCGTCCCTGATAGTGAAATTGCATGAAGAAGATGTTCCGATCACCGGCATCTGCCTTTCATATACGCTTTTTCGGATGCTTTCTACATTATTGACCGCATTCTTCTTTGCCTGATCGATCATGCAGTTGGAGATGAGTGCCGTGCCACAGCACTTCTCGTTCTCAAGCATGTGAACTCCGTATCCGAGGGCGTTCATCACGCTGATGAGATCTTTTCCAAGCTGCGGATAGTTGTAGTTCACGTAGCATCCGTGGAAGAAACTTACATGATGCTTGAATGTGTCCTGGAATGCCTTGACGTTCTTCTTGTACCAACTTTCAAATGTCTTCGAAGCATATTTCGGGAAGGTCCTGTGCTTGTCAACCTTCAGCACGGCATCCATCACGGCCTTTGTAGGCTTGAGACCAAGAGCGAAATTCGCTACAGGAGCCACCTTCGTAGCCAGACCTCCCATAATGTCGGTACTTGCCAGGATCATATCGCGAAGCTTCGGCGCCTCACCGCTGTATTTGATTCTTGCAGCCTGGATGATATCTGCAATCCTTACTCCTGACGGACATGCTACCTCGCATCTCTTGCAGTTGAGGCAGTATTTCAATGTGTCGTCAAAGAACAGACCTTTCTTAAGCCTGAGCCTCTCACCGTCCGGACCTGCCTGCTTCGGACCTGGATACATAGGATTGACCGGTACCACTGGGCAGTATACGGTACATACCGTACATTTGATGCACTGCTCGAAATTGTTTGTGCTTATGTTCTTTTCCTGCATTTTCATATCCATGTCCTCCTATTTCTCAAGTATGCTGTCTGCCGCAGCAAGTGCGGTGATGAGTGCGATTCCGCCTCCGCAACCTTCGTAAAGCGTGTTGCTTCCTGCAAGCAGCGAGCCTATTGCATAGAGGTTGGCAATAGGTTTTCCATCGATCGATGCATGAAGGAACTTGCTGACTTTTGCGCCATATGATATGTAATTCTGTCTGTTCCAGAAGTTTCTGTTGAACCATTGGTCTCTTCCTTCCGGATACGAAAGGTCGACGCCGAATACCGGCTCAATGATCCTGTCCGGTGTGGCGATGAGTCCTTTGCTGAAGAAACTTCCGCTGGCAAGTACGAAATTGTCTGCGTAAAGCCTTATGTTGCCGAAATTCTGTGTTCCGACGCTTTTCACGTGGCCGTTCTCATCGAAGTCCGCATCAACAACGGCATCTCCCTTGAGGAATCTTCCTCCGGCACGCTCGAATTCAGCTGTGAGTGACATCTGTGAGCGGATTCCCGGAACTGATGGCGGCATTGTTGCAACAAAGACGGTCCTGATTCCAATTGCCTCGCACATTCTGTCGACTACCGAATTGTCCTTGAGACCGAATACTGCAGGAAGCACAACGACATCCTCGTCCTTTACCATGCTCTTCACCTGCTCGGCAGCCTTTTCCCATACGCCGTCCCTGTCCATGACACGTGCGATGTTTGTGGCTCTCATCTCGCTAGGATTCTTGCGGAGACGTTCCATCTCGTCAAGCTTGATGGCAGCGATCCTGCATTTCGTTCCCTGCTTCTCAAATGAATCGGCAAGGAATTTTGTGTTGAAGTCGAGATATCCGAGAATGTTGACTATCAATGCCTTGCTGCCGATCTTTTCGTCTTTTGACTTCAGCGCTGTGAAATCACCGATGGTCAGCCAGGACGGTTTGCGTTCACCTGTCGGAGTGATTCTCCATGTGTTTGCAGAAGCGTTGCCGCTTACCCTTATGCCGCATCCCTCAAGGAATGCAGGTGCCTCTTCAGCATATTTTCTTACCGTATCTTCTCCAAGAAGGGTGTACGGATGACTTTCAGGGAGATTCTTCAGTGCTTCAAGAGGATCATCTACTTCGGTTCCGTCCGGAAGTCTTCCGAGAAGGTCGAATGTACCTGATGAAAAATGCATTGCGCTCTGTCCGGCAGAAACTATTGCACATTTCTTTCCTGCCTTCTGGAGTCTGATACCGCAAACGAGTCCGGCCAGACCTCCACCTATGATGACTGTATCGAATTTCATGGTCTTACTCTGCTTTATCGGTTTCACTTCCTTCAAGTCCGCAGACTCCCGAATATATCCACTGCGAGTACTCGCTCTCTCTCAATGTATCTCCCCAGCATACCGGATACATACCTTTCCATCTCTCGTTCACGAAGTTCTGCAGGTCTGATTTTGCCCTTTCCGTGCATTTATGTGCATCAGCAAGCATTCCTGCTGCGCGGCATGCACAAAGCTCTCCCTGGCATGTTCCCATGCCGACCCTTGTCCTTCTTCGAAGGTCAACGAGGTTGTGTACATCAAGCTCATTTATCGCGTAGCGGACCTCTCCGACAGAAACCTCTTCGCACTCACATACAAGGCTGGCGTCATATTCATCATTAAGACCGATGTTGAGCGCCCTCGCTCCATGTCTGCCTACTGTTGCTTTGTGGGTTGTTCCTGGCTTGGTCCATGTCTTCTGTGATATCTCATCGATATTCTCCTTCTCCGAACCAGGTAGAGGAGTATGCATGGTGATGCAGCTCTGCTGTACGGAAAGCTTCTTGCAGACAAGGTCTGCGGCCCATTCAGCCATAAGCCTGTATGTCATGAGCTTACCGCCTGTGATGCTGACAAATCCTTTGACTCCGTCGCGTGTCTCATGGTCAAGAAGCACGATTCCGCGGCTGATGTTACGTCCTGAAGGATCATCATCAGTCGCAACAAGAGGGCGGACTCCTGCATATGCACGGAGGATACGGGTCGATGCGAGGCTAGGCGCAAGCTTTTCACCTTCCTGAAGCAGTACGTCCACTTCGTCCGGAGTCACATACATGTTGTCACACTCCTCAAAAGGAATGCGGCTTGATGTCGTTCCGATAAGGCATATAGTGTCTCCTGGAACGAGGATGTCCGCGTTGGCCGGCTTACGGCAGCGGTTCAGCACGACATTGTTGACGCGGTGTCCGAAGATCAGCAGTGCTCCCTTTGCCGGGAACATGTTGATCTTGACTCCTGCAAGTTCAGCGATATGCTGTCCCCAGATACCTCCGGCATTGACTGTCACCGGAGCGTAATATCTTTCATTCTGCTTTGTGATGTGGTTGAAGACCTCGACACCCTGTACGGTGTCACCCTCCTTGATGAGACTGGTGACCTCGCTGTATACCAATACTTTGGCTCCGTGGAGCTTCGCGTCGATTATGTTTGCGGATGTAAGTCTGAAGGGGTCTACCGCTCCATCTGGGACTTTGACAGCTCCGATAATGTCCGGGTTGGCTGAAGGTTCCATCTTCAGCGCTTCCTTCGGATCTATGATCTCGGCATTGATTCCCGCTGCAAGACAAGATTCCACGAACTTCGCCTGATAAGCGAGATCGTCTTCCGGAAGCGTGATGAACAGACCTTCAGTCTCCTCCACGCAATGGCGGGCGATCTTTCGGAGAATCATGTTCTCCTTGATACATTCTTCGGCAGACTCCCTGTCGGTCACGGCATATCTGGCTCCGCTATGGAGAAGACCATGGTTTCGTCCTGTCGCGCCTGTCGCCAGGTCGTGTCTTTCGACGAGGAGAACCTTGAGGCCTCTGAGCGCACAGTCTCTGGCTGTACCAGCGCCTGTGATGCCTCCTCCGACAATGATCACATCAAATTCATTGTCCTTTCCTATAAGTCCCATATCCTTTGTGTTGTTATGTTTTATTGTCTGTTTTTCCTTTTAGCTCTTCTGGCCTTTCTTCTGCTGATGTTAGCAGCTCTCCTGGCCTGGATCGCCTCTCTTTTCTGCATGATCATTTCCTTGAGCTTCTCTCCCATGTTCTCTGCAAAGATCGGGAATCTCTTCTTCATGAGGCCGATCTTCTCGTTTAGGAAAGAGTCGACATGTCTTTCCAGCTTGTCCTGGTTGATCTCGTCGAAATCAATCATGATGCAGGTCTCTTCAGCCTCGCTGAACTCATGGTTGATGCCTCCGCCGAACATCTTCATTGTAGGGGAGAGGCTCATATATGCATTCACAAGCGGAGGTATGTTCACGCCATGCTTGCGTACAGCGGCATTCAGAAGCTTGTAGTCCTCCTTGAAGTCCTCCTCATTGAGGATGCTGTCCATGTAGTCCCTGTCAGTCTCGATCTTCAGCGGCTCCATCGGAGTGACCAGTCCTTCCTTGTCTTCGAAATGCTTGAAGAGAAAGTGCTGTATCAGGTCTCTGGCCTCACGGTTGTAGTCCGGATACATGGTCATCTTTCCGAAGAAGTATTTCAGTTCACGCTTCTCGATCGCAAGGGCGCAGAGTCCGTCCCAAAGGTTGTCCAGTGCGAACAGGGCCTTGACGCCGGCCTGACGGCTCTGATATTCAGGAGCAATGAAACTTCTTCCCAGCTCAACTGTGTACGGGAGATATTCCTTCAGGAATTTCTCCGAAAAGTTGAACATATGGGCGGTAGCCAGCAGCGGCTTGCCGTTCTCATCGATCTTTATGTCCGGACCGGCAATGAACCGGTATCCGCCGATGATCTTTTCATGGTCCGGATCCCATACGATAAGCTGCTGATATGGAACTTCCATGGTATCGAATTCATCGATGTCCATGGAAAGTCCGCTTCCTCCACCCGAGTCACGGAACGCCTCCTCACGGAGTCTTCCGATCTCTTTCATTATGTTAGGGGAGTCATGATGATTCAGGATGTAGATCTCATTTCCTCCCTTGTTGGTGTCCCTGAACTTCTTCGCAGGGGTCAGCTCGGACTTGATGATATCCGTGCTGATCGGTGCTATTATAGGCTGCATAGGTTATAGGTTAGGTCAGGTTCGCTATTCCTTCTTCACTGGGTCGCAGGTGAGTCCTACGCCGAGTTTCTTGAATATCTTACGGTCAACCTCGCTGAGCATTACGGTCGAATGCACCTGGCATCCGTCAAGCTTCGGCAGCTGTTCCAGAGCCTTGCGGCAGTTTTCGTCATGGATGCTGAGCATCGATATCGCCACGAGCACCTCGTCAGTATGGAGACGAGGGTTGTGTCCATGAAGGAACGAAACCTTCGTCTTCTGGATAGGTGCGATCATCTCCTCCGGAATGAGCTTGACGCTGTGCGGTATTCCGGCGAGATGTTTGGTCGCATTGAGAATCAGCGCTGCGCTCGGGCCGAGGAGGGAACTTGTCATGGATGTGATGATGGTTCCGTCCTGAAGCTCGATGGCAGCTGTAGGCACTCCGTAAAGTTCCTTGCGCTCTCTTGCCGCGACTGTCGTCCTTCTGTATTCGGTGGTCAGCTTGGCCTGCTTGAGGATAAGCGATATCTTGTTGACTTCGTGCTCGTTGTTTCCCTTCTCCGCGAGATTGCAGAGTGCATAATAATATCTTCTGATGATCTCCTCTCGAGCGGCATTGCAGCATACGTCCTCGTCGCTCATGCAGAATCCGAGCATGTTCACGCCCATATCTGTAGGTGACTTATACGGACTTTCACCGTAAATGCCTTCAAAAAGAGCATTCAACACAGGGAAAATCTCGATGTCCCTGTTGTAGCTGGCCGCAATCGTGCCGTAAGCCTCAAGATGGAACGGGTCAATCATGTTCACATCGTTAAGGTCGGCTGTCGCAGCCTCATATGCAATGTTGATAGGATGCTTCAAAGGAAGATTCCATACTGGGAATGTCTCGAATTTGGCATATCCTGCCTTGGTGCCTCTCTTGTTCTCATGATAGAGCTGGCTCAGGCAGACAGCCATCTTTCCGCTTCCCGGACCTGGTGCAGTCACCACTACGAGAGGCCTTGTGGTCTCTACATAGTCGTTCTTTCCGAATCCTTCGTCAGAATCGATAAGTGCCACATTGTTAGGATATCCCTCGATTGTGTAATGGTAATATACCTTGATGCCTTTACGCTCGAGGCGTGCCCTGTATGCATCTGCGCTGGACTGACCGTTGTAGTGGGTCATCACGACACTGCTCACATAGAAACCGACATGCTCGAACTCGCTGCGGAGACGGAGCACGTCCTCATCATATGTGATACCCAGATCGCCACGGACCTTGTTCTTCTCTATGTCCTTGGCACTGATCACAATAAGGATCTCAGCCTCGTCCTTGAGCTGGGTAAGCATCTGCAGCTTGCTGTCGGGCTCGAAACCCGGCAGTACGCGGCTTGCATGGTTATCATCAAATAGTTTACCTCCGAATTCGAGGTAAAGCTTGTCTCCGAACTGAGCGATACGCTTCTTGATCTGTTCAGACTGTATCCTGAGATACTTTTCGTTATCAAATCCCGTTTTCATACGGAATGCAAATATAACAATTCCGGCTTGACTCTGCAAGAAGTCCGGCCAAAAAAACGATGGGTTTTCAAACAAAAAAGGGCTGGCAGAAGCCAACCCTTTAAAGATCAGGTGAGACCGTAAGCCGGTTTCTGTTTTATCCTGTCATTTATCTTCGCAACCTACCCCCTGGCAAAGAGCGGGCAGCCCTTCTGACCTTCGGCCGAAGCCTCGGGTCGTGCCAGTATACATGGTCTTGCTGGACCTGGTGCCGTCACCGCCATATGTCGCCATACAACGTCGTGAGCTCTTGCCTCACGGTTTCACCCTTACCCTTGGGCGGTTTGTTTTCTGTTACGGCATTCATAAGATTACTCCCATCTGTGCTTTCCACAGCAGGTCGCCCTTTCCAGTCCGGACTTTCCTCAGCCGGCATCTGCCGGCCGCGACAGGTCATCCCACCTGTTATGTTTCAAAGAACTATCTGTAACCGAGCTCTCTCTCGATCTTTTCATTCTGCCTGTTCATCCTCTCGACCTCCTTGACAAGGGCCGGAGTGATGTCTTCGCAATGCTTATGGCACTGCATTGATTTAGAATACATTCTGCCGATGCAGAAGTTGCTGTGCGTACATCCGCTGCAATGGTTCTCGTCGGCCTTCATCTTGTTGACGAAGTCGGTATCCTCAAGGACGGCGCGACCCATCTGGATCATAGGGAATCCCTTTTCAATAGCTTCGTCTGCGCTTTTGCGGTCAACCACACCTCCCACATAAACGAACGGGAAATCCGGCATAGCCTCGCGGAACTTCAGCGCGTCTTCCATGAAGAAAAGCTTCTTGAACGGCACTGTTGGCGCAACGATCTTTCCTGCAAGTGAGACGCCCAGCTTGAGCCACCATTTGCTCCATGGGAAGTAGTGGACGATGGTCTTTACCGGGAACTGTCCACGCATCACATACTGAGGGTGACGGCTTACGAATCCTCCCGAAAGCACTATCGACTCGATGCCGAGATTGCGGAGCTCCTTTGCGACCTCAATCAGTTCGTCAGTCTCCTGACCGCCCTTGAATCCGTCGCGAGTGTTGAGCTTTGCAAACAGCGCAACCTTGCCTTTTCCTGCAGCAACAGCCTTGCTTACGCACATTCTCATGAACCTCATCCTGTTTTCAAGGCTTCCTCCGAACTCATCGCGGCGATGGTTTGTGTATGGAGAGAGAAACTGCGAGATAAGGTATCCGTGTCCAGCGTGTATCTCGATCGCGTCGAATCCAGCCTCGATAGCGAGCCCGACAGCTTTTCCGTATGCGTCAGCGACCTCATTGATCTGCTCCATGTTCATCTTCTGGACGAAGGTAGGGGAGTAGAGGTTGAAGCCACGGCTTGCTCCGTATGGCATGCAGCCGCAGATGCTCCTGTGCGACATGTTTCCGCAATGTCCGAGCTGGATGGAAGCCTTCGCGCCTTCTGCATGTATTGCGTCAGTCAGCTTCTTGAGATCCGGTACGATCTCCTCGCGCATCCAGAGCTGGTTCTCGAACGAAAGACCGCTCTGACATACGGCTGCATATGCGACAGTAGTCATTCCGATGCCTCCGCGAGCCACTGCTGTGTGGTAGTCAAAGAGTTCCTTTGACGGTCTCTGACCCGGGCACATCGCCTCGAATGCCGCTGACCTTATGGTCCTGTTCCTCAACTCGATGGGACCGATCTTATATGGTGTGAATAATTCGCTCATTACCAGATAAACGGAATAATGTGTTTCTTGTTAAGTCTAGTGTATTCTTCACCGAATTCCTTCTCGTATTTCTCAGTAAGCGACTTCGCGCGGGGACCGAGATTCGCGAATGTCCATATCGCGAAGAGAAGTCCTGCAGGGGACCATGTAAGGATGGCATAGCCGATCCATTCTGTCAGCTCTCCGAAATAATTTGCCGATGTCACATATCTGTAGAATCCCTTGCGGGGAATATAATGCTTTGTGTCGCCTGGCTTGCGGAGGTTTCTGATCACATGGTCAGAATGGAGATTGATCGCCATTCCCGTAAAGAATACGATTGTTCCGATGATGAACTGCGGGCTCCACAGCCAGTCTGTCCCGTACATCCCCGATGGCGCCTCGCCATAGAGCCATCCTCCAATGAGATATGCATTCAATGTGTTGAATGTCAGTCCCATAAGCATGATGACTATCGGCATTGTGCTCTTGCCTCTCATCATGAGCGGGAAGATGAACGAGCGCTGGAAATAGTGCAGGAGATAGAATCCGGCCATGATGTAAAGTACGGCCTTTGAGTTTCCGGTATCAGCGTCTGAAAAGGCGAATCTTACTGTATAGTAGAGCAGGAAGATGAATGCCGGAGCCTCCATCAGCACCCATGCTGTCTTGTTGCTGATCTTCGGCCCCCAGTTCGATGTCGACAGGTATCCGTAGCCTGCTTTGAAGAAGAACAGAGCCACAAATACGATGACTGCCATCACCGCCATGCTTGCCATTATGATATAGTATGTACTCATTGCAGTCGATTTAAAAACATGCAAAGTTAATGATTATTTTCGCAACTTGGTTTTAAATGTCTACATTTGTGCGACATAATAGGAATATGAGAAGAATCTTTACATACCTGGCAGTCTTTGCTGCGGCATTGGCACTCATCTTTTTCGAGGGGCGCCATATGATCTTCCTGCAGGAACAGACTCAACTTTTCCAGAATGACTGGCATTACATTTTTTCCAATGTCGTCAGGGTCGGCGGACTGGCTGAAATGATGAATGAATTTATTGTACAGTTCGCTTATCTGCCTTGGCTTGGAGCTGCTCTTCTTGCTTTACTGTCTCTCGGTGCATACTGCTTTACCTCCTCATGCCTGAAAAGCGTTTCTAGAGATGAAAGGTACGCGGATATTGCGGCAGCCGCTCCGTTGATCCCCCTGCTTTACAGTATGATCGTATGCGAGGATACCTGTCCATTGACAGCCTATACGTTAACAATGGCTGCAACGGCCGGGTTCCTTAGGGTCAAGGGAAGATATTCATGGGCAGCCGCCGCTGCGGGAACAATCGTGCTTTTCTTTGCATGCGGTTCTCCAGCCCTTCTTCTTCCGCTCGTTTATATGGTTTATGTCCTGACTCATAAGGATATACGCGGATTCTATGCGTTTGTGCCTCTTGCCGCATATGCTGTGGCCGGATTCATATGTGTCCGTCTGGAAATGACGGGAAACTGGAAAGACCTTGTCATGTACCGTATCCCATTATATGAGTCCAATGCATCATTTCCGTACAGTCTTCCTGCCTTGTCGGCAATGGCAGTAACAATTCTGGCTGCCGGTGCTTCTGCTTTTACAGGAAAGATCCGTGCTGGATGGATTGCAGCTGCTGTGGCGGCGGCCGTCAATGTCGTTTCCGCTGTTTCCATTGTGGCTTTGCCTGATAAGGAATATGCAGGAAACCTCGGCTATAAGACATACAGTACATGGGCGGAACTGCATTATCTGTATGTAAAGGGTGATTATGCCAAGCTCCTTGGCAAGTATAAGGAGACAGCTCCTGTGACGTCCGTAGAATCCAATTATATCAATCTGGCTTTGTACAGGACAGGACGTCTGACTTCGGATTTTCTCCGATACAATCCTCGCTGGAAACATAATTCCCTTCGTGCCGAATGGCTTGACATGCAGTTCCCGTTCCCATTCATATGGGTCGAGACATGCAATGAAATGGGTGCTCTTTCAAAGGCACAGCAGTCGGCCTTTGAGGGGAACATACTTGCAGGCCCACGCGGTGCTTCGCCGATGGTTATGTATCTGGCGGAATCTGAAATAATCAGAGGAAATTACAAGTCTGCCTCAAGGTACATTTCCTGTCTTGAAAATACAGTCTTCTATAGAAAGAAGGCTGCACGCATGCGTGAGATGCTTTCCGATGATGCGGTCGCTGAAGATTCGTACTACTCATCAAAGAGGGCCTGCTATTATGAGGAATCCAGACTTTTGTATGACATGAATGACCTGTGGCTCATGAAAGAGGTCGCAAGAAACAATACCGGTCATAATTCGACATTTGAATATGCCGGAACCATGATCCTTGCTGCAGGTGAGCTGAATACTTTTGTAGACTTTATCATGGATATGTCAAAGTCAAGGGTGTGTGAACCTCCGTTTCCTCCGCTCTTCAAGCAGGCTCTTGCAATGGCATATGTCAACAATCAGGTTGCCCTGAATGTCTTCGGCGTCGAACCGGATATTGTTCAGGACTATAAGGAGTTCTCGCTTGCCGTTTCTGGAAAACTCAAGAACAAGAGTAAGGCTGAAATGACGATCGCTGGAGACAGAGGCAAGTACTGGTATTATCTGTATAATATGTTAAGGGCTTCAGAGCCAAGGAAATAAGATATGAAGATAAAAGTTTTTTCATGGCTGCTGTCAGCAGCTGTCCTTACTTCATGCTCAGGTTTCGAAGTCAATGAGCAGACTCGTGAAGAACTGGACATTTTTCCTGATTACAAGGGAGTGACCGTGCCGTATAATATCGCTCCCTTGAATTTCATGACGGATTGTTTCGCGAAAGGCAAGGTGAAGGTTGAGGCGTCTGACGGTTCCGCTCTTGTATGCCGGATGAGAAATGGAAAAGCCTGTTTTCCGCTCCGGAAATGGAGGACTCTCCTTGAATCAGCCAAAGGAGCAACCCTGACTGTTACCGTCATGGACAATGATTCGAAGGCATATGAGCCTTTTGAGATATCCGTTGCCGAAGAACCGGTCGACAGATACATCGCTTACCGTCTGATAGATCCCGGCTATGTCCTCTGGAACGAGATGGGCATTTACCAGCGTGATCTGGAAAGTTTCCGTCAGAGGGCTGTAGTGGAGAACCGCGATCTTGATCATGCCTGTGTCAACTGTCATTCGTTTGCGGACAGGGATCCCGAAGTAATGGTCTTCCATGCCAGGACTACCGCACATGGCGGCACATATGTAAATGTGGACGGCAGATTCGAGAAACTTGACACAAAGACCCCTCAGACCATTTCTGCGCTGGTGTATCCTTCATGGCATACAAGCCGCAGATATATCGCTTTTTCAGTCAATGAGACGAAACAGTCATTCCATGTCTCCGATCCGGACAAGATTGAGGTGTACGATATGAGGTCTGATGTGCTTGTCTATGATGTCAATGAAAGGACACTCGTGACAGACGAGGCATTGTTCAGCGGTTCAGCCTTCGAGACTTTCCCGTCGTTTTCAAAGGACGGCTCGAAGCTTTACTATTGTTCGGCAGACAGCCTTCTGATGCCTACGTCGTACAGGGACCTCAAGTATTCGCTTTGTTCGATCGAATTCAATGAAGAAGACGCGTCGTTCGGCACGGTTGACACTCTGGTGCGTGCCGGAGAAGAGAGCGTGACCATGCCGAGAATGTCACCAGATGCCTCATATATGCTTTATACTTCATCTGAATACGGAAACTTCACCGTATGGCATAAGGATGCAGATCTTGCATTGATTGACCTTACTACGGGTGAAAGGATTGATGTCGGCCCGTGGAACAGCGATGATGCTGATAGCTGGCATTCGTGGAGTGGCAACAGCAGATGGGTTGTGTTCAGTACAAGACGCATAGACGGATCGCACACAAGGCTTTATCTGGGATATCTCGGTAAAGACGGCAAGGTCGGAAAGGCTTTCCTCCTCCCTCAGAAAGACCCTGAACAGAATATGCGCCTTATGAAATCGTACAATATACCTGAATTCGTTCAGGGAAAGATTTCCTCAAAAGGTTATGCTGTAAGAAACAGCAGGGAAGTGTACAAAGTTGAATTTACAGGAGACTTCAAGTCGTCGAGGCCGGATGCTTCTACAGGCGCATCGGTAAATACGGTCAACTAGACGTAAGCGATGCACTCTACCTCTACAAGCCATCTGGGACGGCATACAGGAGCCAGCGTTATGACTTTTGGTACGTCAGGATGGTTTTTGTCTATATACTCCTTTACTGTCTGGTAATCAGCTGTATCTCTTATGTAGACAATCATCTGGGCCATATCTTCGAATGATGCACCTGCTTCCTTGAGCAATGCTCCGATGTTCACGAATGTACGCTCGGTCTGCTTTTCGATATCTCCTGGCGCCACGATCTCGCCGTTTCTGTCGATGCTGGCGGTACCGCTGATGAGGATCTGGGTCCTGTCTTCAAGATGAAGGGCCGTACCACGTTCGAAAGTCACTCCGTATATATGTGTCGGGCTCAGGTTTTCCAATGCATGCAGATACTGCACCTCTTCCTCCTTCAGCCCCTTGACAGCATATGCGTCCATGCATACCAGATCAGAAGGTACGGCATTCAGGCCGTTGATGCCGGTGCTGGCTATGTAATGGGTCCCGGATGTGAGATTCCAGTCATTGAACAGCTCCCTTCTTGCCTTCACTATTCCGGCATAGTTGACATCTACATCCCTCACATAAATCCATGTCCTTGCACAATTCTGCGCAACATTCATTTCCTGGCTTGCAAGTGTGTCGGAATATTCCTCCAGGATTTCCCTCATCTGCATGTATGAACCATCGGCATCGGAAAGCATGTTCCCCCTGAACTGATATTCATAGCGGC
>RHMF01000271.1_pt1 | contig 21522 bp, 30 predicted proteins | sample 5365151 | NCBI WGS metagenome assembly RHMF01 (sample SAMN10266501, study PRJNA497801) | feces metagenome | isolation source: feces | host: Bos taurus | place: China: Prairie of Fairy Mountain | collected 2017-08-14 | reverse complement strand
AGCTTCATAATCGAACACATTATTATCGGGCTTCCTGCCCCCGACTTCGACCATAGCGCCAGCGGGTATCGTGTATTGCTGTGTTTCATCAAAAAGAATAAATTTAATCTCGCGCCCTACATCAAACTGTGATACATTTACCACATCGGGGATGCCTTTAGGAATAATATTTAAGTTAGTTTCCTGCATTATGTACCTCCTATAATTTACGAGTTGGTAATACAAAGTAAAAGTCGAACCGTCGTGGCGTAGAAGATGCAGAAGAGCCTATCGAATCGATTATATATACGCCTATTGAGCTTGTATAGTTTGTGGCTCTAAACACTTTAAGAGTATCGCCGCCATATCTTATACCCATCGTCACTATCTCACCGCCAGCACCGTTTATATTATAGCCATTAATTGAAAAGAGATGAGTCTCAGCGGTAACAGCTTTATTGGGGTCTATAAAAAGCGCTCCGTTTACTACTATCATTGAAGGAAATATAACCACATTTGCAAAAGCGGCGAGTGATGTAGACATCGCCGAACTCCTCGACATTTCGCTTCCCCATGATATTAAGCTCCCGCCGTTATCCCATGTTGACCTACAGTCATAAGTCGCGCCCGCAAGGGGTAGACCGTTCACATATAAGGCGTAAGTGTCGAGCTTCGCCGCAGTTACTGCTCCCGCGTTTATCTTCGCCGCGCTTATGCAACCGTCAGCTAAATTACCGCCCGTTATGGTTGTTCCCGCTATTTTATCGCCTGTTATTGTTCCTCCCGCAATCTTGCCAGCTGTTATAGACGCACCTTCAATACGGTCACCGTTTAGTGTATTTGCTATAATTCTATCACCACTCATTTGTCCAGCGGTTATAAAATCGGCATTGATATATCCGTTACCCTCATTATCCACTGTCATTGCAAGCGGGTAGCTCATTGCGGAATAACTCTTACTAAATCCAAGTCCAGCTTGATTCCAGCGCCATACGGCTGTGGCTAAATCCTTATCGGGGCTATTCATTATCAATATTTCTTCGGGGTAGCCAGTTTCAGTCGATTTAATAACTACGTATCCACCATTATTTCCTGTTATTCTACGTGTTGCGGCATCAATAGCACTTTGCATATCCACTGTTGACGGAACTTCATTTTTAATCACGTTGTCCTGTTCAACAATGACGGATGATATATTCGTGCGACTATTTCCCAATTCGATACTTTCGTATCTGTCATTCAGAAAATCCCATACAGTTTTAACAACCTTTGCTGTGGCATTTACGCCCAGTTTTTCAAACTCCACCGTAACGGTATCACAAAGTTGTACCCTTTCCAACACAGCCACATTTTTATACTCTTCGGTATCCGCGAGGTTTACAAACGAGACATCGAGGCTTATTTTGGGAATTCCGATGTCATGATTATTCAGATATGTCTCCGCCTTTGCGTTCAGCTGTGCCTTTGTCGGCACTGTTTCGGGATAGTCGCCAGTCACGTCAATGATCCCAATGCGCGGCATAGTTGTATATTGCCCGCCTACATCACGCTGTTTTACATCACTATATATGCACTGTACGTCATCTTTATAATACAGCACAACGCCAGTTATCATATTTTCAATAGATTCATCCTGCTTTAAATCTGTAAGGTTTTTGCCGTATCTTATCTGAACACCGGTGTTTTGTCCCCTGTTTTGCCATAATTTGATTTTAGGGCGCTGATTAGTAAAGTCATAATCCCACTCATATTCGCCGCCCCACACGTCCAAAATAGATCCCTCTACACCACCTAAACGTCCACGCAGGGGCGCTACTTCGTTCTGCTTATAGGTATTCAGCGTTAATATCGTTGATTCCATTGTAAAGTCACATGATATCATTGCATTTGTTTTCAGCGCATTTAGAGCATCTGTAGCCGATACGCCTGTTGCAGTAAACGGTGTAACAGGAATAAAATTTGCACGATATGTTAAATGCCGTGCGTAGAATATCACACGTCCGTTTATAGGCTTCGAACTTTCATAAATTTCGAACGGTTGTTTTCTACCCTGTGAGCATGAACACCAAATAATTCTACCGATTTTGATTTCAGAAAAATATCTGCCCTCAACAGGGTATTCAAACTCTGCTATAAACATCCCGTTCCGCTCTTCGGTTACCTTTCCAGCTATCATATCGGGCAAGCGGCATATACCATTACTATTAAAAGCGGTTTCTGTTTTTTCGTACAAAATAGGTATCATATAGTCCACCACCTCGGGGTCACTTGCACTTCGGTTACACCGTTTATATTTATGATGTTATCGCCAGCTTTTAATGATATCCCGTCTTCAATATTAACCTTGTTGTTCATGTTTGTACTTTCATGATAAGCGTTAAGCGATTCCAAGTCAATATAAACATATGTCTGATTTTCTGTTATCGTTATCACTTTATTGTTTATCGTTATTGTGCCTGTACCCTCTACACGTAACAGCGGCTTTGCATCAAAATATGTCGGATTCTGTATTGTACCATTCGCTGTAAATGTTACCACTTTTTCGCCCGATTTTAAAAATCTGCGCGGGTCACAGTCAAAGGGTATTTCAAACTTTCCAGCCGCGTCAAACAATATCACGGATGGCTCGAACGCATCATGTACTTTTGCTAGTCTGTAATACGACGGGCTGAAACTATCTTCAAGCTTAGCGTACCCGATATGAGATAGTAAAAACGCCTTAAATTCGTCAAATTTATCCGCAAAGTCATGTAGTATCATTGATTTATACGACAACACAATATTTTCAAAACGTCCACCGTCTATAGTAAGCGTACCATTTCTTCCCGGTATCGGCACTTCCTCCACAATTCGTTGCGGCGCATTGTGAGTGTTAATGCTACTTACAATCACGCCGAAATCACGACTGTCTTTGCCATCGTATATCAGATTTCCTATTACATTGCCCATACAGCTTTCTTTGCCTCCACGTTTTTAGCTATTCGGTATTCAACCTCGTCAACAACTTCACGTGCGCTCTGTCCGTCCCTTGCGTATAGATTTATTGTGATACCACCAGCATTAAAACCGCCGCTATATGGTGAGGATTCGGATGTTATCATACTACCAAAATCAAACGACTTGCTTATCTGGTCCGTTACTAAATGCGCGTTATCATGAATACCTTTAGCAAAAAGCTTCATCATGTCGGGTGCGTATGTGTGAAAGTCCGAAAGCGGACCCTCTTCGGGTTCTGAAAATCCCAAGAACGCTTTTACTTTATCAGCCACACCTTTTAATTCTTCTTTAAGATCCGCCGCTTTAGATTTTATGCCATCTATAAAATTCTTAACAAGGTCTTTACCCCACGTCAACGCATCACTTAAATTAAACGCATCTTTTATATTACCCCATATGGTCTTAAATTTACTTCCTATATCACTAAAAGCGCCAACTACTTTATCCCTTGCTTTTTTGAATTCGCTATCAAACCACGCCACTGCTGGAATAGCCGCTTTCATCTCGTTCCACTTCGCGGCAAGTTTGCTCTTCGCGTCATTGAAAGCGCCTACTGCACTATTCTTTGCATTTGTAAAAGTAGTTTCAAACCATGCCCTTGCGGGTTCAAACACGCTCCTTATTTCAGCCATTTTTGCATCAAACTTGCTTCTTGCATCGTTAAATGCATTTACGGCATTTGTCTTTGCGGCTTCAAAAACAGGCTGTAAATTATCACGCAATTTACCAGCACCGTCTTCAATCTTCACCCACGTTTCGCCAACGAAAGTACCAATTATATCCCAGTTTTCTTTGGCAATTTTCATCTCGCGTTCCCACTCCATAGCGAGACCGTCACCAACTGCCACAGCTGTATCTTTTATCAGCTCAAAAGTACCAGCGATACCCGAATACTTTTCATAAAGTTCCGCATCCTCGGGGAAAAGCCAATTGCCAATTTTATTCCCTAGCTGTAACCCGCCAAAAGCCGCCGCCGCGCCACCAGCAATAGCTGTAGCCATAGTACCAATAGCCGCCGTACCACCAGCCGCAAGTGTAGCACCCAAGTCAGCTGTCATGAAATTACCAATTGCCGTACCAAAGCCCGTTAGAGCTGTTTTTGCTGAACTAAGAATAGGCACTTTATCAAAAGCCTTACCAATAGCTGGCATTACTTTCTTTATAATGTCTGTGTTGTTTAATAATCCATTGGCAATTGTTTTTAAAATAAACGGTGCTATTGTTACTAGCGCTTCGGGATGTTCTTCGAAACCTTTAACTATTTCTCGTATAATAATGGGGATTTTGTCAACTATTATAGGTGCGGCTTGTATCAATCCTTCACCTATTGCACCCGCAATAGTTATGGCAACATCGATTACCTTGTCTATGTTATCGACAAAAATCTGCGTCAACCCAACTATAAAGTCCACAATCAACGGGGTAATTTGTGGCAAATTCTGTATAACTGCATCTAGCACTTTTGAAATCAGCTGACTTACACCTTTAATTATACTTGAAGACCCATTAACAAGCGCAGTGCTTAACTCCGTTATAATGTCTGATATTACACCCGTGATCATGTCTATATTATCGAATATCCCCTGCCCCAAAGATATCAAAATCTGCTCACCCGCAGATACAAGAGAGGGCAAGACCTTTGCAACAATTGCGGGGATTCTCGAAGCCAATTTAGGTCCAGCTTTCTCAATTAACGTACTAATACTTGAGATTGCAGTCTCTACCACGGGAATTATATTATCCAAAAACCCATTAATGTGGTTTCCCATTGCGTTTGTTGTACCAGTAATAGAACCAACAAGGTTATTCATCAATTTGCTGATGTCGGCATCCCCGTTAGCCATACCCGTTAGCAAATTTTGCCAAGCAGATTTAACCATTCCGAGCGACCCTTGAATGGTAGTGGATGCCTCCCGCGCAGTTGTCCCTGCTATCTGTTGTTTCTGCTGAACTAAATCAATCGCTGTTACAATATCTGAAAAACTCTTAATGGACAGGTTTGATGTCTGCCCGATAGATTTGGCATATTTGTTCGCATCCTTGATTAACCGCTCCATCTCGGTCTTAGTTCCTCCATACCCGAGTTTAAGGTTATCAAGCATGGTGTAGTTTTGCTTAGCAAAACCCATATACGCGTTGCGTACGTTGTTTATGTCACCGCCAAACGTGTTAAAATTGTCGGATATTGCTCGCATTGCTATATCCGTTTGTTTAGCGGCTTCTAATGTATCTCCCCCAAGGGAATTAATCAAAGCGGCACTAAAACCCGTTGCAGTATCCATATATTCATTCATGGACATGCCAGCGGTTTTGTATGCCTGCTCTGCGTTTTTCTGTACTAAAGTTTGAGCCTCTTCAAGCTCACTCCATTTTTCTTTCGCCTCGTCAATAGATTGTCCCTGCTGTTTGGCGTACTCCTCTAATGACATACCCATATTGCCGTATAGTTTCTGTACACCACCAAGAAGCTGTTCGTACTCACCATATGCAGAAACGGATTTGGAAGTTAAAACACCTACGGCTGTTGTAGCCGTACCCACTGCGGCGATCCCAATTTTTGCCGCCGTAGCGAAACCCGACTTAACTTTACCAATTCCGTTTTCAAATTTGCTGGAATCGAGCGTTAACACCGCTCTCAGATCAAGTAAGTCCACCGTTACCCTCCAAATGAAAGACCTGCTCTTTGTATAATGTCCACGGCTATTTCGTCCGCGTCTTTTACTACTTCATTTTGTGGATAAAATACATCTTTTAACGAAATACTCATCCATTTATTTTGAGGAATACTTTGCAGGCTGTTTGTCACGTAGATTTGATATGCGGTGTCGCGGTCAAATTGCTCAAACCGCGACACAACATATTTAAGAAATCTTTTTATGCTTCTGTGTCCTGTATATTCTCCGTAGCAGAGCCAGAAGATTCTAATTCCATCTTTACCTGCTCTGCAGATGCGAAAAAATCACGGAACTCCTCGGATTCTGTCAGTTCAGATATGATCGCAATCAATCTTGTCAGAATGTTCAAACCGTTTAACGGTGTCGGGTCTATTCTCAACAATATTGCAGTTGCGTCTTCTGAATGTTCTTTTAAGATTTCTTTAGCCGCAACTACAACTGGCTTTTTGGATCGATACGCGTCAATAACTCTGTCATCCATAACAATTCTTGACAGCGGTTCAAGCAGGTCCGCCCAAAGTTCGATTGCTTCATTACCTTCATAATCCGAAAATTTTTTCATGTTTTCCTCTTTCCTTTATGATTCTTCAAGCACTAACTTGGCAAGACTGTAAACGTTGGTCACTGTGTCTACGCCATCGGTAGCTACTACCTTGAGCACCTGCTCGTTGCTTGTTATCTTGAACACACCATTCTTGTCGGGGTCGTCGATAATTTCAACAAGTCCTGTACCCTGTGACGGGTCAAGCCCTACCTTAACGCTGGTGAACTTGCTCCAATCCTCTGACCCAAACTTGAGCGCGAGGAAATTGCCGCTACCCGATAAAGGTCCTGCGGGTGAAAGTCCGTCTTCGATATAAGCCAGTGTACCAGTGATCTCGTCACCCGTAACTGCTACGTTTGACTGAAAATCGCTGGGCGTTAATTCAGTCCACGGGAAAGTTGTACTGCCAGCTTCTGCGGCTACAGTAACGGTTGAAACACCGCCTGCTTTAACGTAGATTTCATAAGGTACTGTATCCTGCGCTTTCATTGAGTAATGACCCTCAAAACTGAAAGCAAAAGTACCTTTAGCCTTATCAGAAGACTGAATCTGGAAACCGCCAGTGTTAAGCGCGTTCATGAGGTGAATAGCAATAAAACCAGCGTTATCACCAGCATTATCGTCTGAGTAATCACCAACCCACCAAATATCCTCGAAATCCTTATCAAGCAGATCATTTCTCGGGATAATATGTGTGTTGTTGTTTACATCTACATCACCTGCGCCAACAAGCATTTTCACAGTACTTGCAGTCAGTGAAACGAATGTACCACTCATAGTAACCGCGTGGTTTGTGAGCTTTTTAAGCTCTTTCATGTTTTTGGGGCAATTGTCGATGTCTTCACCGAAATCCGAGAACTCGGGATCATCCGCAAACTGTATACCACCAGTCGTAGCACCGATCAGATTTCCGATCACACCCGTTGCAGGGTTAAAGCCATCAAGCAAAATACCTGCGTTAAGCTGTAGATTCTTGAATGTATCCACAGGAATCTGTGTGTATTTCATGACCTTTTCCTCCTTATAAATTAAATTCTGCTTCTATATTTAACACGATGCGTCTCACCATGTTATCGGACGGGTCATCCATTCTCTGCGCCCACGGGTTTTGGCGTTTAATCCAGATCGTCCCGTTATCACACGGAATCTGTACCCCTCCGCGTCCTAAACGCTCAGCAATTTGCTCCACTTTGGATGTAATCTCGGACCATGACGATGATCTGTACCAAACGGAAACTGACAACTGCACTTGCGTATCAAAATAATCGTTCGATGCCTCGTAAGTAATATAGGGGAGCTTCGCATTATCGGGAACAGTATATATGTCGTATGCTGGAATCCCAAAACTGGACCAAAATGCGTGGTATGCTTGCATTGCCGTCATGATGGTATCTCCCATTCTTCCGCAGAAACCTGCCTCATGTTAAGACTGGCACTTGCAGGAGTTTTCTTGTCATCACCATCAGATGTCACACGAAAGATCTTATTATCACTTGACCTTTTGAACACATCATGATATTGAAGATTTAATGCCTTTGAAGTGGTAATGGTGTAAACTGCTGTTACACCTTGCTTTTCAGCAATCCTCGCTTGCATGGAATTATCCAGCACGATTGCGGCATCAAATGTTGCACCCTCGACATATTGCGAAGTATAACCGCCATATCCATCCTCAACGGTCCGCTTATCCATTAACGTGCATTTTTCCATTGCTTCTGACAATAAACTCATGAAATCTTCCTATACGCGTTTAAGCGTGTACCAAACACGCTCTGCCAAGTTACCATTCCGCTTTTACCATTGTTCCCAACTACGCTACCCTTGTTATACGAATAACCGCCAAAGCTTTCTGACTGATATGGGCTTGCAGATGCTTCGCCAAACTTGTCCACCCAGCCTTGGATTTCTTCGGTAAGATCGAGCAAGGAGCGTGGAACAGCCATTGAATATATCACACCTTCAAACTCCTCGTCCTGTAAGTCCGTTGCAGGATACTGAAACACACCGTCATTTAAAACAGACCCACCAATTTTAAAATACTGATTAGTCTGCAAAAAATTGACAATTAGTTCGCCTCCAACAATTTTGAACTTGCCCCGATGTTCTTCTTTAACGAAGTAATTGTGTATGTAATCCAACACCTGCTCCAACATATGTCTTCTTGCCCTTTCCTTGCCTTTTCCTTGCCCTTGAGACGTTCAACCCGTCTTCACGCCCGTGTTAACTTCTTGAACGTCTCCTCGGGCAAAGGAAACGCATTACTCGTCCTTTGTCTTACGGCTACGCTTTGTGGCATCTTCTTTGGATGCCTGCTCCTCTTTTACGGGAGCAGTTACCGTGGTCTTAGGTTTTGTGTTGTCAACATGATCTATAACTACCATGTCGCCACCTCCTTACGCGGTCTGCAGAGTAAGTCCCGAAAGATCGAGGGTCTTAACGGTGCTGTGAACTCCATCAGATACGATGATCTTGAACTTCTGAATGTTCTTGTTGGTTATCTTGAAGATTCCGTTCCTGTCAAGGTCTTCATAGCACTCTACGAGACCCGTACCTGCGCTGGGTTCAAGACCTACTTTTATGCTGTTTGCCTTAGGATCTATGTCGGACCACTTGAGGCAAAGGAAGTTACCTGCTCCCCAAACATTGGTTATTGCGTTGCTACCCGACAGCCACTTTACAGTACCAGTGATTGCACCATCTGCAACGGTGATATCGTTAGCCTGTAAGTTAGATACGGGAACTTCGTAAACGCTCTTGTCCTGTCCCTCTGCGCTTACAGTCGGCTTGTCCATAAAGTCGTCTGCAACAGTTGCAATAAACAGGCTCTGAGGGTCGTACAGTACAGGCATGAACAGACCGCTTGCCTTGGTCCAAAGAACCGCAGGGTCTTTCTCCATCCACTGCATAATATAAACGTACGGAGACTGTCCAGATGCGCTTACCTGCTCGAACTGTCCGGCATCAACCTCGGGAGGATTGCCCCACAGACCAATACCCATTCTGCCGCCCGGATTGGTTGCGAAGAATGTAACCTTGTTTTCGGGGAAATATCTCTTGGTGTTGATTGAGGGTCTGCCGTTCTCGTCAACTGCGGCACTCGCACCATACGTGAGATCATTGGTGATCACTGTGTTGATTCCGAATTCCTCGGAGAAATAAGCCTCCAGTGCGCTCTGTCTTACAAGTGCGCCTGCGCCAACGTTACCGTTGATAGATGTCTGCAGGTACTTGTTAGAACGCATCTTTGTGAGGTTCTTCTTAGAGGTGAATATACCAGTAATGGTTACGCCCTTTTCCGTTGCGTAATCAATTATTGCCTGTATCTGGCTGGGGATGTCTGCTTCGGGGTTGAGATCGAGTGTGTACGCGGTCTGCTGTGAAGGTACGCCGTAATCAACGGTAAGATCAAGGTTGTTCTCCTTGATTGTTACCTTACCAGTTGCCATCAGCTCGTTTTTTGCAACCTTTGTACGGGTTACAACCTGATCTGCAAGGCGGATACCGTCATTTATTACGTGATCGAACATTTCGTCGTTACGAACGCCTGCACGAGTTAACGCTCTCATACGCTCTGACTGGTTGATCTTAACTTTGATCAGACCCTTTTCTATATTGTGATTGTCCACAGGAACACGGAATGTGGTGTTAGCCTCGGTGTCGAAGCCGTGGAACTGCGCCATCACAGGAATCTGGAACTCGTTTGCTATGCTCTGCCACTTAGCCACGAGATTATCGGTCTTTTCATCACCAAAAAGACCATCAATGGGATCGTTGGGTCTGCGGACATTAAATCCCATGTCCAGCCATTCTTCCTGCGGTACGAATCCGAGAATGTTTTCTTCAAACTTAGACATCTTCTTTTCCTCCTTTAATTAATAAGGTCTGCCGACTGCAGGCTCTGATGCGATAAACTTGAAGCCTTTAGCCTCAAGAGCTGACTTTGCCGCACCTGCAAGAGCTACGGGAAGTCTGTCTTCGTAAACTATCGCACCGCCAGTTACTACAGATCCGGGCATGTTACCATGTGTAACGTCAACGTCTTCGTAAGTTATACCGATTGCGTTTCCGTCATTGGTGGGGTAAGCTGTACCCATAGGAACGTACTTGCCGCCCTCTTCGGTAGTCTGTACCAGTGTGCTGTCCTGTGCGAATTCTCTTGTTTCGCGTGTTACGTTCTCTTCGCCGTGAGCAAGGAAATACCCGGGAGCATAAACCTTGCTATCGGTGTTATTCTTGATAAAAGACATAACCTTATTCCTCCTTGTTTGATGTACCATATAGGTTTTCGTGATACTTGGCGGCTAATTCTGCCGCTCTTCCAGCTTTTGCTCCCTTGTTATCTCCGCTCTCGGGAGGCGTGTCTACGCCTGCTCCCTTGGTTTCGGTACTGGTTATAAATCCAGACCAGTCGGATTTGATACTCTCGGTGAGCTTGTCGGCATCAACAAGATTTCCATCTTTGTCGAGTTTCATGCTACCAATGTCAGTGACGCGGAGAATTGAATCAATGTGCTTTTCTCCAACTTTGTTTTCAACGAGAAGCTTCTTGTATGCCGCTTTCACAGCGTTAGTCTTTTTCTCAGTGTCCACTTCGTTCTTGAAAGCTTCGAACGCAGTATGTTCTTCGTTGTACTTCTTTTCCCATTCATCACTGGAGGTGTCGGATTCAAGCTCTTTGATCTTTTTCTCAAGACCCTCAACTTTGGCGGCTTCTTCTTTGTACTTGTCGCGGTCCGCCTTTAATCCGTCTACCGTGTTTACGTGTTCCTCAATGATTGCGCCAACCTGTTCATCGGTTAAGCCCATACCCTTTAGCATGTTTCTTGTCAGTGCCATAAACTTTTCTCCTTTTCTTTGAGCCACTGCTTCGGCTAATGAGATTTAGACCGTTTCTTCGGTCCTCTAAATTTATTAAAACACACTTTTTCCACCCTGTCAAGTATTAGCACTTGACAAGTTAAAATTTGTCAAGTTATAGCATGTTGTATTGTATTGCATCCATCCGGAATGATGGAATGCAATACAACACAACCAATGCTCTCTTAACTCCGCGAATTAAGCGTTTTTCAATTCGTTTTGGATAATGTTTTTGTATTCTGAAAGATGATCTTGAATAGCGGGTCTTAGATATGGTCTCGGCTTGACATAGCCCGAACCGATTCCCGAACCTTTTTTAGCTTCAGATTGTAACCAAGCTGGGGGCGTGTCGTAATACGGACCTGTCCCAAGCTCGACATATGGAGCGTATTCAACGTTACTTCCGATCATAACGCTGTCTTTATCAACATTGTGAGTAATAGAATTTCGGAGTGTGCCGCCTATGTAATCTGCCTGCCCTGTACTTTCGGGAGTTCCGACTGGGCAAAGGGCTTTGGCATATTTCTCCGCTTTAATTCCAATTGTTTCCAATGCTTTCGCTTTTGCTTTATCAAGAAGCCCCAGCGCGTCTTGTATATGATCTGCCGTTACTTCAATATGTACTGCGTTATCACTCATAGTTTATCACCAGTCCGTTTCTACAGGATAAAAGGCGGCTTTCGGGTTCTTTTTCCTCAGCTCGTCTAACTGTGCACGCATTTTGTCATAAGTTTTCATCGCCTCTTTTGAGAAGTGTTTCTCGACTTCCTCCCGAGGGTCTTCATCATTCACCATTCTGATCATTAAATTCCACTGTCTCGCGTCCATATCATTTCCTCCCAGTTTCATTATACCATGACAGCTGCTCGTTTGTCAAATAATTTTATTTTGCTTTTTCGAGGAATTTTTTAAACGCTTTTTCCTCGCCCTTGACAGCGCGTAATTTTGTTCCGTTTCCACCTCTACCAATCAGTTTGGTTTCTCCGCTCTTGCCATTATTGTCATACAATTCGATGTTATCAAATTGGTCGCTAACTTCCATCGAAATCCGTGTAACTTTTTTGTGGCAATCAATCACGTATTCGTCGGGAACGAGGCGCGGGGATTCACCTTTTGCAACAGCGTGATCATACCTGCTCTGATTTCTTTTCAACGCTTCGTCAATATCAACAGTAACGTACATACCGTTTACTTGGTAGCCGTGTTCTTTTGCTCCGTTGAGCTTCTTTAACACGCTGTTGATTGAGCCATCGCCAGTTCCGTCATATGTAACGTTGAAATTTTCTGTAAAGCATGTGTTCGCCAACTGTTTTGCCAACATTGACGATTCCTCATGGTAAAAGCTAGCGGCTTTGTCGCTTGTCTTAGACATTCTCAGATATCCGGGCAAATATTGTTTAATTTCATCGGGGTCTACAGTTACCGAATGAGCTGGATTTGGTAGCTGGTAAAGACCCGATTTAATAACGCTACTTTTGCCCGATGCAGGTCCACCACCCATCATAGTCATTATAGCCATTTTCTCTTCGGGAGTTTTCCCAGCCAAGTAATTATCAATGATTTGTTTATGTAACGCCGCTCTTTCGGGGGATAAGTTACCGTTTGCGTCCAAATAGTTAGAAAGTGAATTAGGCTTTCCGTCAAGTATTTCTTTTAACGCATCGCTTGTGTCTGCTTTGCCGTAATCTCTATTCGGCGTGCCAGTGTACCATTTATTCCACACAAAATCGGCGGGTGACCTGTGCGTTTTTCCAAATTTGGCTTTTTGCCAGTCTCTGTAATTCATATTTCTGACTGGAAACCCATCAATGTTGTCGTACCTCTGATACTCGGACGGATAGTCCGTGACATCACCAACCAAAGTACATCGGCAATTGTAAACCTCCCTCGGTGGTCCTTCGGGATCGCCCGGATAACGGCATCCATTGGAAAATTTTGCAGACCCTCTTCCAGTGATCTTTATTTGCTCACCGTCCATGTCACGATGACTGTCTCGTGTTCTCCCATCAAGAGTTGCCATCCACTCTTTCACCACATTAATTCCCATAGATTTTGCGTCCCGTAAGCGAACGTATCTGCCAGCATTTTGCGCTCCTGTCATAGCTGTTCTTGCTGAGCGGACCATGGCTTTATAATTGGTTGAGCCAGTCTCCTTTGCAATTCGGGATGCAATCTTATCAAGGCTTTCACCCTGTATAATTCCGAGTGTGACTTGATTGGAAATATTTTTCATATTCCACGGAATATCTTTTGCAGGGTCAAGCACTTTTTTCGGGAGCAGTGTTGGCTCGTTTTTGATCAAATTCGCTACAGTCGCTGAATCATACAAATCAAATCCGAAATTGACGCCTGCGGAATGCTCCAAGTCATATGCTTGGTAGTTGGAATTGAAAGCAAACACACCATTCCGTTCATTATTTACCATTCCAAGCGCGGTTCTGTTCGCGTTCGCCAACGTACGAGCAATCTGCTCTTGCTTTGCTTTCCAACGTTCGCCTTGGAAGATCTGACCCTTGCGCCAGTTGTCATATTCCTCCTGCGTAATTTTTCCGTCTTTCAGCTCCTGTCTGTGTATAGCATCTTTGACTTTAAACTTTTCGTTAAAGTCATCCATCTTTTCTTTGATGTCTTGCCCAGCTTGTGTGTATACACTCTTTAAGCGTTTCTCGAGCTTCTTTGTCTGTTTGTCGGTGTATTCAGTACCAAGATCATTCATTTATTTCCTGCTCCTGCTGACCTCCAAACGGGTTGTTGTTCTGCGTATCCTCGTTTTCCTCGGGGTTAACGTTTTCATTTACAAACCTGCTCTCGCTTTCTTCGTCTTTCTTCATAAGTATGTTGGCTACTTCGTCAACAGTTACGAACGGGAGCTTCTGCAGAATTGTTTCATCATCAAGATACTGCGCCGCTGACAAGATCATTTCGGTCCGCTCTTTTTCATTGGATATTCTGTTACGCTTAAAAACTGGTGTATCTTCAATTCCCATAAGCGCGAGGACCTGCTGTACAAATTCAGTCACTTGGTATTCGAAATCATCTGCCTCCTCGTCCATGGGCTGATATGCCGCGTCAATGTGATCATTTGTAGCTCCTGCCGCTATTGTGTGTACATCCAGACCGCCGAAATCTTCGTAAATTCCAGACTTGATCTCGTCCAAATATTCTTTCCTTGCATTGTACGGAACGTCCTGTGTATAAGGCGTAGCAGACGAATTATCGGTATCAACTGCGGCAATATGCTGAATTTTAAGTCGATCTCTGAACCTTGCCAGTTCCGCGTCATTCATACCGCCGCAATTTTCAAGAATCCAGTAAATCTGCGAGCAATCGGTGAGATCATTTGCAAAACCGCTTCGAATGAGATCAAAAGAATCAATCTTACAGCGCATACCCACGAGCGTTGACTGCTTAAGCCTCGAACCCCAAAGCGGTACAATCGGTAATGTTCCGTAGTTGCTCTCTCCGATTATTTCTTCACCATCCACCTGCGAACTCTGCACAGTGAGTTTATACGCTCTCTTGGGCTGTATTTCCTCGAATTCCATCGAGTTGCCGCCGTTCTTCGACTTATACTTTGTGTAACCGTCCTCCTCGTAAAGTACGGCAATCATAGGTTTATTTTTATCGATCTGCCAAAACCGCACGCCTGCCCGCAATGATCCATCATCCTCGTCCCAAAGTGGTACAAATTCGGTCACGGGGAAAACATGCAGTCTGTCTACGTTCCAAAATCCGAAAGCTACGCCGTGAATAAGCGCATCATATGCTAAATTTTTGAGGTCCGTGTCAAACTGATCACCAAGCGTTTCTTTGGTCTGGTCAACAGTGATTTTCACTCCGTCCTGCTTCTGTTCTGTTTTGTTATCGGTAAAGGAAACGCCGTTACCCAAAAGATACGTGCACCTCTGCGTGTTCAACCTATGGAAGAAATTGGAGCAGATCTTGTTGTTGGATGCTGTGAAGTCTTCAATCGGCGTTCCATACATGTTAAAGATTATCTTAACATAGTTAAGGATTGTTATATTTCGCTGGTGGTCGTATTCATCGGCATCCTTGGCGATTTTGTAAAAGTCGCTGTGAGTGTGTTTTTGGATGGCTGTCTGAATCGCTCCGATGATCGTCGGTTCTTTGATAAAGTCTTGGTACGTGTACATTTCATTTACCTCCTAACACTGAATGGTAAGAATTAAGTTGCTTGGTTATTCGCATGGTCTTTACGAAATAGCGCGTTGAATCCATCAAATGGTCGTTGTCTTTAATTGGGCGATCTTCCGTTGAATCTGTGTCCCAAACATATGACTGCGCCTCGTTAAGCCAGTTTTTACAATTCGGACCGACTTTGATTAAACCCATTTCAATTGCGGATGATGTCTCCCGAATTCCGTTAATCACATCATTATCGGCAGATTTAGGTCTAAACCATTTTGATTGACGGAGCAGAGCAATAAACGATGCGGCAGAGGGGTCAACGATCACTGGAATTTGATCAATTTGTTCAACTTTATTTCCAAAAAAGTCATATCCCGTGTGCACTCTGCTCGGCTTAATATCCTCGATCATGTTTTCCAACATTTCGAGATATTGTTCATCGGTTTTTTGCACTCCCGTATCACGTCCAGAATAGTAAAGCTCTTTATCGGTTGCCCAGACAGTACCTCTTTTACCCCACAGAAGAGCCGCGAAAGGGTTTGACGTTCCGTAGTCAAGCGAAATGACGTATTCAGTCGCTAAATCCAAAGGAAAGTCAAGAAGAGCGTTTTTGAAATTCGGGTAGATCAGACCCTCTGCAAGAGTCCATTTACCGAGAATGTACCGATCAAACCACACGCTCCCCGCGTACTCTGCCTCCAGATTATGAACGTATTCTTCGGGAAGAAACACGTTGTCATAAATAGTATAATTTTGACAGTAAATGTCCACGCCGTGATCTGCAGAATCCAAGAATTCTTTGAACCAATGATTCGGGCTTGCTGGGTTAGTGGTAATGTCACAGCACGAATACGGCAGAGAAAGTCGAGATTTAAGCATTTCGAAAACTTCTTTGTTAATGTCGGTTGCTTCGTCAATTGCACAATAGGCGATCTCCGAACCTCTGATCTTGGCAACCTGCCTTATATTATCCGCTCCGATGCAGTAAATTTTCTCTCCAAGGATCTTGCAATAATTCTGCGAATTGATTGAACTGGCGATTCCATCACCGTACAAATCGCGCATAGGCTGGAGAATGTTTCTTTCAATGTTGGCTCTCGTAGCTCCAAGAATAACTTTTAAACCCTTTTTGCCTGCTCGCTCCAGCACCCTTGACGGAATACAAAAAGAAATCTGGCAATATGACTTGCCCGAACGCACCGCTCCGCAAGCCACATTCCAACGATGCGTGGCATTTTTAATATAATCAGCTTGTTTTTTCGTCAATTCAAACTGGTCCTGCATAAATCAAGTTATTCCTCCAAGCCAATTCGCGATACTTTTTCTTTGGCTTTCCTTTAATCAAAATTGACAAAATGGCGTTTTACCCGACTGCGTATTCTCCAGCCCAAGGAAAAGGCAGAGAAACTATTCGGAAGTATCTTCTTTGACATCAATCAAGTTATCACTGCCGCTCTCGGCTGTCTTTTTCATTGCAACAACTATCTGCTTAACCGTGTCTTTGTATTGCGTAGCCTCCAGAGGTTCTTGCATCGATCTCCATCGTTCGGGCATCCTGTTATATAACCACATAGCAATCGCCTTGGTATCGGGCGGCATATGTTTTTTGAAACGCTGAGCCAGTCGAAGTTCACCCTCTATAAGATCCCACCGTTCCTCATAATAGTCGTATCCGCAGGCTTTCTTAAATAAAGACTGTTCAACCTGCACATTACAGATCTCCTGCGCAACTTGGCAGGCTTCTTTTAACTTGGCGTTCTCTCTGTACCAATTCCAAAAAGTAGACTGGCTAACACCAATCTGATCTTTGGCGATCTTCTGAATAGATATACCCTGCCTGCGCCATCCAGCAATTAGGGTGATTCCGTCATCCGATAACCAAAATGCTTTCCTCTTTTTCTGACCTTCCAGTCCCTCGGGGAAATCGATATACGGCATATACACCACCTCCAGCCCTATTATATCACGCGAGCGCACGGGCTGTCAATAATTACGTTGTATGGTTGCTCTGTTGTATTGCAAGCGTTGTTGTGTTGTATTGCATTGCATTTTCCCGGAGTGAAAATGGCAATGCAACACATGGACACACCAACCAAACGCCGTGTTGCTACAACATGTTGTATTACCACAACAAGTTCACAATCCGCGTCCGTTCGGGCTTAAAATGTTCGTGTTGTATTGTCATGTTGTATTAATTAAGTCAATTATTCACGCTGAGCCTTTCCAAAGGTTGTTGTTGCATTAATTAATATACTATTCACGCAATTAATATAGTCTTCACGGTATGAATTAAATTAACTATTCACGGTTGTTCTCATGTGTTATAATAGAAAGCGGAGGTGATTAACAATGTATCGTGTAAATAGTTATGCCGTGTTTGACATATTACGGGGCAGGTCCTGCAATTCAATCAAAGAAGCCCATGAGCAATATGCGCCCGAGATGTCGTATTCCACTTTTTGCAAAAAGGTAATTCAAGGGAAGTTTCCTTTTTTAACATATCAACCAAGTCAAAAGGCTGTCGAAATAGCATCCAACCCCAGCACAATGAAAAAAGTGATCGACCTTTCCACGGGTTACGTGTGGGAAAGTATTGGCGCGTGTGCGGCTTATTTGGGTGTAAGCCATCAAGCAGTTCTCTCTTCAATTAAAAAAGAAAGACCCTGCCGAGGTCATAGGCTGGCATTAGCAGATTGCACAAAGAGGTAAATAAAACTTTGTCAATATTGCTAATGGTTTCATATATTGACAAAAATATATTTGTCATGTTATAATGGTTTTGGGGTTGAGGGAAAGCCCCAAGAACATTGAAATCGGACAGATGCCAACGAGAGAACGGAGTACAAGCCTTTTCCGAAAGCCGCAGGAACACGGAGGCGGATGGCGCGGGGCTTGGAAACAAAGGGTATCGTGAATCGACACTGGGATGGTGAGGCGGTCCGAAACAGACAACAGCAAGCCGCGGGGCGGCAGAAATGGAGAGAGATATGAAGACAACAGAAATGAATTTCGCAATCGGAGCAACCAAGTATAACAGAACAATCAACGGCTACCTCTACAAGAGAGGCGAGAACGACGAGAAGTGGACACGCATCGGCAAGGCAGAGTGGGAGCAGGCATTTGACGAGTTCCTCCAGACCAGCGCGGACGTAGCAAGCGTTGACGAGTGGGAGAACGAGGCGAACGCAGAGCGCGAAGCACGCGAGGCAAGGGCGAGCGAGAGCGACAAGGCGGCTGAAAAGGCAATGAGCAAGACTAAGAAAGCCAGCAAGCCTCGCAAGAGCAAGGACATCGCTTTCAAGACCACGGTCGCACTGGCAGATGACAAGATCGCTGACGTGACCCTCACCGCAAAGCAGGTGGACTTCGTGAAAGCACTCCCGAAATGTTGCTTTTACGAGAACGGCGTTGACAGCATCCTCTGGTGCGACTGCATCGCAATGGACATCAGCTGGAATCCCATGAGCGTGGGTGCAATGATCAGCACACTCCGCGAGAAAGACCTCGTGAACGTGAACAGGGACGACAGCAGGCAGGGAAAGCCCAAGTTCATGACTTTCACCGAGCTGGGTAAGGAAGTTGCAAAGAAGCTGGGGCTGAACTGATCAGCCTCAAGGACCGAGAGGAGGACAGGGATATGAAGAGACAGTTGGTGGTTGGAGATACAATCAAGGCAAGAGGTATCACGGCAACGATAGCGGAGATCACTTTCCAAGAGCCGTGGGAGTGGAGAAACGCATGGTATCTTGAATTCACGGACACCAACGGCGTTTACAGGAACTGGAAACAGAGCTGTGATGGCGGCAAGGCTTACGACAAGAACGGTAACGAGATCGCGGAGGAGGGTTAAAATATGATGTACAGAGAATTCAATGAGAGCGGCGAGTTGGTGAGACAGGGTAGCGATGCAAACATGATGATCGAAGACGCGATGGAGATTGGTGGATGCGTGATCGATTACGAGAGCAACTTCGTTGGTGGTTGCGAGTGGGTGTTCGAAGAGTTCATCAAGGGAAACACGTTGGAGGCAGTTTGGAAAGTGGGCGACGACCAAATTCAGATCTGGAGAGGCGGCAGGAACGACTACTGGGCTTACTTCGCAAATGGCGACTGCTCGGTCCGTGGAACAATGCTGGACGTGATGACCGAGATCTCCGCAATTTACGGACGCGAGCTGATCGAAGAGCAGGTGGAGGAGGTGTGAACATGGAAAGATCGAAGATCAATGCAAAGGTGAAGCTCTCGGACGCGCAGTTTGACGCGCTGGAGCAGAGCACGAGAAGAGCACTCATAAGCCAGTTATTTTTCATAGTCACTGGCAAATATGAATATTGCTGGGGAGCGCAGGGGGATTTCTGGACCATTGTGAGGTACGACAAGATTGATGCCAGTACGATTGACAAGGATTCGGCAAAGATAGTTGATAAATGGAGGTAAAATTATGGGGGCTTTTTCATTGGTAGGAGTTGACGGAAATGCATTTTCGGTTATGGGATATACGGCAAGAGCACTGAAACGGGCTGGTCTTCGTGACAAGGTGGATGAAATGCGCAAAGAAGCTATGAGCGGCGATTACAACAACTTGCTTTGCATGTGCATGAAATATGTGGACATGGCGAATGGGGCACTTGGGCTGAAGGAGGTGAGATCTTGAAACCAAAGAGCGACTGGATTTTTCAATCCGACGGGACAATTAAATGTCCACATTGTGAAACCGTACATGCTGGAGATATCGTAAGAAGATACTGTCCAATGTGCGGCAATTTCATGCATGACGAGCGATGGAACAAGGTGTGGGAAGTGTTCAAATCAAGGGAGGGCAAGCATGATCGAGCAGGATTATAAAAACCAATATATTTCGGAGCACAAGTGGAGCTATTTGCTTTGGCGGTTCTACCGATTGAATTTTACCAAAAAGTTACACACCAAAGAGGCATACATACAGGAGCACTATTATGACTATCTTCTGTGGAAACTGGATAAAATAGTCGTGGACTTTGGCAATATGTTTGCTGGAGCAGTGCAAATAGCAATTAAAAACGTTAATGACAGAATACGGGAGGTTGGCAATGGGCAAAATTAAAGATATGACTGACGATGAATACAAGGAACACAGACGTAAAGTTGTGCGTGAGAGCCAGCGCAAACGCAGAGCACAGGCGGCAAAAGATGGTAAATGCGTTATATGTGCGACCCGCCCAGCGCGGAAAGGTAAGAGGACATGTGCGCAGTGCTGTTCACAGATCACCAGTTGTTACCAGAAACGGAGGAGGGAATCATGACAAGAGAAGAAGCAATCTTTTGTGAAAAATCATACATAGGTGAAACAAATTGTACTGATTGCAAATATTATGGCACAAATACCTGTCAATCGAGAGAATCACATAGAATGGCAATTAAAGCGTTAGAGCAAGAGCCTTTTATAAATAAACCCTGTATATCAAAAGGGGTATGTGAACATGATAAACAGATGGTTCTTGACAAGATAAGAGCCGAGATAGAAGCAAAATGTTGTATCACAGTAGGCAGAGAAAATGATGCCGCTATAACTTTGCATGACGTATTTGAAATTATCGACAAGTACAGGGCAGAAACCGAATAAAACGCTGATTTTTAAGGGAAAGCGAGGGATAAAAGATGACACCATATAAAATCACAGCAGAATTGAATCTGGAAAAGATTATTGCCGAGTCAAGGGAAGTTGCGCAAGCCTTAAATGAATTTGCTGACAATCTTGAACGGATTGAAAAGAAGTATGCAGAGCAACAGGAAAGTGAGGAATGATGAAATGAAATGCAATAAAACCACAAGATTAGATGCAATAATAAGCGATATGGCTTATATACTCGATTGTTTAAGGCTTTTAAGGGATATCGAGAACACAGGTGATTGTAATAATTGCGGAAAGACAAAACAATGCATGCATCTTCCTAAAGTCGGGGGAATGGTCAGATATAACTGTCCATTCTACAAGGAGAAAGAGGGTGATTGAATGACAAGAGAAGAAGCCGAACAGATGAAAGAAGAAGCCCAAAAGCTGACGTTAGGCAAGTGGCATGTGGGACTCCTAAACGGCAAAACAGAAGAAGTTATGCTGATGGCTGACGTTATGAAGATTATTGATAAGTATACAGAAAATATGGAATACGGCATACTTGATAGAGAAATTGGTGGAAATATCAGATATACAGATTCTACAGAATAGAAGATAAAACACAATAAAACGCTGATTTTAAGGGAAAGTGAGGATAAATGATGAAGATAGTGATTGATATACCCGAAGTATTTTATGAAGCACTAAAAAAGACAGATGAAATAGTA
>RHMF01000280.1_pt1 | contig 21535 bp, 23 predicted proteins | sample 5365151 | NCBI WGS metagenome assembly RHMF01 (sample SAMN10266501, study PRJNA497801) | feces metagenome | isolation source: feces | host: Bos taurus | place: China: Prairie of Fairy Mountain | collected 2017-08-14 | reverse complement strand
AGAAAACCTTGCTTCTGATTTGGTAAAAATACAAAATGTGTTATTTAACCTTGAAAGCATAATAGCTTGCGAAAAAGAAGAGTATCTTCTCAAAATGCCACAAGTCAAAGAAGAAGATATAAAATTCTTAGAAAATCAAATAGACGAAATGAGCAAAGTAGTGCCGCCATTAAAGCAATTTATTTTGCCCGGAGGTGATAAAGCAGCGGCACATCTCAATGTTGCAAGAACAATTTGCAGGCGTTGCGAAAGAAAAATGGTAGCCCTATCGCAAGAATGTGAAGTAAATTCGTTTTGTATGCAATTCGTTTTGTATGCAATATATCAATCGATTATCCGATTATTTATTTCAATTAAGCAGGTATATAATGCTTCAAAAAGGCAAGCAAGAAACATTTTGGCAACAATAACGTTTAAGATACAAACAAACATTAAACAAAAACATTAAAAAGATGTATTGGACATTAGAATTAGCCTCAAAATTGGAAGATGCTCCATGGCCAGCAACAAAAGAAGAGTTGATAGACTATGCTTTAAGAAGTGGAGCACCAGCAGAAGTAGTAGAGAATCTAAGTGAGATAGAAGATGAAGGCGACATCTATGATTCTATTGAAGACATTTGGATTGACTATCCAACAAAAGAAGATTTCTTCTTCCACGAAGATGAATATTAGTCAATCAAATTGTAAAAATAAAACAGCGAGATGATTTTCTATCTCGCTGTTTTATTTTTCTATCTCTGCGTTTTATTCTATCAAAATCTTTTTGTTTGCAAAGCCTCTTTGTGTCTTTATTCTTACGATGTACGTTCCACTTTGAAGATTTGAGACATCTATTGTTTCAATGTTTTGACTACCTTGTTTTCTTAGCACAACTTGTCCTAAGGCATTATGGATTTCTATTTCCTTTACCTTAAAAGATGATTGTATTGTTACAATATCACTTGCAGGATTTGGGTAAATGTTAGAATATCTATCAACCGTAGCATTATAAAGCGACATATCTGTTGAGTCATTTGTATCAAAATTTATGCCATCTCCCAAAGTAGAGTCTGTTTCTGCAAAGATTGGGAAGAAATACATTTGACAGGTGTTTGGAATAGGAGCGGATGCATTTCCCGGTTCACTTCCCCAAAGATCCCAATAGTTATAACCAAAACCAAAACGTTCTGAATCACGGAATGGATGTTGATCCCATAGCATCCAAGGTGTGGCTGCTGTATCTTCTGCTGTCCTTATCAAAGATGGGTCGTAGACTGCACAATCTTTTACAAACAATACTCTATTTAAACGTGTAGAAGTAATTGTTACATCTTCAACAATATAGAACAATCCATTCATATTTATAGGATTATCAAAATAAAATTCTATATAAGAGTAATTTGGACTACATGTTAATATAAAATTAGTATCTATATCTACCGATGCTATTTCTCTATCTAAAGTATTATTCATTATTTTAAGTTTTCCTTTTGGGGCATTTATCAATTCTTGATTTTCAAAAGGACAAATTAATTGTTTTTTTTGCTGAGATGTTAAACTATAATCATTTGAAAGATCTTCCGCTAATGCCATCTTTAAATTAACTCCTACTGCAACGCCTTGAATTGTTAATAATGTATCTGTATAGCAAGGCTGTGCTCTATCAACTATTCTATTCCCTATACCCGTAGCCAGAAAATGGAAATGTCCTCTTGTTAATCTATTGTGTTCATTTTCATTATAATAATTAAAAGCAGATGAACAGAAATCTACATCTATATAATCTGGAAGGAAATAATTATTTGGTGGATTAGAGTTTTGTCCTTTCACAACAAAAGAAGAAACTAAAACTGCTACTAAAATAAATACTGATTTTTTCATATCAATTTGTTTCTGATTATTTTACTTTTTTCTCTCTTTGCTTTGATTGAATTTATTTTAACGATGTTTGCTCAAAGCAAGAGACGAAGCAAACATCTCTATTTGCTTAAATTGTTCTTGCAAAGGTAGGTTATGCTTTTGAAGTTTTGCATAATATTTGAATATGTGTTGCAAATGTAGAAATATTTCTTTGAAAAAAATAAATAAAGCGAAGAAAAAATTTAATTTTTCTTCGCTTTTTGAAATTATTTCTTTGATTTATTTTTCTAACCCTTTGAAATATTTTTTTAATTCTTTGAGTTATGATTTCAAATAATTCAGTATCTTTGCTCATTAAAATAATAGGTAATGGAAATTGAAGAATTAAAGGAAATGAAGCCGATTAAATTCGGGTTTTACTATGGTACAATTTTTGGAGGTATTGCTTTTGCCTTTCATCTTTTGTCGCAGTATATAGGATTTACTACAAATTTCTTCTATGGCTTGATTTACTCATTTTTTGTTTTGTTTTCGCTTATGTGGCTCTATAAGAAATATCTTTCTTTACAAGAAGAGGGTAAAGGAGTTGAGTTTTCGGCTTTAATGAAGATAGGCACTGTGTTTTCTTTGACGATTTCGTTTTTCTATTTAATATTTACTTTTGCAAGAATTGAGTTTATAGATCCTAATTTCTTGAATCTGCTTATGGAAATGACACAAGAAATGATTTTGCAATCGGCAATGCCTGAGCTTAATCTTGGAGATGGTTATGCAACTACTCTTTATGTTACAGTGCTTGTTACAAGTTTCATTGGCGATTTTTTAGGTAATATGTTCTATGCTTTTTTACTTGCGTTAATTCTTAAAAATAGAGTATTTTAATTATGGATATATCAATTGTAGTACCATTATATAATGAAGAAGAATCGTTGCCACACTTGATTGAGTGGATTGAGAGAGTGATGAATGAGAATAATTTTTCATACGAAGTGCTTTTGATTGACGATGGTAGCAAAGATAATTCTTGGGTAGTGATTGAGCAGTTGTCGGAAAAGAATCCAAATGTTAAAGGTGTTAAATTCCGTAGAAATTATGGTAAATCAGCAGCATTAAATGTGGGTTTTGAAAGAGTGGAAGGCGATGTTGTAATCACAATGGATGCAGATCTTCAAGACAGTCCTGATGAAATTCCAGAATTATACAAAATGATAAAAACGGAAGGTTATGATTTGGTTTCGGGTTGGAAGAAAAAACGTTACGATTCTAAGTTAATGAAAAATCTTCCTTCAAAACTCTATAATGCAACTACACGTTGGTTTTCTGGAATAAAGCTTCATGACTTTAATTGTGGACTTAAAGCATATAGAAAGGCAGTTGTTAAATCAATAGAGGTATATGGCGAAATGCACCGTTATATTCCGATTATTGCAAAATGGGCTGGTTTTTCTAAAATAGGCGAAAAAGTTGTGCAACATAGAAAACGTGAATTTGGAGAAAGTAAATTTGGAATGAATCGTTTTGTTAATGGATATTTAGATTTGATGTCTATAATGTTTGTTTCAAAATTTGGTAAAAAACCAATGCACTTTTTTGGGCTTTTAGGCAGTGTGATGTTTCTTTTAGGAATAATTTCTGCTCTTGTTTTGGGAGTGCAAAAACTTATTGCTGTTTACAACAATGAAGCAATGAGATTGATTACCGATAGTCCTTATTTCTATTTGGCATTAGTTACAATGATAATTGGTTGTCAGTTGTTTTTAACAGGATTTATAGCAGAAATGATAGGAAGAAACTCTCCAAATAGAAATACCTATCTAATTGAAAAAGATATTGAGAAATGAAAATAAGAAATATAATTAAAGAATCAATAGGTGTTAAAGAATTGATTCTCTCTGATGAAAAATTGATTTCAAATATAGAAAAGGCTGCTCAAATTATTGTGGATTGTTATCGCAATAAAGGAAAGGTCTTATTTTGTGGCAATGGTGGAAGTGCAGCTGACGCACAACATTTAGCAGCAGAGTTATCTGGTAGATTTTATTATGATCGTCCTGCCTTAGAAGCAGAAGCCTTGCATGTAAATACATCATATCTTACAGCAGTTGGCAATGATTATAGTTTTGATCAAATATATTCAAGAATATTGTCTGCATCAGGAAAGACAGGAGATGTTTTAGTTGGAATATCTACTTCGGGTAATTCAAAAAATGTGTTGGAAGCACAAAAGGTTGCAAAGCAAAAAGGAATGAAAATCATATCTCTAACAGGAGAAAGTGGAGGAGAAATGAAAAACTCAACTGATTGCTTGATAAATGTGCCTTCAAAACTTACTCCTCGCATACAAGAAAGTCATATTTTAATAGGACACATAATTTGTCAAATAGTTGAAGAGGAATTATTCCCACAAAAATAAAATAACTATGAGACTTATAAAAAACGCACGTTATCTTTTCTTAGACAGAGATGGAGTTATTAACGTAAGGTTGATAGATGATTACGTAAAGCGTAAAGAAGAGTTTGAATTTCTTGAAGGGAGTTTAGAGGCTTTTAAGATTTTCGCAAAATACTTTGATAAAATTGTTGTGGTTACAAATCAACAAGGAATAGGCAAAGGACTTATGAGCGAAAATGACTTGGAGCAAATTCATTCTTATATGAAAAATGAAGTTGAACTTGTTGGGGGAAGAATAGATGAGGTGTTTTTCTGTCCAAAACTTGCAAAAGAAAACTCTATTGATAGAAAACCCTCAGTGGGAATGGGGCTTAAAGCAAGAAAACTATTTAGAGAAATAAGATTTAAAGACTCTATAATGGTTGGTGATTCTCTTAGCGATATGGTTTTTGGAAAGCGATTGAAAATGCACACAGTTTTCATAGCACCTTCACCTTCTAAGGCAAGAAAACATCCGAAAAGAATTGATAAAGTATGTAATAATTTATTAGAATTTGCAAAATATATTGAAAATGAGAAGAATATTTAAACAAAGTTTAGCACTAATTTTAAGTGCCTTAGTATTGATGCCATGTTTGTTGGAGGCTCAAAATAAAACCGATGAAAAAGGAAGAAAACAAGGTAAATGGTCAAAAGCTTATCCTAATGGACAAGTAAAATATAGTGGAGCGTTTAAAGACGATAAAGAAATTGGAACGTTTTCTTATTATTCAAAAGACGGAAAACTTACTCAAACAATAGAATATTCACAAGATGGGAAAGTAGGTCAAGCAAAGTTTTTCTACAAAGATGGAAAAATAATGAGCGAAGGTAAATATATTGATAAAAAGAAAGAAGGCGTTTGGACTTATTATGATGAAAAAGGTAGAAAGATAAGAGAAGAAAACTTAGTTAATGGAAAACAAGAAGGCAAAGAAACAAATTGGGATAGAAATGGAGGAGTGAATGTTACAACTATGTATAAAAATGGAGTAAAAGAAGGAGAGGAATATAAAAATTTTTATGCAGACGGATATTCTGTTACAAACTATGTTAATGGAAAAAGAAACGGAGAATTTACACACTACTTTGCTTCAAAGAAAAAACAAGTTGTAGGTAAGTATGTAAACGATAAAGAAGAAGGTACTTGGAATTTTATGAACGAAAATGCAGATGTGATTAAAATTCAAAAGTGGGAAAATGGTAAGTTGAAATATGATGCAGTTAAAATATCTTCTCGTCAAGGGGAAATAGAGGTAGAATTTAAAGATATAGCTTATTTGTATCCTCTTGGAAAGCAAACTTGTGTTGTTTTGAAAGATGGTAAAAAGATAAACGCATTTAACAATTACGAACAAATAGTTAATTTATCTGATGGCAATACTTTCCTTCTTTTAAACAAGACAAACAAAGTTTATGCGAACTATTCTGCAATCAAAGGAACGAAAGATGATGGAGAAAAAGAACTTCTAATCATTCTTGAACCAAAAGCAGATGTTGAGATACGCACAGATGAAGATAGTCGTAAGGCTTTGCAATCTTTGTTTAGAAAATAGAAATGCAAGAAAGAGTTTTAGTAGGGCTCAGCTTAGGAGTTGATAGTTTGGCAACAGCACTTCTTCTCAAAGCTGAGCCTTTTTCTGTTGTTGGAGTTTACTTTCACCTGCATCAAGAGGCAAAAGATTTAGAAAAAGTAAGGAAAATATGTGATGATAACAATATAGAGTTTCATTATGTTAATCTGCAAGAGGAGTTTTATAAAGATGTAATTCTCCCTTTTGCAGATTTTTATCTTAAAGGCCTTACTCCAAATATCTGTTCGTATTGTAATGCAGAGTTTAAGATTGAAAAACTGCTGCAATATGCAGAAAAATTTTCCTGTAACTATATAGCAACAGGGCATTATGCAAGAAAAAACGACTCTCTTATAGGCATAGCGAAAGATTCGTGGAAAGATCAATCCTTTATGCTTTATCGCCTTAGTGAAAAACAAAGAGAAAAATTACTCCTTCCTCTTGGGCAAAAGATGAAAGATGAGGTTAAGGATTTTGTTCGACAATGTGGATACGAAGAAATAGCAAATAAAAGAGAAAGTTTTGGACTTTGCTTTACAAATGGCAAGCATTACTCTGAGTTTTTATTGGAGAAATATCCAGAATTAAAAAAACTTGAAAACGGAAAGGTGTTTAATAAAAATAATCAAGAAATTGGCACTCACAAAGGCTACCCTTTCTACACAATAGGGCAGTATAAAGGATTGAATTGTGAAGGAAAACAATATATAAATAAGATTATTGCAGAAGAAAACGCCATTTTTGTAGGAGAAAAATCAGAGTGCTATTTCTCAACTCTAAGACTTAATTCGCTCGTTTTTTCTCAAAATATTGAAAATATTAAGTTGAATACTCAATATCTAACAAAGATTAGAGGAAAGGACGAAGGTAACTTTGCAACTCTAAGAGAAATTTCTTCAAATCATTCAATTATTGAATTTTCTCAAAAAGTTTTTGCCCCAATGCAAGGACAAGACGTAGTCGTTTACGATGAAAATAATTTTATCCTTTTCGGTGGACGAATAGAATCGTTTAGTTAAATTTTGTTTCTTTTGCTTATTGCTAGCAATCCTAAGAAAGTAAGAAGTCCGTTTAAGACTAATAGTTCAAAATCAAAGCTATAATTGAACCATTGTTGTGAGTTGTTGCTAAGAATAAAACAAATCACAGGCGAAAGTATGCAAACAATAGGTACAAACTTGTCTATGACTTGTCGTTTTGTTATAATACCAAAGACAAACAAGCCTAAAAGTGGACCATACGTTATAGAGGCAATTTGATACAAAATATCAATTAAGTGAGGGTCGCGATGATTTCCGTAAAAGATGATTACGCCTACAAAAATCAATGCAAAACAAATGTGAACTAAATGACGAATTTTGATTTTTTTCTTTTCATTCCAATCTTTTCTTTGTTCAATGTTTAAAAAGTCTATGCTAAACGATGTAGTCAAAGAAGTCAAAGCTCCATCTGCCGAAGGGAAAAGGGCAGATATAAGTCCGATGATGAAAATCACTGCTGCAAAAGGACTAAGTGCGTTTAGAGCAACGTAAGGGAAAAGGTCGTCGCCTTTAACCTCTATTCCTTGATTGTGAGCAAAGATATAAAGAGCAGCACCTAAACAAAGAAACAAGAAATTGACAAAAAACAAAGTCAAAGAGAAAGTAAGCATATTTTTTTGTGCCGATTTAATGTTCTTGCAACTAAGATTTTTTTGCATCATTTCTTGGTCTAATCCTGTCATACTAATAGTTATGAACATACCTCCAAGAATTTGTTTCCACCAACATAGACGTGAAGAAGAATCTGTTTCAATAAAGGTAAAATAATCGCTTTTTGTAACATTAGTTAGCATTTCTGAGAAAGAAAAATTCATCTTATCTCCAATCAATATAAAGCAAATAACAAGTGCAGCTAACATACAAGTTGTTTGAAGGGTATCTGTCCAAACAATAGTCTTGATTCCTCCTTTGAATGTAAACAAAAGAATAAGAGCAAGAAAGAGAAAAACAGTTGCTTCAAACGGAATATTCCATGCACTAAAAACAAATTCGTATAAAACATAGATTACAATGAACATCCTAAGACTTGCACCGAGAGTTCTTGAAAGAAGGAAAAAGAAAGAGCCTGTTTTATGAGAGAATTTACCAAAACGACTCTCTAAGTATTTGTAGATAGAAATCAAATTAAGCTTATAGTAAATCGGCATAAGGACAAATGAAATTACAAGATAGCCTAAGAAATATCCGAAAACGGTTAGCATATAAGTAAAGCCTCTATCTTCCACCCAACCAGGCACTGACATAAATGTAACGCCACTTAAACTTGCTCCAATCATACCGTAGGCTACGATAAACCAAGGAGATTTTTTGTTTCCGGAGAAAAACGAAGCACTATCAGCCTTTCGAGCCGTGATAAAGGTGATAGAGAATAATAAAATCGTATATGCGATGAAAACACCAAGTAAAATATTTGCCATAGTATTTGATTTTTTTTTGTAATTTTGCTCTTATTTGACTGCAAATTTAACAAATATATATGGAATACACCTCTTTAATCTTAGAAAATGCTGTAAACGAATTAGCAAAACTTCCAGGAGTAGGACAAAGGACCGCTTTGCGTTTTGCACTTCATCTATTAAAACAAAATGAAGACAATACACTACAATTAGCCAAAAGCTTAATTAGCCTTGTCAGTGAAATAAAACATTGTAAGCGTTGTAATAATCTTTCAGATAGTGAAATATGTTCTATTTGTGCAAATCCTCAACGTCAAAACGATACAATATGTGTTGTAGAGAATATAAGAGAGGTTATGGCTATTGAATCGACAAATCAATACAAAGGATTATATCACGTTTTAGGAGGTGTGATTTCCCCAATAGAAGGAATAGGAGTAGGAGATATAGCAATAGAACAACTAATCAAAAGAGTAGAAAAAGAAAACATAAAAGAAATAATTTTAGCCCTGCCAACAACAATGGAAGGCGATACAACAAGTTTCTATATCAACAAATTGTTAGAGCCTTATAATGTGAGAATTTCTGCAATCGCACGAGGAGTTGCCATAGGCGACAAAATAGAATACGCAGACGAACAAACCCTCGCCCGCTCCATTTTAAACAGAAGAGACTTTTCAGATATATATAAATAGAAAAAGGAGAGTAGCTTTACTCTCCTTAGTTTTTTTGTTGCTAAAAAGGTAAATCATATTCTTCCTCCGTATAGTCCCATTCTATATTTCCATTAATTTTTATAACTAAAAATCTATTGTCTTCTGAACGTTGAAGAAACCCTTTTTTCGCTAAACAATGAATATAGTTTTGTACATCTTTTTTCTTTACACCCATATCCATTGCTAAGCGAGAAGCCCAAGTATCAATTTGCATATTATGATACTCACCCGTTCTTTCATTATAATGATTTAATCGGTTGTTTATGAACGCCCAAAACACCAACTGCATACCTTTAACCTCCGCCTTTTTAGGCAAATTCAAGAAACCATTATCAATAAACCCCTTAGAAACCACTATTTTGTAAAAACCTTCCCTGTCCAGATTAAGTATATCAATTTTTTTAAACCTATTCAAAATTGTCGAAACCGTACGCAAAGATATGCCGGTCTTTTCAGAAATTTTTTTATTAGTTATTTTTCTAAATTCAAGAGATGAAAACTTGTCAATATATTCTTTTATTATATCCATATTTAATTTCTTTTCACCATACTCTCTTTCATTCCCTTTATCCCATGATTCGTGTTGATGCGTAGTTGCATAATTAACCAAAAAAGAATAGACAATCTTTTCATTAACAGTTAATTTATTCCAATCTTTAAACTCTTTAAAAAAACTAATATAAAACATATAAAAACGATTTTTTTGTTTAGACTACAAATATATAAAAAATCAATAAGATACGCATTTTTTTTAACCGATTTTACCACATGCAAATTTAAGTACAATAAAGTGCAAAATTAAGTATCTTATAACGCAAAATTAAGTATCCATAAAGTAAATCTAAGTACACCATAATGCAAGTTTAAGTATCGTATAACGTAAAATTAAGTACCTATCATAATAATAACATAACAATATACTATAATAATATTACATAATAGTTTTCACAAAAATATATACAAAAAAATTAAAAAAAACTACTCAAAATTGATAATACTTGTAAAAATTAAAAAAGCAAAGAAAAAATAAAAAAAAGCAAAGAATTTTTCCAAAAAAACAAAGAAAAAATGAAAAAAAACAAAGAAAAAAACGCTCGGTTAATTTTTTTTGATAAAAGAAAAACTAAAAGGTAAAAGCGATTCAGCTCCTTTTAATCTAAGGATTTCGTTTTCGTTAATGAGAATTAAAATTGTGATTCTCTTTTTTGCTCTTAATTGACTCTCTTGTAAAACTTGACAACAAGCTCCGCAAGGGAATGCTTTTGTCCATTCATTGTTTTCATTTCTTGCGGCAATGGCTAATGTAGTGATTTTTTCTTTTCTTGTGCCGGCTGCAAATAAAGCAACTCTTTCGGCACACAATCCCGAAGGGTAGGCAATGTTTTCTTGGTTGCTTCCAATAACTATTTCGTTGTTTTCTAATCTTACGGCCGCTCCAACACTGAAAGAAGAATAAGGAGAATAAGCCGAATAAGTGGCATTCTTTGCACACTCAATCAACTCTTTCTCCTTATTGTTTAATTCTTCAAAGGAAAGCGTTTCATATTTTATTTCAATGCTTTCCGATTTCATTTATTTGTTGTTTTTTTCTTTTAGAATATCTCTGATTTCTGCAAGTAAAACTTCCTCTTTGCTTGGAGCAGGAGGAGCTGCAGGTGTTTCTTCTTTTTCTTTCTTTGATTTTAGTTTAGATAACAAACGTACAAAGCAGAAAATAGAGAAAGCAATAATTAAAAAGTCAAAACAAACTTGAAGAAAGTTACCATAATTCAATGTAACCGCTGCCATTTCTCCCTCAGCTGCTTTAAGCGTAATTTTAAGGTCTGTAAAATTCACGCCACCTATTAAAACGCCTAACGGAGGCATAATAACATCGTTCACAAGTGAAGTGATAATTTTTCCAAAAGCACCACCAATGATGATACCGACTGCCATATCAATCATATTTCCTTTTATGGCAAAACTTTTAAAATCTTCAATAACTTTTTTTACTCCCATGATTTTTCCAATTTTAATTTTGCACAAAAGTAATACTTTTTTTTGTTTTATTACAATTTAGATTTAATTTTGCACTGTTTAAAATAAAAAGAATAATGAAAGCATTAGTAAGTACAAATTTTAATTTTGAAGGACAAAAAAGTCATTATGTTGGAAAAGTAAGAGATGTTTACAACATAAATAATGAATTATTAGCAATGGTAGTTAGCGATAGAATATCAGCTTTTGACGTAGTTTTACCAAAAGGAATACCATTTAAAGGGGAAATTTTAAATAAAATAGCAGCTAAATTCTTAGATGCAACCTCAGATATATTACCAAATTGGAAAATAGCAGTGCCTGATGCAATGGTAACCTTAGGAAAACTTTGCGAACCTTTCAAAGTAGAAATGGTAGTTAGAGGATATTTAGCAGGAAGTGCGTGGAGAGAATATAAAGCGGGAATGCGAGAACTTTGTGGCGTTAAATTACCAGAAGGAATGAAAGAAAACGATAAATTTCCTACACCAATCATCACTCCAACCACAAAAGCTGATGAAGGACACGATGAAAATATAAGCAAAGAAGAAATAATAGCAAGTGGACTTGTAAGCAAGGAAGATTACGAACAATTAGAAAAATACACCTTAGCTCTTTTTGAAAGAGGAACTCAAATAGCTGCACAAAGAGGACTAATACTTGTTGATACAAAATATGAGTTTGGAAAATATAATGGAGAGATTACTCTAATAGATGAAATACATACACCAGACTCTTCTCGCTATTTCTATGCAGAGGGCTATGAAGAAAGACAAGCAAAAGGCGAAAAGCAAAAACAATTATCAAAAGAGTTTGTTAGAGAATGGTTAATGGATAATGGTTTCCAAGGAAAAGAAGGACAACAAGTGCCAGAAATGACAGAAGAAATCATAAATCAAATCTCTCAACGCTATATGGAACTTTACGAACAAATAATTGGCGAAAAGTTCATTGCAGAACAAACAGAGGAAGATTTGGAAAAAAGAATAGAACGTAATGTTTCTCAATATTTAAACAAGAAATAGATGAAAAAAATATTAAAAATAGTTTTTGTTTTATTGCTTGTTGTTGGCTTTTCTTCGTGTAACAAATCACAAGTATATAAAGAATTTAAAACCTTGCCAAACTATACTTGGGAAAGAATAGAAAAAGGTAAATCTATCAGTTTTGATGATGTTGTTATCAATAAAGAAGATGAGGTTTACGATATATCTGTGCACGTTCGCCACACTCCATACGTAACAGAAGATGAAATAAAATTCAAAATGAAAATAACCTCACCATCTTCCATAGTAAGAGAAAGCGTACACACAATAAAACTAAAAGATAAAGAAGGAAAAGAATGGTTAGGTAGTGCGATGGGAGATATAATCGACCTACAAGTTGATGTAAAAACATTCTATTCTTTCATAGAAAAAGGAACCTACAAAGTAGAACTTGTAAATATGGGACAAAAATACCAATTGCAAGGCATTATGGAAATAGGTTTAGAAATAAATCAATCAAATTTAAACAGATAAGTGCACTTTGCAAATTTAGAATCAAAACATTTAGAAAACATACTTAAATCCCTGCCTACATCAGCAGGGGTTTATCGTTTTTTAGATAGAGAGGGAACGGTAATTTACGTAGGAAAGGCAAAAAACTTAAAAAACAGAGTGCAATCCTACTTTAAAAACGACTTGTCTCATTCACCTAAAACAAGATTATTAGTAAAAAAAATCCACGATATTAAATTAGTCGTAGTAGAAAGTGAAAACGAAGCACTTTTATTAGAAAATAATTTCATAAAACAATACAAACCAAGATATAATATCCTATTAAAAGATGATAAAACTTATCCTTGGTTTTGCATAAGCAACGAAGAATATCCGAGAGTATTTACTACAAGAAATAAAAAAAGAGATGGCTCTTTATATTTTGGACCATATCCAAATGGAAAGCTACTTAAAGAATTACAAGACTTAATAGGAAAACTCTATCCCTATCGCCGTTGTAAAATTCCAATGACAGAAGAAGGGGTATTTAAAAACAAATATAAGGAATGCTTAAATAAACAAATAAAAATCTGCTCAGCACCATGCGAAGGTAATGTATCTAAAGAAGAATACAGAGAAATTATAAACGACATAAAAAGAATACTACGAGGAGATTTCTATCAAATAAAAAAAGATTTGAAAAATCAAATGATGGACTTTGCAAAAACTCTTGAATTTGAAAAAGCTCAAATCATAAAAGATAAAATACAACTCTTAGATGCTTATACAGCAAAGACTTCAATTGTAACAAACTCATCACTTAATGCAGAAATTTTTGCTTACGAAGAAATTGATGAAGGAATAATGCTTAATGCAATGAAAATTGTAAATGGTAGTTTGATTTCTTCAATATCAAAGCAAGTAAAAGCACCAATAGAGGAAGATAAGATTAATATATTCACAACAGCAATCATTCAATTGCGTTCGCAACTTGCTTGGGAAGGAGAATTGTTAATAGTTCCAGAAATACTTCCTTTGCCAGAGGATTATGCAAAACAAACATTAGCAGACAATAGTGAGAAAAAGAAAGTCTTAGAACTTTGTCAAAAAAATGCACTCTTTGCAAAAAGTGATAAAATCAAAAGAGATACACTATTAGACCCTAATCGTTGGGCAGAGAATCTAATAAAAAACATACAAAAAGATTTAAATCTACCAAAGCCACCATATTATATGGAATGTTTTGATAACTCCAATATTCAAGGTTGTAACGCTGTTGCAGCCTGTGTTGTATTTCGCAATGGAAAACCCTCAACAAAAGAATACAGACATTTTAATATCAAAACAGTTGAAGGGCCAAATGATTACGCATCTATGAAAGAAATAGTTTTTCGTAGATATTCTCGTTTGATAAAAGAAGAAAAGCCCTTGCCCGACCTTATTATAATAGACGGAGGTAAAGGACAACTCGCCGTAGCCGTAGAAGCATTAAGCGAATTAGGCGTTTACGAACAAGTACCGATTATTTCAATAGCCGAACGTTTAGAAGAAATTTACTATCCCGGCAATCCTTATCCTTTATGTCTTGATAAGAGAAGCAATAGCCTGAAAACTATACAACATATAAGAGATGAAGCTCACCGTTTTGGCATAACACACCATAGAAATAAAAGAAGCAAAGAAACATTTCATACAGTGCTTACTCAAATACCGGGAATAGGTGAAAAAACAGCAATAGATTTACTTTTACGTTTTAAAAGCGTAAAGCAACTTTCGGAAACTTCGCTTTCAGAAATAGAGAAATGTGTAGGAAAAGCCAAAGCTGAAAAAGTGTTCGCATATCTGCATAAATAAATCAAAGAAAAAATAAAAAAAATCAAAGAAAAAATTTAAAAAAGTAAAGAAAAAAAATAAAAAAACAAAGAAAAATGAAACTCTATTTTGAAACCGATTATATGGCTGGCGCTTGCCAAGAAATAATAGATAGATTGGTTGCTACAAATTATGAAGAAACAGTTGGATATGGCTGTGATCAATACACCGAAAAGGCAGTTGGGTTGATTAAAAAAGCTGTTGGCAAAGAGAATGTAAGGGTTCATTTTCTTGTAGGAGGAACTCAAACTAATTCAACAGTCATTGATGGATTGCTTTCAAGACATGAAGGTGTTTTAGCAGCAGAAAGTGGACATATAAATGTACATGAATCGGGAGCAATTGAGGCTTGTGGACACAAAGTCTTAACTCTGCCTGAGTATGAAGGTAAGGTTAAGGCAGAAGATGTGGAAAATTACATCTCTAACTTCTATGCAGACGACACTTACTTGCACATGGTTGCTCCGGGTATGCTTTATATTTCTTTTCCAACAGAATATGGAACAATTTACTCTAAAAAAGAATTGCAAGACATTCATTCGGTTTGCAAAAAGTGGGATATACCTTTGTATATCGATGGTGCAAGACTTGGATATGGCTTAGCAGCAGAGGGAAACGATGTTTCTTTGCAAGATATTGCTAATTTATGCGATGTTTTCTACATTGGAGGAACAAAACTTGGTGCTTTGTTTGGAGAAGCTGTTGTTGTGTGTAATGATAGTTTGCTAAAAAATTTCTTTCCTTTGATAAAACAACACGGGGCCTTACTTGCAAAAGGTAGATTGTTAGGCTTACAATTTGAATGTTTGTTTTCAAATAATTTATATGAAAGAGTAAGCCGACATGCTGTTGATATGGCAATGAAAATCAAACAAGCATTTATTGCAAAAGGCTATAATCCGGTAGTAAACTCTAATACTAATCAACAATTCTTTCTTTTGCCAAATGATTTTATGGATAAATTAAGTGAAGATGTTGGTTTTGAACTTTGGGGACCGAGAGGAGAAAAAGAAACAAAAGTAAGGTTTGTTACTTCTTGGGCAACAAAGGAAGAAGATGTGGATTTGCTAATTAAAAGACTTAATTTTTGATTTTTAAATAAGTTTTGTATTTTTGTAGTCTAATTTTAAAAAGTATTGATTATGAGAGTGTCAAAAGTTCTTTTATTGTTGGTTTCTGTTTTTGCTTTATCTTTTTTTGCTTGCAAAGATAAACCACAGTCAAGTAAAGATGAATTTCTTCAAGGTAAGGAGTTGATATATTTTTATCAGGATTCAGAAGAATGGAAAGCTGAAATAAAAGATTTAGGTAGTTGTTATGCAGTTGTAGATGATAAGGAAAATCCTACTTGGTGCGATATTGTTGTATGTACAGAGGATTTAAAAGATTTTGATATAGATTTATATCATAAATATTTGTTTGTGCATTTTCAATTAAATGAAAACTTAACTCCAAAGAATCTAATTGCAGAGTTTTATAAGAATAAAAATGCTCAGCAAGCGGGTGTGTTTGATTTAATGCTTACTCCAAAGAAATTGGAACTTTATTTGCAAGATTTTAATGAGAAAGAAATAAGTGGAACTCTCTTAGGACAGATGCAAAGTAAAGTGAATGCAGACGATATTAGAGATGTTTTGTTCGTTTTCAAGAATATTCCGATAAAAACTACTGCTGAATTAAAGAAATGTCGTTAATTGACATATTGTTTCCTCAAAGATGTATTTTTTGTGATGAGGTTTTAGTGCGTGGAGAAAAGATAGTTTGTCTTTCTTGTTATAAGCACTATCCTTACAAAAAGAATGCGAGGGAGGAGTATAAGTATAAGATTACAGAAGTAGCTTTTGAAAATATAGATATATTTCTTGATTATTCTTATTGTAAAGAGGCATTGCATTCTTTTAAATATGGAGGAAATATTTTTATAGGAAAGCAGTTAGGAAGTTTGTGGGCAGAACATTTAAAGGAAGTTGAATGGATTGAAAGTGTGGATTTGATTATGCCGATTTCTCTTCATAGAAAGAAACTCTATAAAAGGGGATTTAATCAAAGTGAGGTATTGGGTAGGGTTTTGTCTAAAAAACTCAAAATTCCAATTTTGACAAATGTGATTAAACGAAAAATTAATAATCCTCCTCAAATTCAAGCTCAAAATCGTTGGGAAAATGTGCGAGATATATTTGTCTTGAAACGAAAATGTGGTTTGGAGAATAAACACATCTTAATAATTGATGATGTGATTACAACTTCGGCTACAAGTAATTATTTTGTGAAAACTTTACGCAAAATACCTAATTTAAAACTATCTTTTGCTTATCTATCTTCAAATTATTAAGAATTAGTGTTATCTTTGCCGTTTAATTTAAAATTTAATTAGAAAAATAATGAAAAGAACAAGTATTTTTATCTTTTGTTTGATTGCAACAATTATTGGTGTTGCTCAAACAAATATAAGTGTTATTCCAGAACCTATTTCGGTTAAGGAATTAAAAGAAAAAGAGTTTAAGTTAAGTTCTACAACCAAGATTGCAGCCAATGTAAATTCTACTGAAATGCAATCGGTTAAATTCTTAAAAGAAAAACTTGAATATGCTTTTGGAAAGAAAATCTCTGTAACTAATCTTTCTGAATTGAAAGATGATGCAAATGCGATTCTTTTTGTGAAGGTTAGCGACAAGGTTTTAGGAGATGAAGGCTATAATTTAAAGGTAACAGAAAAGAATATCGTAATTCAAGCAAACGAAAATGCAGGATTCTTTTATGCTATTCAAACTCTATTGCAATTGATCGACCCAATGTTTGTTGGAAATCACGAAGTAGTTAAGATGTGTTGCACAAAAATTCCTGCATGTGAAATAGTGGATTATCCTCGTTTTGCTTATCGTGGAAAACATCTTGATGTTGCAAGACATTTTATGAGTGTTGAAGATGTGAAACGTTATATTGATTATATGGCTTTTCATAAACTTAATGTATTGCATTGGCATTTGACAGACGATCAAGGTTGGAGAATAGAAATTAAGAAATATCCTTCTTTGCAATCAATAGCCTCAAAAAGAAAATCAACAATCATAGGACACTATAATGATAATGATGCTCGCAATCCTAATTATGACGGATTTGTTCATCAAGGTTATTACACACAAGACCAAGCAAGAGAAATAGTTGCTTACGCTAAGGAAAGAAATATTGATATTATTCCTGAAATAGAAATGCCTGGACACTCTCAATCGGTGCTTGCTGCTTATCCAAACTTGGGTTGTAAAGATACTACTTACGAAGTTTCGTGTACTTGGGGCGTTATAGAAGATGTTTTATGTACTCAGGACGAAACAATAGAGTTTATGAAAAATGTTTTGGACGAAGTTGTTGAAATATTCCCATATAAATATATTCATATCGGAGGAGATGAATGCCCAAAAGGACAATGGAAAGAATGTCCTAAGTGTCAAGCACAAATAAAGAAGCATGGACTTAAAGATGAGTTTGAATTGCAAAGCTGGTTCTTGCAACAAATAACACAATACCTTAAAACAAAAAATCGTCAAGCTATTGCATGGAGCGAAATCCTTGAAGGAGGAATTAAAGATGAGGTTACTGTTATGTCATGGCTTGGAGAAGCAGACGGAGTTGATGCTGCAAGAATGGGATACGATGCAGTAATGGTTCCTTGTGCTTATTTATATTTTGATTACTATCAAGCAGAAGCAGATAATGAACCTCTTGCAATAGGAGGCTTTACTCCACTTAAAAAAGTCTATCATTATGAACCTGTTCCAAAAGAAATAGCAGGAACAAGTGCAGAAAAACACATTATAGGAGTACAAGCAAATATGTGGAGAGAATACATTCCTACATTTGATTATACAATCTATATGGATTATCCTCGTACTGCTGCAATGAGTGAAACAGCTTGGAGTCAAAAAGAAAAGAAAAACTATGATAAATTCTTAGATAAATTAGAAAAGCTATTGAAATACTACGATGCAATGGGAATGAATTATTCTCGTTCTCACTATTCTATTTCGGCAGATGTAAGTTTTAATTCTAAGACAAAGAATGTGGAATTGGAACTTAACACTCCTGCAAAGAACTCTGAAATAATCTACACTCTTGACGGAAGTGAGCCAACACTTTCTTCTCAAAAACTAACTCAAAAACTAATTCTTTCTCAAACAACAACAGTTTCTGCATACGTTGTAAGAGATGGAAAGATTATTTCTCCAATGTTTAAGGCTACTTACAACCTTAACAAAGCAACAGGCAAGAAATATGAACTTAAAAATATGAATCCACAATATTCAGGAAGTACAAAAAATGCTCTAACAGACGGAATATTTGGCTCTGCTAAGAGTTATGATAAATGGATTGGTACTTACGGATATGATTATGATGTAGTTGTTGATTTAGAAAAAAGAGAAAATATCAATTCTATTTCATTAAACTTTTTGGATAACGTAGGTAGTTGGATTTTCCTTCCAACAAAAGTTCATTTCTATCTGTCTGATGATAACAAAACTTGGAAAGAAGTTAGCGAATCGGACATTGAACTTACAAAAGAAGGACAAATACTTAATGTAAAGGCAAATTGCAAAGACAAAAAAGCACGTTATGTGAAGATTTATGCAGAAACAGTTAGAAAATGCCCAGAAGGACACCCTGGTTGTGGATATGATGCACACTGTTTTGCAGATGAGATAATCATTAAGTAATGAAAATAAACGAAATTAAAGAATTTAAAGATATTAACCTACAAAAAAGTGCGAAGGATATGCGTTCCTCTTGGGGGATACGCATAGTCCTTCCTCTTTCTATTGCAAATGCTTTTTTCTTATTAGTATTTTCGTTTTTTGGTCTATTCTTTAAATCTTTTTCTATTGATTTTATTTCCTCAACTCATTTTCCTCAAATGATGTATTTTTGGAAAGAAAATCTTTTGCATTTTTTTACCCCATCATTATTTTTCTTCCTTTTCCTATTTCTACTAAGTATGCTATCAATTTATTCATGTATGCTAATGTGGTATGGACATAAATCAGGAGTTCTTCTATATGCAGTTAGTAAAGTAGGCCTTGTTTTTGTTCCTATACTATTTCTTGGTTACAGAGGCTTTTCTTATGGAGATATAATGTTGGCTTTGTTTTTTATTGCTTACTATTATATTTATATGATAAAACACCCAATAAAGGAGGTTGAGAATGAGTGAAGCAGTTTTATATTTATTTCCTACACCTATTGCAGATATTGAAATTAATCAATGCTTACCTGAGGAGAATCAAAAACTTTTGCAAGAATGTGATAGTTTTGTTGTAGAACAAGTAAGAACAGCAAGACGTTTTCTTAGAAAAGCAGGCTACACAAAAGATTTTGCCGAGGTAGAATTTTATGAATTAAACGAGCATACTGATTTAAAAGAAATAGATTCTTACTTAACTCCATTAAGACAAGGAAAAAATCTTGGATTGATGAGCGAAGCAGGACTTCCTTGCGTGGCAGATCCGGGTGCAGCTTTGGTAAAATTAGCCCAAAAAGAAGGTTTTAAAGTTTGTCCTTTGATCGGCCCCTCTTCTTTAATGATGTCTTTAATGGCAAGTGGGTTTAACGGACAAAACTTCGCCTTTGTTGGATATTTACCAATAGATAAAAGTCAAAGAATAAAGAAAATAAAAGAATTAGAAAGCCTTTGCTACAAGATTTCTCAGACACAAATCTTCATAGAAGCACCTTATAGAAACAATCAAATGCTTCAAGTCTTAAAAGAAGTGCTTAGTCAAAATACAATGTTGTGTCTTGGTGTGGATATAGGCCTATCTTCTCAGCAAATCATAAGTAAATCTATTCAACAATGGAAAAAAACTACCATTGATTTGAATAAACGTAATACAGTCTTTTTAATTTACAAATAAAACAAAATGATAAAACCATTAGCAGAGGTTTTACGTCCTCAAACTCTTGAAGACTACATAGGACAAGAACATTTAATTGGAGAAGGTGCAATATTGCATAGAGCAATCAAAGAAAACAATGTGCCATCTATGATTTTATGGGGACCTCCTGGCGTTGGAAAAACCACACTCGCCAATATAATTGCAAATACCATATCAGCACAATTCTATACCTTATCTGCAGTCAATAATGGCGTTAAAGAAGTAAGAGAAGTCATAGACAGAGCAAAACTAAACAATGGAAACTCAATCCTTTTTGTTGATGAAATCCACCGATTCTCCAAAAACCAACAAGATTCCTTGCTTGGAGCAGTAGAACAAGGCATTGTAAGGCTAATAGGAGCGACAACCGAAAACCCAAGTTTTGAAATCATTTCACCACTTCTCTCAAGAGCACAAGTTTATATACTAAGAAATCTTGAAAAACATCATTTAGAAAAAATAATTCAAAAAGCTGTCTCTTATTTAGAACAAACCGAGAATAGAAAAATAGAAATAAAAGAAACCGAAGCCTTAATTAGAATAAGTGGAGGCGATGCAAGAAAACTAATCAATGCAGTAGAATTAGTATGTTCGCAATTTTCGGGTGATTTTTCTTTGAATAATGAAACTGTCGCTTCAATAATACAACAAAACATAGCAATATACGACAAAAAAGGCGAAAATCACTACGATATAATCTCGGCTTTCATAAAAAGTATTAGAGGCTCCGACCCAAATGCAGCAGTTTATTGGTTAGCAAGAATGATAGTATCGGGAGAAGACCCACTTTTTATAGCAAGAAGAATGTTAATCTTAGCCTCAGAAGACATAGGAAATGCAAATCCTAATGCTCTTTTGCTTGCAAACAATTGTTTTGATGCAGTAAGCAAGATAGGCTATCCGGAATGTAGAATAATACTCTCGCAAACAGCAGTATATTTAGCAACATCAGCAAAAAGCAATTCTACATATATGGCAATTAACAAAGCAATTGAATTAGTTGAACAAACAGGAGATAAACCTGTGCCAATACATCTAAGAAACGCACCAACAAAACTAATGAAACAAATAGGATATGGTGCAGATTATCGCTATTCTCACGATTATGCAAACCATTTTGTTCAACAACAATTTATGCCAGATGATTTGCAGGGTCTGTCTCTTTACGAACCGGCTGACAATCGTCAAGAAAACTCTACAAGAGAACTATTAAGAAAACTATGGTCAGGAATATACAATTATTAGC
>RHMF01000269.1_pt1 | contig 21591 bp, 39 predicted proteins | sample 5365151 | NCBI WGS metagenome assembly RHMF01 (sample SAMN10266501, study PRJNA497801) | feces metagenome | isolation source: feces | host: Bos taurus | place: China: Prairie of Fairy Mountain | collected 2017-08-14 | reverse complement strand
CGCAGTTGACCTTCGGTAAAAGTATCGAAGTAAGACACATTGAACTCGATAATATCGTTTCCTTCTAAGTCTTTAAAACGTGATCGACAATAGGCAGAAGGAAGGTCAAGCAGAATAAACTTCTCTTTGTCTATTTGATTTACAACACCATAATAGGCGCCATCTACTAAAACTCTTAAAGTAAAGTGAGTCAGTTTATCAGATAGATTAATCTTGTCGATATATGCCGATGCCGCAAAATATTTCTTTTTGATATGCATTGTGGAGAGTTGCTTACCAAATCCAGGATGAGGAATCAAAATTCCTACATATTTTAATAAAGTTGCGTAATAGACAAGTATGCGACGATAGAATCCATCACAATGGAAGTAAGTCTGAGACAACTATTGTTGTTCGGCCAGGCTTCCAGTTGCGATAATCCGCTCCATTTCTTCAGGAGTATACTTCCGCGCATCATTGCGCGCATAGATGAATCTCCTAAAATAGTTAACTGTATCATCAATACCCAGGTTTTGCTTTGCAACCAGGGTGTCCATCATCTTTTTAAAGTTTGTTGAAAACTGTTCTTCACGTTTTTCCATTAGCGTCCTCCAGTGAAGAAGATAAGTTGACGAGGCTCGCCGCCCCTGCGGTGGAATTTCTTATAATCCGCTTCTTCTAACTCTTTAATGCGCCAAAGCCCATATTCAAGAGCAGAGAATTTATCCTTTGGGAAGCGTGGGTTAATCTGTTCTAGAGAGATATCAGTACCCACACGCCTCAGCCGCAGATTCGCCATTTCCTCAAATAACTTCGTAGTCAACTCATGCGGCATTAGGCGGCGAATTCGTTGTTCAGTTGTCATATGTTGCCCAACTTTTGTTGAAAGCAACATAGCTCGTGCTTCTTGTTCAGTAATCAAAAAGCGGACAGAACCACTATTGATACGACTATACGCATTAGCATGGATCTGTGAGTTTAAAGTATTATTTGCTTTCAGAGAATAAAGAATTTGTCGCGCATTTGGTGGCTGAATTTTTTTATAATCAGCATTATTAAAGAAACCATATGGCGGCAATATAGAACCATCATCATCGATTTGGGTTTGAATCATTTCATCTGCCAAACCAATTCCCAAGCCATTTGTATCAATTACGACTTCTTTCGGGTTATATAGCGCAATCAACTTTTTTATGTCGCGCGCCTACTGGGAGAACTACTTAGAAACTGCATTGCGCCCAAGCACAACCATATTTACTAAAGTAGTAAAATAACGGTTCTAATTTATGTTAACTCTCCATACCATGACAACCGTAGCATCATTCAATCTGCCTACGTCCACTGATAATAAGTAAAAAACATTGGAGGAGTTTTCATATTTTGGATACCATTCTGGGTTTTTTATTTTTCTATGACGGGTAAGTTGGTCAAACTAGAACCAAGACTCATCACTGCCTCCCATCCAAGTACCCATATATTCTGATGCAAAAGTGGTCTCATTATAAGAAGGACTCATTTTTAAGTCCCGCACATAGTTGCCATCAATGAGACCATGCATTACAGGTATGCGATAGTCCAATCCAATTGAGAAACTAGATTTAGGATCAATAATTGCTTTTTCAAAAGTATCTAATAAAGCTTCATATGCGAAAGAAGATTTCATTCCCGCAGAAGTTGCATAGATAACTTGTGTATTAATTTTTTCATAAGGGTTCACAAGACCATTCGCCATGCGGCGAGAAACGTTCATCTGCGGCAGAATGACTTGCGCAATCATATCGCCATCTTGATCTCTTACTTCGTCTATAAGAGTCGCATGAGTACGAAGACCACGGTCAGAGTCAAGAGCGCCAACAATTGAAAGACGGCTTCCATTTTTAAAGAAAAGTTCAACATAGTCTTTACCAAAGTTTGCGTGGGCTTCTCCATGATAAAGTTCCAACTCATTCTTTAAAAGTGGCCAAATGCGCCATATTTCTTCAATTTTCTACTTTGATATTTTCGCGGCCTAACTCTTGTTCGGCGCGACGATCGCACCGATATGATTTGGAATAAAGATACATTGCAAATATTTTGCTAATATAGAAAGAAAAGTTTTGGAAGTAGCACGTGCCGCAGTGATATAAATTGTGGTATATCTCATGCACGCGCGCAGGAAAACTCTCTGATATGGAAAGAGATTAAAGTTCGACTCAATCGGTTTTATCATATCTAAATAGATATCAGGGTATGCCGCATATATGTTCCAAGAGTCAAATAAGAGTTCCTCATTGCGCTCAAGCCAATCTTGAGTTACAACAACTCCTTTTTCTAATTCAATACCTTGGCGAAAAATATGGTCTTGGCGCCCAAAGAGCCTTTCTTCAGGGTCAAATAAAGTAATAACACCCATATCTTATACCCCCAAATCTTTTACGTCAGTAGAGAAGTCCTCGTCAATAGCAAATCCCGCGTTATCATATGCATCCTCGTCAAATTGAGGCTGTATATCATAGAAAGTTTCTTGTTCAAGCGCATTTGCATTTTTGAGCGCATTGAGGCGTTCTGTAATTGCCTGGCCAATGCCGCCTTCATTTATGTAAAGTCTTTGGTTATATGTCTCTATATTTTTGAGAGTTTCATCTATAACATCACGTGTCGCGCCATCATAGAAATGATTTTCGCGGCCACGTTTCTCAAGCCAATAAGCGACTTCTGCAAAAGAGTCAAAGTCAACGGCGTTCTTTGTATTTTTAGGAGTGAATTCCGCAGTCTTTACTAGCTTATCATAAGCAGAAAGAAACTTATCAACGTCTTTATCTCCAGCGCGAATACGTGAGTCAATTTCAAGAGAAATCTTACAAATTTTCTGCGCCTGGTCGATCTGTAGCGCGCCGTTAACGTTCTGGGAGGTTAAAAGTCCCTTATATAAATCCTCAAGGTAATAAAGTTCGTCAGGACTATAGTTAGAACCCCATTTGCGTTGCAAATCCGCAATTTTCTTTTCTCTAAGCCCCGGTATCTCTTCTTCTATATAGCCAGTCTCTTTTAACTTCAAATATTGCTTATTATAATCCGCCCATCCGAGATTTTCATACTCTTGACTAGCAAATACCTTAGCATATACAGGCCAAGTCTTATCTAGCCCATTTAGCTCAACTAACCTCTCCCACTCTCTTACAATCCAAGGTATGTCGGCCCACTAACAAAGTTTATCAATATAACTCCATTCATAGTTATGAACCTCCAAGAAGCGGTTCGCGCAGGTGTTGCATATAGGAAGTCTATGGTCTGGATAGAAAATTGAATGTGTGTAGCAGAATAAGTCTTCTGGTAGCTCATCGCCGCATTTCGCGCAAGTCTTCCACTTAGTTAGCTTTTTCGGTATTTTCGGTTCCATCTGTGAACCTCGCTTTATTTGCGTCTTTTAAAATTTTCAGAAGCTCTTTCTTCCGCTTTCTACTTGCCTTATCATAGGCCGCCATTACATCTGCGAACACATCAGGAAAGTCTCTCACATTCTCATTTTCATCTGCAATTTTAACTCTCAAAATCTGCGCGACACCCCTAAAGTTAATCACATCAGATTTTGAAAGTTCATACATAAATTTTTGTGTCAAATTCAACATATCTTATTTCTCCTTTTTTGTACGAGCGAGTTTACTGCACTTCTTACATCTAGACTCAAATCCATCACGGGATTTCGCCTTCCGCATGAAGTTCTCTTCACATATAAGTAAGGGTCGGCCGCATTGTGTACAGACTTTAAAGTTCTGCGGCTTATCCAAATTTGCAATTACATCAGCATAATGCTGTGCGGCTTCTGCAATTTTCGTTAACGCCTTCTGCTTATAAATTGTAGAAATGTAGTTTGAGTTATATGTTGTCCCATAGGTTGAGTTGATAACGTTCATAATATGAGCGTTGGAATCTCTCTTCATCTTCATTTGCAAGACATCGTTCTAGATGGGCGTTAAGTCAGCCGCCGCACGGAAGTATTCGAAAGTTTCTATAAAGAGGTTAAAAGTAGCCTCCGGGTCTGCATTATAGAAATCGTAAATGTCATCATAGAGTTGTGTAAAGCTATAGAGATGTTCAACATCTGCAAAATCAAAGTAAAGCTTATCGGATGGCTTCGAGGGCGGCGGGCCCATTGGAGAGGCGGATGCGAGAGTCCAGTTCCCAAGTTTTAATGGGCGGTTTATGTTGAGAAGACCTACAGGTAGAACTGCAATATCTGGGCCGAAATAGGAGAGTTCGGATGGGGTATAAGGCGCCGGACTATGGATTTTATGGACAATTGTGTATGAGTCGCGGAGCGTATATTGCTCGGTACGGAGTTCTACTAGGTGGTGGCGCAGCTTGAGGTAGTCCTTTTCGGAGAGAGCTTGCGCGCGGGCGTCTAAGAGGGCGCGCAGGTCAGGTTCTAGTCGGTCTAGTAGTTCACGCCTAATTGGTTTTTCTCTTTTCCCATGCGCTAGCTCATATGCTTGCGTCATATATTCTGTCTCATCAATTTGATCCCAGAGTGTGAGAAATTCGGGAGTTTGGGGTACGTTTTCTCTTGAGAAAACTTGTTTGCGGATTAGGGGCCGGACTGAGTTTAATGGGCGGACGGAGGCTTCTGTAAAGTTTTCGGACTCATAAAGCCCATCCAACGATTCTAATTCTTTTGAATCCCATGTCTTGTGGGCCGTCTCAAGTTCAATTTCACCGGTTTGGCGCACGTTTTGTCCGTTTTGGTCTTTCCCCCATAAAATATATTTTGCAATTGTATCTAATTCCGTTTCGGTCGGGGTGAATTTTAGGGTTTTGAGATAGTCAGTTACGAAGGCGGTACGTTCTTCTTGTGTAACTAACTAAAAGTTTAAGTGTAATCGATTCTATGCCATTTAATATACCTACGTATGATACTCTTCAATCTATTTATATTATACTGTTTTTTGTGCAAAAAGTCAAATTTTGGGAGAGAAATTATATTTTATTTCGGAAGGAAATGTAGCCTAATTTGAAATTTTTATTTCGGAAGATTTTGTAGCCAGGTAGGGTCGCTGGGGCGGTTAGCGGTCGCTAACTGCCGAGACTACCCCGGGGGTTAATTTAAGTAGTTAACTATCACCACCACCGCCTCCCTCGCTTTGGCATTTTGCTATATTTTGAAGAACTTTTTATGCAATATTACAACATCAAAATCAAATCAAATTAAAAAAAATATCTCAAAAGTTACAGATTTATTACAAATAGGGAAAATTACTTGTATTTTGTGTCGCTATCCCTATAATTATAGTTGGTGGTTGGCTTCCGTGAGTGGTCAACATCGGGCTTGCGACTGGTGAGTATTGCAAGGGTTACGCTTCCATTAAAGCGAAAGAGAGAAAAAAGCCTATTTTAACACTTTAACAAATGAAAGGATTTTAAAATGGAACAGAACAGAATTAACAGAGGAATGGTCAGCGAAAAAAAAGGCGTCAAGTCCTGCCATGCCGTCGCTAGTGATGTAAAGGCTTATGACTTTACGAACAAAAGCGGAACAATCAAAACGGAAAACAAGCATTTTACAATCGTAAAAACAGACGATTATAAGACGAAAAAAGCAGTTTATAATTCCGCTCACGCTCATAATTGGGCACTGAACGAAAACGGCGAAAAAGACTATATTCTGACCTGCAAGGCTATGGCAGAGGAAAGCAACAGAATACGCTATACCATAGGCGAAAGCGGAACGGAAAAAGCAGAGTACACCAAAGACGGCTATAACTTTTACTTCTGCCGTCTGCAGTGGCAGAATGAGAAACACGGCAGGCTCTGCACCAATCCGCTCAGCACGAAAGCAGGCGGAAGAGCAAGGCAGTTGGAAACGCTCAGAAAAAACGGTGTCGTGAACGTTCCCACAATGGAAGAAATTCGCAAGGCTTGTGAAGCCTAAACAAAAGAAGAAGGTACTGTAAAGGCGAAAGCCTTTACAGTACCAAACAAAAAAACTGACATATGGAAAATGGAGGAAGAACAAATGTTCAACGTAAGAATTCATGGTTATCACGAAGGCGAAGGCAATATCTTTAATACCTTTGAGCAGGCTGAACGAGCCGCTAGGGAATGGTTCTTTACCTTTAATGTAACGTGGTACTGCACCATTGAAAACACCGAAACCGCCGAAACTTTCGTGGTGTTTTGGTGGGGAAACTGGCACACGGCTAAGGTAGTCAAAGCCGTTTCTGCTGATGATGAGTTTTCTAAATATCTGCCTTTGGGCGATAGGTGTGCAAGTATTTACTGGTCATATGGTGATTATTCCCTCATTTGGGAATAAGCCAAAAAAATAAGGTACTGTAAAGCCGAAAGGCTTTACAGTACCAAACCAAACCCACACTTTAATGGAGGAAAGTCAAATGCATTTCATCGGTTATGTAGTCAATGGTAAACCCTTCGGAGCGGGCCAGTACAAGGAAGCCAAAGAGTACGCCGAAAAAGTCGGCGGTGAAGTCAAGACTTGGCGGTACAAGGTGTAAAGGGTAACCCCTTTACAAAAGAGGAAGGTGTAAAGGGTAACCCCTTTACATCTTTTTTATGCAGTGCGACAAGTAAATAAGAACATATGTTCAAATTTACTTGTCGCACCAACCCGACAAGTATTTTTGAACATATGTTCTAGTCAACCCGCAATTTTACTTGTCGCGTCTTATTTAACTACTTAACAGTTAGCCGAGGCTAACCCCTATTTTTACTTGTCTACACGACCGGGCCTGGCCTAGCAAAATGCACAAAAAAGACCTCAAAACCTTGTGCAACCTACCAATTGACCTAACCCCTTATAGGTGCTATACTTATACCATAAGAGAGGGGCACACCGAGGGCAACCCCCAAAATAAAGAGAAGAGACAACACCAAGGGAGGAGTATACCATGTACACCGTTATCGCTGACCGCATCGCCTATCCCGCCACCGCCGAGGGCTACACCGTCACCTACAGGGGCGAGGTGTCCCGCTTCGCCACCCACGCCGAGGCGACCGCCTACATGCGGGCGCACAAGGGCGCCGTCCTATCCTACAAGTGGACGGGTGAGGCGCCGACCCGCTCCCGTTGGTGAGCGGACCCGCTCCCGCTGCCGCTCCAAGAGGAGCGGCTTTATTTTAGGACGGCACTTTAGCGCGTTAAAGCGTTAGTGCGCTGCTGCGCTAAAGTGCGACAAGTAACCGCGAACAAATGTTCGCACTTTAGTACATTAAAGTGCGAAAGTATCCGAGAACATATGTTCGCACTTTAGCGAGTTAAAGCGTTACACTTTAACGCGTTAAAGCGTTACTACGTTACCGCGTGATTTTACTTGTCGTTACCGCACTTTCGCGCGTTAAAGCGTTACCATGGTACCCCGTTAAACTTTCACGCGTTAAAGTGCGAAAGCGTATAGGGGCACCCCATTTCATTATACCACCAAACCCACCCGATTGTCAATAGGCAAATTGCACAAACTTTTTATGTCAAACTTGTAACCATTTTGTAACCAAAAAGTATTGACATTACTTGGCGTATATGGTATCATGTATACAGTGAGAGGGGCACAGACCCCACCAAATACAACATTTTATGGAGGTTCAGAAAATGAACGAGCGCATCAACAGAGGTTTCATCAGCGAGAAGAGGGGCACGGCTATGTGCCACGCTACCCCGTCCGGCGTCAAAGCCTACGATTTCAAGAACGGCAAGGGCGCGACCGAAAACAAGCACGGCACCATCGTCAAGACCAGCAACTACAAGACCGAGGGCCACGACAAGTACAACGGCTCCCACGCCCACGCCTGGGTTCTCAACGAGAACGGCGAGAAGGACTACATCCTCACCTGCGAGGCGATGGCCAACGAGTCCGACCGCATCCGCTACACCCAGGGAGCGACTGGCAAGGAGAGGGCCGAGTACTACAACACCTATGAGGAGCGGTTCAACTTCTACTTCTGCCGCCTGGCCTGGCAGTGCGAGGCCAACGGCAAGTTGGTAGTCAACCCCATCAGCACGAGAGGCGGTTGTAAGGAAGTGCCCGGACTGGCCGGACGAAGAGCCACCCTCCAGAATCTCATCAATCATGGAGTCGTCAACGTGCCCACCTTCGAGGAAATCGAGAGAGCCTACCTCGGATAGAAAACCGAGCCCCTCAAAAGAGGGGCTTTTCTTTTGGCAAAATTGCGACAAGTAAAATGTCCCGCTCCCGCATTTTTTACTTGTCGTGTGCCGAAAAATTTTTTCAAAAAAAGTATTGACATTTTGGAATTGTTCTGTTATACTATAATCACAACAGAGAGATAAAACGGACACACGAAAAGGAAGAACAAAAATGTATTACGAATTTGAAAATGCCATCATTTCTATGGACAATATTCAGTACATCCGTTATGATGAAGAACACTACGCCAACGGCAAGGGCAGGGGCATCTTTACGGTGTCAATCTACTACACGAATGGCACAACTCAGCGTTTTGACCGTGTAGACTCCGCCATTCTCAAGGACTTTATCAAAACTTTCAAGAAATACGTGGATATGGACTAAAGAATCGGCGCTTCGGCGCCTTTTCTTTTTTGCACTGCGACAAGTAAATCCAATATATAGTTTACTTGTCGTGTGCGAAAAAAATTTCTTAAAAATTTTTCAAAAAAAGTATTGACATTTTAAGTAATATGATATATAATATAGACACAACAGAAAAGGAGATAAAAAAATGAACAATCCCACTTATACCGTTAATGTTAGCGTCGTCCGTGTTCGCAGTTTCAATTCTTACAAAACTACGGTTATGTATTTCAGTCGCTGGTCCGCCATTTATATGGCCCGTAAATTCTATGAATGTGAGGATGTAATTGGAGTTGAGGTACTTGACAATTCCACGGGAGAAGTTCTCTACTTCCATAATCCGCGTGAGGAATGGGAAGCCGAAAACTGAGGGGCACTGCCCCTCTTTTTTTATGGCACGCGACAAGTAAAGTTTTACTTGTCGTCGTTAGACAAGTATTTTACTTGTCGTGTGCGAAAAAAATTTTTTCAAAAAATCCAAAAAAAGTATTGACAACAAAACCGACCCGTGATATACTATATACAGAACGAGAGAGGAGAACACAAAAATGATTAACATCAGGTCAATCGCCAAACTCCGCAATAATGACGGTCTCACGCTTAAAAATGGCAAGCCCATTACCTACAAAAGCGGTTGGCAGGTAGCCACCGAAGGCGTAGAGTGCGCCACCGCCCGCGAAGCTATCAATGCCGTTAAAGCCTACAACGGAAACTGCGGTGTCTGGTTCTCCGAAGGTATCTACTACATCGACAAAAGCCACCGCGTAAATACAAAGCGTGAAGCCCTCGCGGTCGGGCGTGCCTGCAATCAGATTTCAATTCTGAAGTGGGCTGATATGTCTCTCGCCTACTGCTGACATCTCGATATTCGCTCGTTTCCTTTGTTGGTGAAAAAGCCGGGCCCAAACCTCTCCCGGCTTTTTTGCTGCAAATTTTTTACTTGTCGCATTTGTGCGGTTTACTTGTCGTATGGGAAAAATTATTTTGAAAAAAGTATTGACAAATATGAAAATGTGTGATATACTTAAATCACAAAAGAGAAAGGAAGAAATAAAAATGAAGTACGTAATCAACAACTGTTGGGGTGGTTTCAGCATCTCTGAGGAGTGCGCAAAAGAACTTGGTATGCCTAACCGATACTACTATGATGATGATGACCTCCGCGCTGATGAGCGTCTCATCAAGATGGTAGAAGAAGATTCTGAATCCGTTTCTGGCCCACATGCTAAACTTGAGGTCGTTGAAATTCCTGATAATGCGACCGATTGGGAACTGACCGAATACGATGGTTTGGAAGAAATCATCGCCGTCATAGACGGAAAAATCGTCCATCTTTAAAGGGCATATGCCCTTTTTCTTTTTTATAATTTTACTTGTCGTATCATATTACTTGTCTGATGCAAAAAAATTTTTTCAAAAAAAAGTATTGACATTCTTTTAAGACTATGGTATTATATAGTCACAAGAGAGAAACACATAAAAAAGAGAGGTAATAAAAATGAAGTTCGTTGACCACCGCAATCTCCACTACGCCGAAGCAACCCTTACCCTCAAAGAAGTCAAGACCATCTGTGCAGCCTATAACATCGTGGATAAACTGCTCTCCAAAATGGACACTATCATTGACAGAGAGTATGACCTGCCCACCCCCTACTACACCAGCGGCGGTTGGGAAGCAGGACATTATGACCTGCGCGAAGCCATTGAAAATCTTAACCCCTTTATGGTTGAGGAGACCATTCACATCGACTATGGTGAGAGTGATACCGAAGATTATATCGAAGAAGAGGAACTTTAACACCGAGGGGTCAACCGACCCCTCTTTTTTTATAAGAAGTTTACTTGTCGCCGCTGCCCCGCTCCGTATTTTACTTGTCGTGAGGAAAATTGTAACTATTTTGTCATAAATAAGTATTGACATTTTCTGAAATGTATGATATACTTTAGACACAAACAGAGAGGAGATAACAGAAATGAAAGAAAAAGTAACTGATTTTTTCACCAAAGTTCTCGTATTTATCATCGTGTGGGTTTTGCCTATTGCCCTTGGTATAATCATTGGACATACAATGATAGTCAACTATAATGACGGCATTTGCCCCAATTGCGGTGTTGAGTATGTAGAAAAACGAGCTGTTTGGGATAGCGATTCCTATACTAAATGGAGTTGCCCCGAATGTGGTAAACACGGCATTATCTTGGACATTTTGAAATAAAGGTAAAAGAGGGACTATACCCCTCTTTTTTCTTATATATTTACTTGTCTTCCTTTTTATTTTAATTTTACTTGTCGCGTTTTTGACAAAATCACAATTTTGTATTATAATATAATTACCAAAAAAGAAAGGATATTTCAAATGCAAAATCTTATTTCTCAAGTTGAACCCATAGCGTGCGCTTTTGCGCAAGAGACAAGTATTTCTAAGGTATATCAAAAGTTTAACGAACTTAACGAAACTCCATACTGCCCCGCTTTTGAAAATCTCGCGCCAAATGACAAACGACAAGTAATAGACTTCTATCAATTGGTAATTTTTTACTTAATAATGGAGTTGGCGCAAATGGCGCAAATTGAACTCTTTATAGAAAATATTAAAAATTTCTGAAAAAAGTATTGACATCTCGGTTATGGGATGATATAATAAAGACACAAAAGAGAGAGGAACAAACCAAAATGAGAAAGTTCTTCCGCATAGACGGCAAATATGAATTTGATATTGCCGATATCCGTGCCCTTATAATTCTCATCAATTTAATTCTTGTAATGTCTTTTGGACTTTCGTCTGCTTGGATTGGTCTATTAATTGCAGTAATTGGACTTATAAAAGACTTCATAGTAGACAGAAGAATTAACAGTATTATTGACCACTTCTCAAGTGCGATTTTAAATATATATCTGTTGTGTTTGTGTTATCTCCGTTAAAGTGTTGTGCTCTTTGGTGGGTATTCGTTTTAATCGCACGGCGAATACCCACCCTCTCTTTTTATAAGTTTACTTGTCGCTTTATTTACTTGTCGTATGCGAAAAAATTTTTTTTAAAAAAAGTGTTGACAAAACCAAAATTCTATGTTATACTATAGTCACAAAAGAGAGAGGAGTACAGAAAATGAACGAGAAAAACGAAAAACTTTGGTCAACGTGGTGGTGGGAAATCATCGGCGAAGAAAGTGACCTCTGTGGAGAAGAGTTCTTCACCGAACTGGAGGATGCTACGAAAGCGGACCACATCGCCTACGTACACGCACTGTTCCCCAATGAGGAGGTCCGCTGCATCGGCAAGGTAACCGCCTATGAAGCCGAAATGATGGGACTTGACACCTACTAAACCTTAGAGGGCGGCCGCCCTCTAATTTTATGTAAGTTTTTACTTGTCGCACCTGGACCCGCTGCCACATTTTACTTGTCTTATGCCGACAAGTATTTACTTGTCGCAAAAATTTTTTCAAAAATCTTTCCAAAAACTATTGACATATCTTCCCACTTATGATATTATAATGTTGCCAAATGAAAGAGAGGTACAAAAAATGAAAACTGATGAAATCCGTAACAAGTTTATGAAGCAGTTCAATGACGAGTTTCAGGGTAGACTTGATTATGATGTCTTGCAGACTGCTTCCAATGAGTACAGTATCCCGTGGGTAGATGACGAGGGAAACGAGGGATACATTACCATTGTATTCCGTATTCCCAAGGGTAGTCGTGATGGTGAGCCGTATGATGGTTATGCCGTTGCCGAGGACTATAAGCGCAAGGTTGCCGAAAAGGCGGAAAAGGCAAAAGAACGTGCCGAAGCGAAAGCAAAAAAGATTGAACGTGATAAGGCAGTTCGTGAAAAGAAGAAGGCGGAAGCCGAATAAGAGAAAAGGGGAGAATATTCCCCTTTTTTCATATAAGGTTTTACTTGTCGTGTGGTTGTAACTATTTTGTAACTATTTCTCTATTGACTTATGTGCTAAATACTGTTATACTTAAATCACAAAAGAGATAACATTCAAAAAGAAAGAGGTACAAAAATGTCTAAGTTTATGAAAAGTTTTATTCTTCTTCTTCTCACAATTTTGGTCTTAGCCTTTGTCTATGCCATCTACTGTGGTATTGCGTGGTGCATCATTCGGTTAATCTGTTGGGCGTTCAATCTTACTTACTCGTTTAAGTATGTTCTATGCCTTGGTGTAGTCCTTCTTATTATTAGCAATCCGCAAATCACTCTTAATGTTAAAGAAAATTAAGGCGGGCAACCGCCTTTTTCTTTTATGATAGTTTACTTGTCTAATGTTACTTGTCTTATGCAAAAACTTTTCCAAAAAATTTTTGAAAAAAGTATTGACTTCTCTATCTCAATATGTTATACTCTATTTGCAAGAGAGAAAGAGAGGTAAACAGAAATGACAAAAGCAATTTGGTTTGATATGGACGGCACAATCGCAGACCTTTATGGTGTTGACAATTGGCTTGAATATCTGCTCAACGAACAGACTACCCCCTATGAGGTCGCAAAGGGAATGAACCTTGCCCCTATTGCAAAACAGTTAAATAGGCTCGTCCGTGAGGGCTGGACAGTAAATATCGTAAGTTGGGGTTCAAAAAAGGCTACCGCTGAATATCTTGAACGGATTGCAGAAGCAAAGCGGAATTGGCTGAAAGCCCACCTCCCCTCCGTAAAGTTCACCGAGGTCATAATTCTCGCCTATGGCACTCCGAAAAGTTCGGTCGGTGATGGTATCCTGTTTGACGATGAAGAAAGAAATAGAACAGAATGGAAAGGCACGGCTTACGATGTGCAGAACATTCACAAAGTTCTCAGGGAGATTGCCTAATCTCCCTTTTTTCTTTGCGATGCGACAAGTAAAAGGGTCGCCGCGAAATGGGTTACTTGTCGCACATAGACAAGTAAACTTTTACTTGTCGCACAATTTTACTTGTCGTTAAGAGCACTTTCGCACTTTACCATATTAAAGCGTTAAAGAAAAAATTTTTTCAAAAAAATCAAAAAAAGTGTTGACAATCTTTTTTTGGTCTGTTATAATATAGTCACAAGAGAGAGATAACTCAAAAATGAAAGGAAAATGAAATGAGAACACAAAATAATGTCGTAGTGCTTGACACCGAAACAATCGGAACTTTTGGTCGCCCCCTTATTCACGATTTTGCGTGGCAGATTGTCAATAAGGATTTTGAGGTCTTGACGGCTCGCCGCTACCTCATTAAAGAGTTCCATATTGAGCAGAACTGGGTGCTGAACGCAAGTGAGTTCTTCCGCTCCAAGAAAGCCCTCTACACGGAAGCAATTAATGCTGAAAGCGTAGAAATCAAGCCTTGGAAAGTAGTTATCGGACAGTTTATCGCAGATTTGAGAACCTACAATGTCAAAGTGATTAGTGCTTACAATCTTGCTTTTGACTATAAGGCAATCAAGTACACAAACGCTTTCTTCAATAATGAAGATACGAAAGTAATGAAAGCGGTTGATGCAAGGTCTATGCTTTGTATTTGGAACTTGGCTTGTGACACTATCCTTGATACTGATGATTACAGGCAGTACGCAACGATGAAAAACTTCATCAGCGAAAAGGGTAACTACCTCACAAATGCAGAAAAGTGTTATGCGTATCTGATGAACGCCGACAACTTTGAAGAAGAACACACCGCACTAGCCGATGTTGAAATTGAAACTGATATTCTCAAATATATCGTGAACAATTGCAAGGGTAAGGTTCAGTACGGACTTGCATACAGTTGTTGGCAGAAAGTGCAGAAAAATTGAGGGGAGTATCCCCTCTTTTTTTTCTTGCGGGCGACAAGTAAAAATAGATTTACTTGTCGTCCAGACAAGTAATTTTACTTGTCTGGAGTTTGTAATCATTTTGTAACCTTTTTCCTATTGCATTTCGTGGGGTGGCATGGTACAATATAGACAGTCAAGGGGAGAACAAAGCAAAAGAAAGCCTTTGAAAAAGTTGCGGAAACCCCTTGACAATCAAAACTCAATGTGATATAATGAAATCACAAAAGAGAGAGATACTTCAAAAAATCTCAAAAATCTCAAAAAAAAGTGTTGACAAGCAGAACAAAATCTGCTATAATAAAATCACAAAAGAAAGAGAGAAGAAACTCTATAAAACTTGAAAGGTAAAAAAAATGACTAAGAGAGATTTCTACACCGCCATCATCAAGAGCGACCTCGCCGATGAACTCAAGGCTCAGGCTCAGGAGTATCTGACCCACCTCGATGACACCAACGGCAAGAACCGCACGAAGAGAGCCGAGAAGTCCGCTTCCGCTAACGAGCCTGTCAAGGCGAACATCGTGAGGGTGCTGACCGAGAACGGCAAGGTGATGACCGCTTCCGAAGTCGCCGCCGCCTGCGAGATTTCCACCTCTAAGGCTTCCGCTCTGCTCAGGCAGATTGAGGGTCTGGTCGTGACCGAGGTCAAGGGCAAGAGTGGCAAGGTCAAGGGCTACTCCATCGGGTGAAAGATGGGGGTGAGGAAACTCGCCCCTCTTTTTCTATGAATTTTTTACTTGTCGTGTAATTACTTGTCGCATTGAGACAAGTAAATTACTTGTCGCGCGTTGTAACCAATCTGTAACAAATAAAAGTTGACTTTTTTGGAATAATGTGATATACTATATATAGAAAGAGAAAAGGAGAAAACAAATGGAAAAGAAACTTGTGTATCCGATTGATGAAAGTGCAGGCTTCAAGTGTGTTTACCGCAAAAAGGAATACCAGTTCCCTACAAAAGAGGAAGCACTCAAGTTTGCCCGTGACCATCACGGTACAGTAATTATTTCAAAATGGACGGGTGAAGACCCCCACTATGAAAATGATTAAAAATTTTTAAAAAAAGGTATTGACAATCCAACAGGGTTGTGGTACAATATAATTGTCAAGAGGAGATAGGGCTTGTACCAAAATGCGTAGTACAGTAAGAATTGTAGAGAACCAATAACCAACTCTCTTGACAAATCACCGCAAAGGTGATACAATATAATTGTCAAGAGGAAATGAGAGCGAGCATAAAACGCGTAACCCTTGCTGAAATTCATTGACGAATGAAATTCTAAACTAACTCATAAAAAAAGTTTAGAAACCTCTTGACAACAACCCACAAATGTGGTACAATGCAGAGGGAAATAGGGAACCGACAGCCATATCGAAACCTCTATAAAAACCGCAGAACCAGGCAACTGTTAGGGTGGCAACCTCTCCGGCCGGAGAAATAGCCAATTTTTTTATAGAAATTTTTACTTGTCGTTGTGTTACTTGTCTAATCCAGACAAGTAATTTTACTTGTCGCGAACAAAAAGGGAGGTCGCCCTCCCTCAAAGTTCAATCACATAAGTTTTTCTTATAATGACCTCTACTTTTGTTGGCTTCTCTTTCAATTTGAACCTATCATTTCTTACATACTTACCGCCCAAATGTTCTGCCCAATCTGCGCGGGTGCGGTCTTCTGTGCGGAGCGCAGTATATTTTGAAACTTCACGTGACCAATCATACTGAAAGTCTCTTTTATAACTGCGCCGATGCTCTTTTTGACGGCGCGCAAGGTCATTTGTCGTGCCGATTTTAAGAACATAAGTCCCATCAGGTTCATAGTAGTGACCAACATAGATATAGTTTTTTTCCATATGAGTACCTCTCTTTCTGTATTGATTATAACATATGAGTATATTTCTGTCAAGAAAAATTTTTTTTACTTGTCGCGCATTGTAACCTTTTTGTAATAATTTTACTATTGCTTTTATAATATGCCGATGATATAATATAGACAGAAAAAAGAAAGGAAATAAAAAAAATGTATCGGATTATTTTGGAAGAACAAGGTAAGTACAACAACATTGTGGGAGATACTCGTTATACTTTCACAAAGAGAAGTGCAAAGAAACTCATCAATGAATGGCTCGCAGATGGTTGCGAACTGAGGGTAGAGATATTCGCCCATCTCGCCAATGGCGTGTTCGCCTGGAGTGATGACCACGATTTGTACAGCGGTATTCACTACGATGAAGAGGAGTAAAAGAGGGTTAACCCCTCTTTTTTTCTTATGCCTATTTTACTTGTCGCGCTATTACTTGTCTTCAACCAGACAAGTAAGAATAGACAAGTAAAAAATTTTTCAAAAAAAAGTGTTGACAATTAGAGCCATATGGAGTATAATACAGATAGAAAAAAGAAAGGAACGAAAGAAAATGATAGTAAAGCGAGTAAGAGTTGACTACTATGAGGTCAATGAAGAAAAGTACCATAAGTGGTTTATGGAGAATATCTACGACCCCTATGACCCCGAGTACCCACCCATTGAAGCAGCCAAAAAGGAGTCACTTTTTCTATCCATTGAAGATGATGAACAGTGGTGGAGTGAGGACTGGTGGAGCCCCTACCCTGGTGGCGGTCAGATTTGGACAATTGAAAAGGAAAACGAAGAGAAGAGGTAAAATGAAACGAGGATACAGTTGGTATATCATTTTGGGTGGCTTTGGATTTTATCCAAATGAAAACCTCTTTACAACTTATGATGAAGCCCTTGACGACGCCCTTGTAAAGGATAATACCTTTAATGAAATAGGTATTAACTATTGTGAAACTGACGGTTTCTTCGTAACAGCACTAGAAGAACTCAAAGCGCCAACCCAAATCTGGTGGGCAAATAACCACGAAAAAGAGGATTGACTCCTCTTTTTTATGCCTATTTTACTTGTCTACTCTTACTTGTTGCCGAGGTCGACAAGTAATCGAAATTTGTCAAGTTTTTAATACAGTTTGTAAAATTTGACTTGGCTTTACTTGTCGCGCAAAGTTAACTAGTTAACTATTAAGTACTTAACTAATCCGTCTCGCATGACCACGTCCCGCGTTTTTGCCATCTCGCATTATGACAGCTGCGTTTTCGCGCGCATAAGCTGCGCGAAGCAGCTCAAGACGTGCCGCAGCTGCGTTAAGCTACGTAGCAGTGTCCCGCTGCGCAATTTTCAGGATCCGCTCCGAAGCGACTTTTGTCAAGTTTTAAAAGCTGCAAAAAATACGAACATATGTTCTAAAATTTGACAAGGCAAAATTACCAAAAAATTCAAAAATTTAAACCGATTTTTTTACTTGACAAAATCCAATTTTTATGGTATAATTATTATAGAAAATGAGAGAAAAATAAAAATTCAAACCTTACTGCAAAGGAGAAAGATTATGACTAAGACTCAGCTTAACGAGAAGATTCGCGCCGCGTACCTGCCCCGCATTGCGAAGCTGTTTGAGGACGAAAACGACGTTTGCCGCATCGCCTCCAACAAGATCGCGATTCCCGTCCTCGACGAGGAAGGAACCGAGAAGTGGCTCACCATCACCGTGAGCGTCCCGACCGACCCCGAGTTTGACGGCTACACCGACGCTCAGGTCTACGCTGAGGGCGTTCAGAAGAAGGCCGAAAAGGCAGCTCTGCGCGAAGCCGAAGCGCTCGCGCGCAGAGCTAAGGCTGAAGCCCGCAAGGCAAAAGCCGAATAACCTCCCTATATAAGCCGGTCCGCTGCGTGCGGGCCGGTTTTTATTATAGAAAAAAATATATTATTATTATTCCCCTTTTATTATAACACATTTTTACGGACTTGTCAAGTTTTAAAGTCGGATTTTGTGTGCGGCCGACCGTTTAGAGAGATGGCGTAGACGCATACGCGCGCGTACACATACATATGCGCCCACTGCTTTAACCAACTTTTAATACTTGACAAAGCTGCAAAAATATGATATAATAAAGGGGGATTATATTATATATATTACCACATTTTTAAAGAAAAATCAAGTATTAGCTGAATAAAAAAAGAAAAGTAGTAAAAACTACTTTTCTACGTAATCGCGCACTACTCGCTATGCAATATTGCAAAGAGGCCGGCCGCACTTCAACTGTCGCAAAATTTGCGATAGTTCGTATCCTACCCAACCCCTTATTAAAAGGCCTTGACCCAACCCCCTATAAAAATAGAAAGAACCCCCTATTAAAGGAGGTTCTCTCTACCCAAAAACCAGATACTCAACACAAAGGAGGTGTATTAAGCTCTCTTATATCCAACGATCTTACCCTTCGGTCCCTTCATCTCTTCCTTCACGAAGGTGCCAGGCTCCACATAGAGCCTGAAGTAAGTGCTCACGGCCTGGGGCTTGATCTCAAGACCCGCCGCATTGATGAGATCAGTCGCGCTCTGCGGCTCATCGGTCAGCGCACTCACCAGGGCATCGATCACGGGCTGACGCTCAGCCAGCTTCTCGGAGCGGGCCTTCGCAGCGCGCTCATGCGCCTTATCCAGCCCCTTATTATGGGCTTCGATCAGCTCAAGGGCCTTGCCCTGCAGCTCTTCATTCATCTCACCGTTGGAAACAGCAGTAATAAACTCAAAATACGTCATTTTTTTAAATTCCTTTCATTTTTTGGTGCTTTTTGCACAGTTTTTTTGTTTTTTATTTCAAAGAGGAGAAGATTACTACCGCTCTCTCTCTTTTCTATATATATTATAACAGATTTTTTGGGGTTTTTCAAATTTTGGAAGAGGATTTTTACAAAAATTTGGATTTTGTAAGGCAACCCCCTACTTATAAGTTTTACTTATAAGCCGGCTTTGGAACCTTTCTCTCTCTTTTCTATATATATTATAGCAAAATTTTGAAAAAATCGCAATTTTTGTATATTTTTAATAAAGAAATTTGAGAAAAAATTTGAAATTTTGTAAAATTTGCACTTGTCGCTATGTTGTGGCCAGGGTCTTTTTATACCCTTATACCCCTACCTACCCCTCAAAAATGGCCCGCACACCCCTCCGGACACCCGGGAGTACAGGTATGAGCTAAACGTTTAAGTAGAGATTATAAGTTCTACTTATAAGTTTTCTTATAAGTAAACTTATAAGCAGACTTCTCGCCAAATTTGGATTTCCCCTCTTTCCTTTTCCCCACACCATCACATTGTGCCTTACCCCCCCTCAATAGGAGAAATCAGACACATTATGGTGTTCTATAACTTATAAGAAAACTTATATTATTATTATATTATTATAAGTTTACTTATAAGTAAGCTTATAATATTTCTTATATGTTTTCTTATAAGTTTTCTTATAATATTACTTATAAGTAAACTTATAAGTAGTAAGTTACTTTTCTTTAAGGTTTTTCTTAAATGCTTGCGACCTTGGCCCGTCGGGCTTCGCCCTAGGGCACTGGGGGTAAATAAAAGGAGGTATAATTAGAAGTAAGACTTCTCTTGAACTTTCATTATATATGTAAACTTAGTTAAAGTAAATTACATACTTTTCCAAATTTTCAAGGTATAAAATCTTCCTCTTCCTCATCTTCTTGCCAGCCCGCGGCCGACCCTTCTTTTGGGGTCAATTGCGCCGATATGACTCCGTTTATATACGCAGGATCCTTCATCATCTCATATTCTTGCTCACGAAAAACGATAAGTTTAACGGCATGTTCAATACACCAAAATGCGGCAGCACTAGATGGCGCATGATAATAGAGGGCCGCAATTGGAACTTTCTTATCGTTATAAAGGATGAAGTCAACTCGCTCATAATCACCCGCGGAATTTATAAGGTCAGGGTACCACTTATTTTTTTCATAGTGGTACCCATAAGCCTTCAGCGCGGTTTCTATTGTTTTTTCAATATTAATCCGCATAAATCTCGGTATCTACTTCACTATCGTCGTCATAGTAGGTATCATTCCAGGCATCGTAAATCATATCTTCAACGATATCATATACATACTCACCAAGCCTATAAGTAGAATAACCAGTATCACTATAACGCGAAACAAGCTTGATTTCGGTATCATTATCTATACCGAAGTTTTCGTAGTATTCATGCCAATACTCAAAAACCTGCTCTGCGGTCAAATCGGTAAAAGTCTCCTTACTATCCCCGTAAAGATGACCCTTAATCCATTCATTGACATCTTCGACCATATCCTTGCCGATATCGAGCGAATACAAATCTTCCGCCATTCTGCGGACAGTACGAACAATTCTCATAACTTATCTCCTTTTCTTAGATGGCGGCCGACTCTTCTTCATCATCAAGAATAGTGATATCGTCGTCTTCAATTACGCCCAGGCCGCCCCAAGTGCCATGAAGAGTTCCCATATCATCAATTTCGGTTACAATACCTTCGCGTCCATCATAATCGTGGTCTTCTCCCCACATATGATTAATACGGATTTTTGTTCCAACTTTAATCGTCTTCATTTTCATAACTTCCTTCTGGATACCAACCAATACTAATCTTACCACATTTTGGACAACGCAGTATTTCTACTGTACAATTATGAATTACCTCATCCAACTCAAAAAAGCAAGGCTCTAATTCATTTCCATCTGGTAGGGTAATGTGGTATCCATTCTCACAATCATTACTCATTTTTCTTTACCACCTAAGAAGATGATAAGTGCGGCAATAAACATTCCTGTCAGATTACCAAGTATAAAATAGAATGAGAAAGGCCATAGGTGTTCCTTATTCAATTGTATCTTCATCGCAATCTTCTCCATACATATGGACAACCTCATATTCTTCGCCTACATATTTAAAACCATCAATAGTGTAATTGAAAACCTGAGGAATCCACTCAACAATAGTACAATAACCATCAGTTGTGATATGAATTTCATTAAAACTATCACAACCCTTTATATTGTAACACTTTTCGTTATCTTTCAGAAGAAAATTAACCCAATCGCCGAGACGACCGGCCGCAACTTCTTCAGGTGTAAAGTCCATATGATTAACTCTATCACTCATAGCACTACTCCTTTACGCAGCATAATATCCACTAAAATCTATAATCCATACGTTTTCTCCATCCCAGCCAAAATTACCGCAATGAAGATCGTTGATACGATAGCGGAGACAAAACTCTTCTAACAACTCACAACTCCCAAAGAGGCAATAGACCAATTTATAATCATTGACACTAATGTCTAAATATGAAGAGCATGACTCCCAAGAACTATCATAATCATCTGCAAAATACTCGCTATCGACTATATGAGAAGCCGTTGTATCACTGTCTACTTCCAACTTTC
>RHMF01000268.1_pt1 | contig 21662 bp, 27 predicted proteins | sample 5365151 | NCBI WGS metagenome assembly RHMF01 (sample SAMN10266501, study PRJNA497801) | feces metagenome | isolation source: feces | host: Bos taurus | place: China: Prairie of Fairy Mountain | collected 2017-08-14 | reverse complement strand
CTTAAAAATTTCTCCGGGGGTAAAATTCTCAGATGTTTTCTGAGGCATATGGGCTTGTTATCTTTTTTACTCTCAAGATTTGCGGCTGTTTTGCTTGGGAAAAGGGCTCCTTTCATATATAGAACTATACAAATAGGCATGATATTTTTTCAGTAACAGGTTCATATGTCGCAAAAAGCATCTGAGAACCATATCGAAAGGGATGATAAAATTTGGAATTTATATTTTACAACACAAATCCAAAAGATGTGTTTGTCGAAGATTGTGTTATTAGGGCACTTTCTTTGTTCTTAAGTCTCACATGGGACGAAGTTTATATTTGTTTATGTGAAAAAGGATTTGAGTTGAAAGATCTCCCATCATCCAATCGTGTATGGGGAAGTTTTTTAGATGATTTCGGTTATATTAGAAACATATTACCAAATAAATGCCCTCCTTGTTATACTGTTAAAGAATTTTGTAGAGATTTTCCTTTAGGTACATATTTAATAGGTACTGGAGATCATGTTCTTGTAATAATTGATGGAAATTATTACGATACATGGGATTCTGGAGATTTAACACCAATATATTATTGGAAAAAAGATTTAGATAAGGAGAATGGCAATGAATAATATGTATGGTAATAATTATTTAGGAGGATCCCCATATAATCTGCCGGTTAATCAACAGCCTCAGCAGAATATCATGGTTGTTCAAATAAATAATGATGAGTCTGTAAATTCATATCCAGTTGCAGCCGGAACAACTGTTCTTTTAATGAATTATCAAGAGAAAAAGTTTTGGCTAAAGACTACAGGAGCTGATGGATTTACTTGTAAAATAATTCCTCATACATTTTCTGTTATAGAAGATGAAAATGAGCAAAATGATTATGTTACAAAGAAAGACTTTGAAGAATTTAAAAAAATGGTCGACGATTTGTTAAAGTAAAAGAGGTATGTTTATGAACCCCAGTCAAATTATAAACGCTTTTGGCGGTTATGATAATTTTCAGAAGCAGTTTAGATTATTTGCAAACAACTTCGGAAACATGAACAATGTGACGCCGCAACAATTAGTTCAAAATGCTTTAAATAGTGGAAAAATGACTCAGGAGCAATTCAACCAGTATAGAGAAATAGCCAATCAAATTACTGGACGGAATTTGTAAAGAATACTAATTCGCGAATAGTATAAATTTTTTACAGGGAGGTCATTTTTTATGACTTATGGTGAAGGCGGAAATCTTTCTGCAGCTGATATTGCAGCAGTCACAGGAAATCGTGATGGTTTCGGATTTGGCGGAGATGGAGCTTGGTGGCTTCTTGTTCTCTTCCTCTTTGCTGCTAATGGAAATGGCTGGGGCAATGGCTTTGGCAATAATTCTGTTCCGTTTATTAATAACGATGTTCAGAGAGGTTTCGACCAGCAGACTCTTGTAAATGGTATTGCAGGAATTAATAATTCACTCAATTCGCTTGCAATGGGTCTTCAAAATTGCTGCTGTGAAAATAGATCAAGTATAGCTGATCTTAAGTATACAGTAGCTACCGAGAATTGTGCAGATAGAGCTGCTCTTAATGATGGCGTAAGAGATATTATTGCTAATCAGACAGCTAGTACTCAGATGATTCTCGATAAGATGTGCCAGCAGGAAATTGATGCTCTTAAAGCCCAGAATGCTGCTCTTAATACGCAGATTCAGATGGCTACTCTTAGAGAATCTCAGACTGCTCAGACAGCTCAGATTATTGCTAATAATCAGGCTCAGACACAGGCACTTGAACAGTATCTTAACCCGGTTCCGATTCCTGCATACATGGTTCAGAACCCTAACTGTTGTTCTAACAATTATGGTTGCGGTTGCGGAGTAACAGGTTAAGGAGGTGGCGTAAATGGCTGAATATTCGGCGAACGCCATTCAAATCGTTAATCCTGGTGAATCTATTGTATTTACTGATGACGTAATCCCTTGCACAAGAGGTTTTGTAAGGCACAGAGAAGATACAGGAAATTTTGTTCTTAGCGGTTGGGTTCCAGCATATTATGGTTGCCCTTGTAAAACTCCTAATAATGCAAATTATCTTGTAGATTTTGGAGCTAACATCTCAATTCCAACAACAGGTACAGCTGGTGAAATTTCAGTAGCAATTGCTCTTGATGGAACCACAATTCCTGCTAGTACAATGTCTGTTACTCCTGGTGCTGTAAATGAACAGTTTAATGTTAGTAGAGCTATAAATGCTCAAGTTTGGAGAGGTTGTTGTGAAACTATAACAGTTAGAAACACAAGTTCTCAGCCCATTCAAGTTCAAAATGCTAATATTATATTTACAAGACCTGATCTTGCTGTCACTAAGTAAGAAGGGAGGATTATTATGGAAGAAATGGTATCTAAAATCAAAGATATGGCTAAAGATGAATTCAGAGATATTATAAATAAAGGTCATATGACTCCTATGGATGTTGATATGTCTACAAAACTTCTTTGTCTCATTGAAAAAGCTGAAAATTATTTAGACGATGAAGGATATTCTAAAAGATCTTATATGAATCCTCATGAATCTTACAGAATGAGATCTTATAAGTATGATGATCGTAAATATAGTGGTCATGATATTAAAGATCGAATGATTGATAGTCTTGAGCGAATGATGGTTGATGCAAAAACCGATCATGAAAAAGAAATTGTCAATAAGTGGATTGATAGAATCTCTGGCGATTAAATAATTTAAAAATAAAGGGGCTAGTAAGGTTTAAAATAAAAGATATTTTCGCTTCTGATACAAACTTTACTAGCTTCTTTTGTTTTTAATGTTCAAAAGGAATGATTAAATGGCCGATAATAAAACTAAACGGCCTCCAGCAAGAACTCTCGAATCCAGAGAAAATCAAATGATAGATTATGCTATTGATTTGGCAGAAAAGCAACTTATTGAAGGAACTGCTTCATCCCAAGTAATTACCCATTACCTTAAACTTGGCACAACAAGAGAAAGACTTGAAAAAGAAAAGCTTCAGAAAGAAAATGAACTTTTAAAAGCAAAAACAGAAGCCCTTCAATCTGCTAAAAGGATAGAAGAGTTGTATCAGGAGGCTATGGATGCCATGAAATCTTATAGGGGCCAAGACGATTATGATGACGAAGAAGATTAGGAGCTATTCAGAATTATCAAAACTAAAAACATTTGAAGAAAGATTTGAGTATTTAAAACTCAATGGAATTGTCGGAGAAGAAACATTTGGTTATGAGAGATTTCTGAATCAAGCATTATACAGATCTAAAATTTGGAGAAATCAGATTCGACCTTTTGTTATAACAAGAGATCAAGGATGTGATCTAGGAATATTAGATAGAGAAATACCTGATATAATAGTTATACATCACATGAATCCAATAACAATAGAGGATATAGAGAACGATAATCCAGAAATTTATGATCCAGAATTCCTAATCTCTTCATCTTCGATGACACATAAAGCAATTCACTATGGAGATTCGAACTTATTAATCAAAGATTTTGAGCCCCGATTTCATGGTGACACAAAACTTTGGTAACAAAGGAGAAAATTCAAAATGAAGTATAAAATTATAAGATCTTCAGATGAACTTTACCATCATGGTATTATTGGAATGAAGTGGGGAGTCCGAAGATACCAGAATGCAGATGGTTCATTAACTAATGCTGGTAAAAAACGTTATAGAACCAAAACTCATGAAGATTATAAAAGAGCTCATTCTAGAAAAAAAGTTAGCGAAATGAGCGATAGAGAGTTAATTGATAGAATTAATAGATTAAATAATGAGCAAAACTATAAACGTTTAAGATCTAAAAATCTAAAAGGAAAAAAGTTTGTAAAAGGTTATATTGCAACAGCTGGAGCAATAGCTGGTGTAGCAGCATCTACTAAAATTTACAAAAAATATGGAGAAGAAATTTTAAGTAAAGTTGGAGATGTTGCGGCTTATCTTTTAGTAAAACACCACTAAAAAAGGGGTTGAAAATAAATGCCGCTTTCAAACACAGCCGTTCCTAAATATTATAAAAAATTTAGAGAATCTGTTATTAATGGAGAAATTCCAATAAGTAAAGAAATGGAAATGGAAATGAACAGAATAGATTCTCTTATAAAAAATCCTGGTATTTATTGTGATAATGATGCTGTTGAAGGCTTTATAAAATTTGCTGAATCTGAAATGACTTTAACTGATGGATCAGATTTACATCTTTTAGACACTTTTAAATTATGGGCAGAACAAGTATTCTGTTGGTATTATTTTATAGAAAGAAGTGTCTATATTCCATATAAGAATGGTCGTGGAGGAAGATACGTAACAAAAAGAATAAAAAAGCGTCTTATAAATAAACAAATTCTCATAGTTGGACGAGGAGCCGCTAAATCTTTATATTCTTCACTGTTACAAGCATATTTTGAGAATGTAGACCCAACTACGACTCAGCAAATCGTTACAGCCCCAACAATGCGCCAAGCAGAAGAAATAATAACCCCTATAAAAACTGCTATTTTAAGAGCTAGAGGCCCTTTATTTCAGTTTTTAACAGAAGGATCTCTTCAAAATACAACAGGCTCTAAAATTAATAGAGTAAAACTTGCTTCTACTAAAAAAGGAATAGAAAATTTTTTAACAAATTCTATTATTGAAATAAGGCCAATGTCAATAGATAAGCTTCAGGGATTAAAACCAAAAGTTTCTTCTATAGATGAATGGCTTTCTGGAGATACTAGAGAAGATGTAATAGGTGCTATTGAACAGGGTGCCGCAAAGAACGACGATTATATTATAATTGCTACAAGTTCTGAAGGTACTGTTCGAAATGGTGCTGGCGATACTGTTAAAATGGAATTAATGAAGATTCTTAAAGGCGAATACATTAATCCGCATGTTTCTATATTTTGGTATAAGCTTGATGATATTAAAGAAGTTGGAGATCCTTCCACATGGTTAAAAGCAAATCCAAATCTTGGTAAAACTGTTACGTACGAAACATATCAGTTAGAAGTTGAAAGGGCAGAAAACAATCCTGCTGTTAGAAATGATACTTTAGCTAAAAGATTTGGTCTTCCTATGGAGGGTTATACATATTTCTTTACATACGAAGAAATTCAGCCCCATAGATCCAGAGATTTTTGGGGAATGCCTTGCTCTCTTGGTATAGATTTATCAAGAGGCGACGATTTCTGTGCATTTACATTTCTATTTCCTCTTTCAGACGGAAGTTTTGGAGTCAAAGCAAGATCTTATATTTCTTCTACAACTTTAAAGAAATTACCAAGCGCTATGCGTGCTAAGTACGAACAGCTTATGAATGAAGGAAGTTTAATAGTATTTGAATGTGTAGTTCTCGATATGGATTTAGTTTATGAAGATATTGATAGGTTTATTCTCGAATCAGATTATGATGTAAGATCAGTTGGTTATGACGTTTATAATGCTGTATCATTTATAACAAGATGGGAACAGGAAAATGGTCCTTATGGAATAGTAAAAGTTATTCAAGGTGCAAGAACCGAATCTGTTCCTCTTGGAGAACTTAAAACATTAGCAGAATCTAGAATGCTTTTGTTTGATCAGGAACTTATGGTTTTTACCATGGGCAATTGCATTACAATTGAAGATACTAATGGAAATAGAAAGCTTCTTAAAGAGAGACATGATAAAAAGATCGATAATGTCTCGGCTATGATGGACGCATACGTCGCATGGAAAGAAAACAAAGAAGCTTTTGAATAGAGGTGAAAAATTCAAAATGAAGTATAAAAAAATAAATCCTGATGAACTTTACCATTATGGTGTTCCCGGAATGAAATGGGGAGTTAGAAAGCAAAAACCTTCTTCTGAAACAAAAAACAAAAAGCGTTCATCTATACAAACAAGAGATTTGACTGATAAAGAAATAAAAAAATATTATAAACGTAATGGTAATGTTTTAGAAATAACGGAATCCGGAAAAAAATATAATCAATCTTTTATTGATAAAAAAAATAGATATTCAGAAGCTGTTTATAATAATTTAAAGCGTGCAAATCCAGATTTTAAAAAAGAATACGATAATTTTAATAATTTAAAAAAAAAGAATTCAGAAAATTATATATCAAATCGTGATAAATGGCTTAAACAAACCGATTTTAAAGGCTTAGATTATTATGATTTTAAATATAAATCATATGATAGATGGATAGAAAGCGAAGACGGTAAAAAAGAAACAGCATCTAGAGAAAAAATAAAAAAAATGATAAAATCTGCTGCTAAAGAGCATCCATTATTTAATAAAACTTTTGAAAGTTTACCAGAAATAGATTATTCAGAACTAACAACTGTTCCGGCTCATGCATATACATCGACTTATGGAGAAAAAGTTGTAAATGAAGTTTTAAATAGAATAGAATATGATTATATGAAAGGGTGACCAAGTATGGATGAATCAATTTTAATAACAATTAAAAAAATGCTTGGTACTGCTCCTGAGGATAATGCTTTTGATACTGACATAAAAATTCATATTAATACTGCATTTAATCACCTTTTTCAACTTGGAATTGGACCAGAAGGATTTGTTATTGAAGATGGATCTGAACTTTGGTCTGATTATCTTGAAGATATAGATAAATTTGAATCTGTAAAAGATTATGTTTATTTAAAAACTAAATTAATATTTGATCCACCTAGTTCATCTTTTGTCGTTGAACAATTTAAAAAAGCTCTCGACGAAATTGAATTTAGATTACTGGTTCAAGGAGAGGAGAAAATTCAAAATGGAGTATAAAGTTGTAAGAGTTGGAGACAAAAACGACGAGCTTTATCATTTTGGTGTTCCTGGAATGAAATGGGGAGTTAGAAAAAAGCCTGATTTAAAGGGAGATTATAGAAAAGCTAAAAAAGATTTAAAAACAGCAAGAAAAAATCTTTCAAAAGGCCATCCTTTAGGATATTGGGGAACAAAAGGAATAAATGAATACGAGTCAAGATTAGGAAAGTATAGGCAAGCAGAATACAATGTTATGTCTGAAAAAGCAAAATTAAAAAAGAGCCAAAGAGCAAAAGACAGAGTTTATTCAAAAGCTTTTAAAACTGGACTTCCTGGATCAGCTTCTGATATGCAGAGTAATTATAGATCCAAAGATATGTATAATAAACTTTCAAAGGAAAAAGGTAAAGATTATGCTGATAAAATTTTAAAAAAAAGACAGAATGCACTTGTTGCTGAATTAGTAGGATCTGCTGTAGTTGCTGCTGGTAGTACAGCTCTTTATGGATATATGCTTTATAAACAAGGATAAAAAAGGAGGTTAAAATATGCCTTCTATAAAAGATCGCATCATTCATGGTTGGAATGCATTCGTAGGAAACGAAAAATATGTTCCAAACTTTAATGATATAGGATACAGTTTGCGTCCTGATCGTCCGATCTTTACTAGAGGTAATGAACGTTCTATTGTAACATCTATTTTTAATAGAATAGCAATAGATGTTTCCTCGGTAAGGATGAATCATGTTCGAGTAGATGATGAAGAAAGATATTTAGAGACAATTAAAGATTCTATTAATGAATGTCTTACTCTTCAGGCAAATATAGATCAAACCGGACGAGCTATGATTATAGATTTAGTAGAATCTATGTTCGACGAGGGATGTATTGCTGTAGTACCTGTTGATACATCTATAAATCCAAAAGAATCTGGTTCTTATAATATTGAGACTTTACGAGTTGGAAGAATTATTCAATGGTATCCAAAAGATGTAAAGATCAAACTTTATAATGAGAAAACGGCAAAAAAAGAGGAAATTATATTGCCTAAAAAGATCGTTGCAATTATAGAAAACCCTTTATATTCTATAATCAATGAACCAAATTCTACTTATAAACGTCTTGTAAGAAAACTTAATCTTTTGGACTCTATAGATGAACAAAGTGGTTCTGGAAAGTTAGACCTTATAATTCAACTTCCGTATTCTCTTAAATCTCCTACAAGAAAAGCGGAAGCAGAAAATCGAAGATTAGAAGTAGAAGCTCAACTTAAAAATTCAAAATATGGAATAGCTTATATTGATGCTACAGAACATGTTACGCAGTTGAATCGTGCAGTTGATAACAATTTAATGAAGCAGATTGAATTTCTTACGAGTATGCTATATAGCCAGTTAGGAATTACTGAAGAAATTTTAAATGGTACAGCTAACGAACAGACAATGCTTAACTATTATCATAGAACAATAGAGCCTATTCTTGATGCTATTGCTGATGAGTTTAGTAGAAAATTTCTAACAAAGACTGCTAGAACCCAAGGACAAGCTATACGCTACTTTAGAGATCCATTTAAATTAGTTCCTCTTGAAAAACTTGCAGATATAGCTGATAAAATGACAAGAAATGCTATACTTTCATCTAATGAAATTAGAGCTACTATGGGTTATAAACCTAGTTCTGATCCTAGTGCAGAACAACTTTATAATCCTAACATGCCAATGGAAGATCAGCCTCAAGGTTTTGAAGAAGAATCTGAAGAACAGTATAAAAATGTTGGTCAAACTCCAATCAGCTCTTTAAATGGATCTAGTGAAGAAGAAAACTATTAGAAAGGAGAAGAAATTTCAAAATGGGAGTAAAAAATTATGATTTTTCCGGATGGGCAACTAAGAATAATCTTAGATGTTCAGATGGTCGTACAATAAGACAGAACGCTTTCAAAGATAATGATGGTCAGACTGTTCCTCTTGTCTGGCAGCATCAGCACGACAATCCCGAAAATGTTCTTGGCCATGCTCTTCTTGAAAATAGACCAGATGGCGTATATGCTTATTGCACTTTTAACAATTCGGAAAGCGGTAAAAATGCTAAAGAATTGGTACACAATGGAGACATTAATGCCCTTTCCATTTATGCTAACAAGCTTAAACAAGTTGGCACAGATGTAATGCATGGCGTTATCAGAGAAGTAAGCCTTGTTCTTGCAGGTGCAAATCCTGGCGCACTTATTGATAGCGACAGCATTATGCATAGTGTCGAAGAAGCTGATGAAGAATCAGCAATAATTTACACAGGAGAATTGATTCATATGGAAACTAATGAAAAAATCACCACAGAAGAAAACAACGAAATTCAGCATGCTGATGAAAAGACTGTTCAGGATGTATTTGACACTCTTACAGAAGAGCAGAAAAATGTTGTTTACTTCCTGATTGGCCAGGCACTTGAAGATGCTGGCGCAGAAGACGTTGAACACGACGATATTGATGAAGAAGGAGACGATTTTGTGAAACACAACGTATTTGAAAACGAAACAGAAAAGAATGAGAATGTTCTTACTCATTCTGAAATTGCTGAAATTATGAGTGAGGCTCAGAATAACGGTGCTTCTCTTAAGGACACTTTCCTCGCTCATAGCATTACAGATATTGATATTTTGTTCCCGGATGCTAGAGCAGAGTCCAACACACCCGAGTTCTATAATCAGCCCGACGAGTGGGTAAGTAAGATTCTTAATGCTTGCCATCACTCACCCTTCTCAAGAATTAAGAACCTTTATGCTGACATTACAATGGAGCAGGCAAGAGCTCTTGGTTATATTAAGGGCAATGAGAAGAAAGAAGAAGTAATCAGGGTATTTAAGAGGGTTACAACTCCTCAGACTATCTATAAAAAGCAGAAGCTTGATAGAGATGATATCATTGATATTACAGATTTTAATGTAGTAGCATGGCTCAAAGGCGAAATGCAGGCTAAGCTTAAGGAAGAGCTTGCTCGTGCTATTATTACTGGTGATGGAAGAGATCCTGAATCGGCAGACAAGATCGATGAAGAGCATGTTCGTCCGATCGCTAATGAAGACAATATGTATGCCGAAAAAGTTCAGATCGAAGTTCATATCCCGGAAGGTGCTACTGGTCTCGAAGCTGCTTCTATGATGGTAGATCAGATTATGGATTCGATCATCCTCAATAGATCAAAGTATAGAGGAAGTGGTTCTCCTTCTCTTTATGTTCCTGCAGATTTCCTTCCTGTTGTTCTTCTTAAGAAAGATGGCTTTGGTCGTAGGCTCTTTGCAACAAAGAAAGAAGTAGAAGATTATCTTAATGTAAAAGAAATTGTTGAGCTTCCGTTCCTTAATGTTGGAGAGCAGTATGTTGGTGATCCCGAAGACTGGGATACAAATGTTAACTTCTTCTTCTTCCTTGTAAATCTTAATGATTATACAATCGGTTCAGATAAAGGCGGAGAGACAAACTTCTTCGATGATTTCGATATTGACTTCAACCAGTATAAGTATCTTTATGAGACTCGTCTTTCTGGTTCTCTTAGAAAACTTAAGTCTGCTCTTAGATATCAGATCAAGCTCGTAACAGATGAAGGCGGAGAGGGCTAATAATTTAAAATGGCTAAATTTTATAATAAAATAGGATATTCTATTACAGAAGAAACTAGTCCTGGTGTTTGGGAAGAACAGCTTTCTGAAAGATATTATTATGGGGATATTCTGAAAAATTATAAAAGATGGCAATCTACTGAAACTCTAAACGATAATATTAATATGGACATTCAAATAAGTATTGTAGCAGATAATTATGCTATTGATAACTTAGGAAGAATGAGATATGTAATTTATCGTGGGTCTAAATGGAAAATTAATTCCATTGATGATACGAATAGGCCCAGACTAGTACTGAATTTGGGAGGTTTGTACAATGGCTAGTAGACTATCTCTACAGTCCGAGCTTGAAACATTCCTCGGATCTAGAAATGTGTATTTTCAACCTCCCGAATCGGTACGAATACAGTATCCCTGTATAATATACAAAAGAAAAATTGGTGATACTAAATTTGCAAATAATTTGCCTTATATTTTTGATAAAGCATATGAAATTATGATTATTGACAAGAATCCAGATAGTGAACTTGTCGATAAATTTGCAATGAAGTTCCCAAAATCTAGATTTGATAGACATTTTACAACTGATAACATGAACCATGATGTTTTTGTTGTCTATTTCTAAAAGGAGGAAACCTTATGTCCAAACTTACATGGGATGGTATTGGCGAAAGACTTTATGAGACTGGTGTAGACCAGGGCGTCCTTTACATCCTCAATACAACAACCAAAAAATATGATATGGGTTATGCTTGGAACGGTCTTACAAACGTTTCAGAAAATCCCGAAGGTGCTGAATCAAATCCTCAGTATGCTGATAACATCAAGTATGTAGATCTTATCTCTGCAGAAGAGTTTAAGGCTACAATTGAAGCTTTCACATATCCTGATGAATTTGCTCAGTGCGATGGTTCTGCTGAACTTGATGATGGTATCACAGTTAGTCAGCAGGCAAGAGCCACATTTGGTCTTTGCTATAGAACAAGAATCGGCAACGATGTTGATGGCGATGCTCATGGCTATAAGCTTCACCTTATTTATGGTTGTAAAGCTGCTCCTTCAGAGAAAGCTTATGCAACAGTAAATGATAGTCCTGAAGCTATTACATTTAGCTGGGAAGTTAGCACAACACCTGTTCCGGTTGGCGACGGCTTTAAGCCCACTTCAAAGATTGAAATCGATTCAACAAAAGCAGATCCTGATGTTCTTGCTGAACTTCTTGATCTTCTTTATGGCACTGATGCTACAACAGATCCGGCTCATGCTGCAACGGATCCTCAGTTGCCTCTTCCCGAAGATATTATTGACCTTATTGGTGAAGGTTAAATAATATAACCCCCGTCCGTGGCCTCGGTTAAGTCCGTGAAAGCTTGAACGTCTCTACTGACCTTGAGAACGAAATCAGAAAGCCATAACTTTTATTTTATTGAAAAGGAGTCACTTAAAATGCTTAAAAAAACAATCACTTATACCGATTTTAACGGTAACGAATTAACAGAAGACTTTTACTTTAATCTTAGTAAACTTGAACTTCAGGAACTTCAGATGAGTGTTGATGGTGGTATGGCTCAGTATCTCGAACAGCTTGTACCCGAAAATATTCCTGATGATGGAGTAATTAAGATTGATGCTAAAACTAGAGAAATTTGGAACGCTTTTAAACTTCTTGTTAATGCTGCATATGGTATTAAATCAGAAGATGGTAAAAGATTTATTAAAAGCGATGAAATTCTCGAAGAGTTCAAACAGACTAATGCTTATGTTAATTTGATTATGGAACTCGCTGAAAATCCTGAAGAAGCAGAAAGATTTATTAATTCTGCTGTTTCTTAATATAAATGTTACGGTTAAAAGTTCCTAGTTTAGAGTTTTGGGACTCTAAAAAGGAAGAATTTTATAAAACCAAAGAAGTCGAGCTTCAGTTAGAGCATTCTCTTGTCTCAATTTCAAAATGGGAGCAAAAATTTCATAAATCCTTTCTAGACACCAAAGATAAATCCGATGAGGAAATGATATTTTATATCAAATGCATGACAATCACACAAAATATTGATGACATCATTTTTTCCTCACTCCCAAGGGAAATAATAAATCAGATAGCAGACTATATTAATGATCCAATGACAGCTACCACTTTCTCTGATCCAAGAAAAAGTCCTAAAAAGGATATAATAACCTCCGAAATAATATATTATTGGATGATTGCATATAACATTCCTTTCGAATGCCAGAAATGGCACTTAAATAGATTGCTTACATTAATAAAAGTCTGTGATATTAAGAATAATTCTGATAATAAAAAGATGTCACGTAATGAAATTATGTCAAGAAATAGAACTCTAAATGAAGCTCGCAAAGCTAAGTACAATACTAGAGGATAGGAGGAACCCTTATGAAAGAAGAAAACATTCTCCCGGTAGTAGAGGAAGATGCTATTACTAAAGAGTTTATTGAAAACTACGAAGATGATTCGTACGATCCGGAGGAGGATTCTAATGAGTAATTCAAAACTTGTTTCATACAAAAAGATTACAAAGAATAAAACAGCGCCTAGAAATCACAAAATTGACACAATTACGCCTCATGTTGTAGATGGCAACCTTTCAATTGAAGCTCTTGGCACACTTTTTAGTGGCACAAGACAGGTAAGTGCCAACTATGGAATCGGTTCTGATGGTAGAATTGGTCTTTATGTTGATGAAAAGGATAGAAGTTGGTGTACCGGAGACAAAGCCAATGACCACAGAGCAATCACAATTGAAGTATCGAATGATGGCGGTAAAGAAACTGGTTATCATATTTCAGATAAGGCTCTTAATAGTCTTATTAAACTTATGGCTGATATCGCTGTTAGAAACGGTATTAAAGAGCTTAAGTGGAAGAATGATAAGAAGCTTATTGGTAATGTTGATAAGCAGAACATTACAGTTCATAGATGGTTTGCTGCTAAAGCTTGTCCTGGTGACTATATGATGTCAAAGATGCCTTACATCGTTAAAGAAGCAAATAAACTCATTAAGGCTGAGACTGAAAAATCAACCAAAAAGCAGATGTATAGAATTAGAAAGACTTGGAAGGACGCTAAATCTCAGATTGGTGCTTTTGAAAGTCTTGCTAGTGCTAAAAAGTTCTGTGATCTGCATCCTGGATATTCTGTATTTGACGTAAATGGTAAGAACGTCTATACAGTTAAAAAGCCTGTTAAGTCAGATTTTAAAGTTGAAGTAAAAATTTCGAATCTTAACATCAGAACAGGCCCTGGTACAAATTATCCTAAGACCGGTAAGTTTACAGGTAAAGGGGTATTTACAATAGTTGAAACGAAAGGCTCTTGGGGCAAGCTTAAGTCCGGTGCTGGTTGGATTTCTCTTGATTATTGTAAGAAGATATGAAAATTGATGTAAAACAGCATGGAAATTTTAGCAAAACTTACAATTTTTTAAATCGTGTTAGACAAAAAGATTTTCATAATGTTTTAGACATGTGGGGACGGGAGGGAGTAGCCGCACTCTCTTCCGCAACTCCTAGAGATACTGGTGAGACTGCTGAATCATGGAAATATGATATTATAATGTATCATAATCATTCTAAAATTATATGGTCTAATACAAATGTTAATGATGGTATACCTATTGCTATATTAATACAATATGGCCATGGTACTAAGAACGGAGCATATGTTGAAGGTATTGATTTTATCAATCCTGCTATGAAACCGATATTTGAACAATTAGCAGATTCTATTTGGAAAGAGGTGACTAGCTTATGAGTTCTATAGATCAAAGAATAGTTGAATTAGATTTAAAGAATCAAAATTTTGAAAAGAACGCCTCAGTATCAATTAGTACTTTGGATAAATTAAAAAATGCTTTAAATTTTGGATCTACAACTAAAGAATTGAACGAATTAGATAGAGCATCTAAGGGAATTAATTTTTCAACTATGGCTGGAGCATTAGATAACATAAGTGTTAAATTTTCGTCACTCGGAACTATTGCTTTTTCTGTTTTAAATAATATAACAAATAAAGCGGTAGATACAGGTTTACAAATAGCAAAATCATTAACTATTGACCCTATATCTACAGGTTATGCAGAGTATGAAGAGAAAATCAATTCAATTCGTACAATGTTAATGAGTAGTGGATATAAACTGCCAGAGATTAAAAAGCAATTAGAGGACTTAAACCTTTATGCCGATAAAACAATATATTCGTTTAGAGACATGACGAGTAATATTGGTAAATTTACTAATGCTGGTGTAGACTTAAAAGTTGCTGTTAAAGCAATGAAAGGTATAAGTAATGAGGCGGCAGTATCTGGTGCAAATACACAAGAAGCTTCCAGAGCAATGTATAATATAGCCCAGTCGTTATCAATGGGATATATGCAGTATATAGATTGGAAATCAATCGAAAATGCTAACATGGCGACTGTTGAATTTAAAGAAAATCTTGTAAAAACAGCAATAGCCATGGGTAAAGTTAAAAAAACACAAGATGGTTTATATAATGATGGCGAGCAAGTTTTAAATTTACAGCAAATGTTTAAAGATGGCTTGAAAGACCAGTGGTTAACATCTGATGTATTATTGACAACTTTACAAGATTATGCTGATGAAGAAACAGAAATTGGTAAAAAAGCTTTTGAAGCAGCTACAAAAGTAAGAACATTTACTCAGTTAATGGATACTTTAAGAGAAGCTGCTCAATCTGGTTGGGCTAATACATGGGAACTTATTGTGGGTGATTTTAATGAAGCAACAGACTTCATGACAGAAATCTCTGATGAAATAAGTGGCATTTTAGACATGATGTCTACTGCTAGGAACAAACTTGTTGAAGGATGGAAAGAAGGAGGAGGAAGAGCTGCCGCTATTGATTCGCTTCGTAATATTTATAAAGCAATTGGTGGCCTTATTAAACCGGTTAAAGATGCCTTTAGAGCTATATTTCCTCCTTTAACAGCAAAACGTCTTGTTTCTATGACAGAAGCTGTTAAAAATTTCACTTCAAAATTGATATTGACAAAAAATGCAACAAAAGTTGTGTTTAATGTCTTTAAGACATTTTTCTCAATAGTAAAAAGTGGTTTTGGTATAATAAAATCATTGATTATATCTGTTAAAAACGCACTAGTTTATATTAATAATTCCCTTCATATTGTATCAGGTGTTAAAAAGGCTTTTTCTATTTTATTTAAATTGTTTTCTGGTTTTGAAAAATATTTGTCTTCATTTACAGAAAAAAGCTCCAAGAAAGTAACAACTTTTAAAGATGTATTTAAAGGAGTAGTCAATTCCATTTCATCGTTTATGGATAAAATAAAGAAAGCATTCGAAAAGTTAAAAGATGTAAAGAAAGTTTTCAAAAATTTTATATCTGGAATAAAAAGTGGATTTTCAGGTTATAAAACAACATTGACAAATTTCTTTAATACAGTTTCAAAAGTTGTAAGAACTTTAATAGATAGCTTAGTAAATGCTTTTAAGAATGCAGATTTTGAAAAAGCAGGAAAAGCTGGTATATTAGCTACTCTTTTACTAATAGCTAATAAAATACGAAAAGGCGTTGGCGGTATAACTGACAGTATTGAAAAATTAAATGTCTTGGAATCAATAAAAGGAATTTTAGATTCTGTAAAAGATGTTTTTTCTCAAATGAAAAGTTCTTTGGAAAGCTGGCAGAAAGATCTAGATGCAAAAAGGTTATTAAAATTGGCAGGCGCCGTTGCAATATTATCATTATCAATATTGGTATTATCATCTATTCCTCCTGGAAAATTATTAATGGCCGGATATGCTATATCAATGCTGTTTATAATGCTTGTTGGAGCAATGAAAATGTTCGAAGAATTCTTTGATCCAAAAAAGATGAGACAACTTTCAAAATCATCTGGAATTTTTATAAAATTTGCTGCTGGAATATTGGTATTATCAATAGCAATGAAGATGCTTTCAAAAATGAGTTGGCCTGAAATCGGAAGAGGTATTGTAGCATTAGCTGGAACATGTACTCTTCTTGTAGCAGCTATGAAAGTTATTTCTACAAATAAAAATGATATGAAGAATGCTACGAACGGTCTAATAAAATTTGCTATATCTGTTTTATTAATGGCTGTAGCATTTAAGCAATTATCTAAACTTAGTTGGTCTGAAATTGGACGTGGAATCGCTGCTATGGCTGGAATAGTTGTTCTTATAGCTGGATTTGAGAAAATTATAGATAAAAAGAAATCAAAAGCTATAACAAGAGTTGCAACAGCGATGATATTAATTGCAGCTGCTATGCTTTTATTTGTTAAAGTATTTCAGGCATTTGGTGGAATGGACTGGAAAGTAATGGGCAAAGGCGCTGCAGCTTTAGGCGGTATTCTTGCTATAATTGCTGCATTTTCTGCAATTGATAAAAAATTAGGCAGTAAAAAACTTATAAAAACAGCTTTAGCATTACTTATTATATCTGGAGCAATGAAGATATTGTCTGGTGTAATGCAAGAACTTGGCAAAATGAATATGAAAGAAATAGGAAAAGCACTTGCCGCAATAGGTGGGGCTTTACTTATTATATTAGTAGCTGCTAAGTTAATGCCTAAATCAATGATATTAACCGCTACTGGATTGCTTATAATGGCTGTAGCTCTTAAAACTCTTGCTGTTGCTATAGGAATGCTTAGCAAACTTAGTTGGGGATCAATCGGAAAGGCTGCAGCAGTTCTTGGCGGTTCTTTAATTATATTAGGGGCTGCAGCGGCTATTTTATCGCCTGTTATACCTGCTATGTTTGCTTTGGTTGGTGTATTAACGCTTCTTGGAGTGGCTTGCTTAGCTGTGGGAGCTGGTATAGCGTTACTTGCTACCGGATTATCAATACTTGCGGTTACAGGTTCAGTTGGAATAACAACTCTTGTAGCTGCTGCTACAGCATTGCTTGAACTTTTGCCGTTATTTGGAAGAAAGTTAGCAGAATTCTTTGTTGTATTTTTAGAGACAACTGCTGAGAATCTTCCTAGAATTCTTGAAGCTTTTGGAACTATGGTTCTTGGAATAATAACAACCATAGATAAGTATATTCCTAAAATAGTTGAAACTGGTTTTCATATTATAATAAGCCTTCTTCAAGGTATAAGAGATAATATGTATGAAATAACAGTATTAACTGTTGAAATAATTGCTGAATTTATTAATGGTATTGCCGATAGTTTAGATGATATTATTAATGCTGGTGTAAATCTGATTATTAGTTTCATTGAAGGTATGGCAGATGCCATTGATAAAAACACAGATAGAATGCTTGATGCATGTGATAAATTAATTATTGCTATGCTTAAAGCGATGGTAAAAACTGTTATTCATGGTATAGAAAACCTCAAAAAGGCTGGTAAAAAGCTTATGGATAGTGGTTTTGTTAAAGGAATTAAGCAAAAGTGGGAAGATACTAAAGAATGGTTCCACGAATTACCTTCTAAAATTTGGGAATGGCTTAAAGAAAAAGTTGGTGACATGGTTAATGTTGGTAAAAACTTTATTCAGGGATTTATTGATGGTATCAAAGGTAAATCCAAAGATGCTGAAACCGCAGCTAGCGACGTCGCTGATGGTGCAACAAAAGCAACACAGAAAAAACTTCAAGAAAAGTCACCTTCAAGAGTCATGAAGCAAGTTGGTAAATTCTTTACAGAAGGTTTTGCCAATGGCATTAAAGATTCATCTGATCTTGCCACAACAGCTGCTGGAGACATGGCTAATGGTGCTTTATCTAAGTTCCAGCTTATAATGTCTGACATTGATGAATACATAGATGATATTGATTCTAATCCTGTTATTACACCAGTATTAGACCTTTCAAATCTCGAAAGTGGTACTAGTAAAATTAGTTCTATGTTTGGTAACAGAACAGTTAAGCTCGGCCATTCAATTGGAACTAGTAAATCTGCCGATGGATATTTTGTTGGTGGTAATAGCATTACAAATTACAACTTTACACAAAACAATAATTCTCCTAAACCTCTTTCGAGGATTGATATTTATAGGCAAACAAGAAATCAATTTGCCGAGTTTAAGGAGTTGGTATCTTGATAAGACAAGTTAATATTTATAACGACCTCGGAGAGGTTTTAAATTTAGAATTGGCTAGCCCTGAGAAATCGGGGTTAGTCATTACTAATATTGAAGGTATTGGTCCGGAATATGCCAATATTAATATAAATGATTCAAGTAATATGGACGGTGGAACATATAATTCTGCCAAAAGGCCTTCGAGAAATATTGTATTTTCTTTAAGATTCATGGATTATCCTTCTGTTGAAGACAACAGACATGTTACTTATAGATATTTTCCATTAAAAAAACAGATTAAGATGGAATTTATAACCGACACAAGAGAAGCTTATATTTATGGTCGTGTTGAATCTAATACACCTAATATATTTTCAAATGAAGAAGGATGTCAGATATCTGTATTATGTCCAGATCCAAACTTTTATAAGATATTTGGTAATGAAGAATATGAAACTGTATCATTTTCAGATGGCATACCAATGTTTGAATTTCCTTTTATAAAAAACGATAAAATATTGGAAGATTCTAGACCAGATTCATTTATATTTAGAGATGTATATCTTACTGATGGATACGCAAAAGTAATGAATGAAAGCGATGACGATATAGGTTGTATTTTTTGTTTTTCAAAATTTTTAATGAATTCTAATTATGATATTTCAATTAAAAATTTAACAACAAATAAAGAAATGATATTAAATTTGTCAACATCAACTTATTGGAATAATATTTTATTCATTAAATCTTTTGATGGTGATAAAGAGATATATGCTTACAATTTATATTCAAATGGAACAATTGATTACGATAATAAATTTAATAAAATAAATTCAAAAATTCCAGATAGTGATTGGATATATCTTAAACGTGGAGAAAATCTATTACAGTTTACAATAACTGATGGAAATTCTAATGAATATTGGCCTCAAATCGCAGAGGTTCAATATCCTACTATATACGGGGGAATTTAAATGGAGATACAAATTTATAAACCAGATGATTTTATAAATCCTACTCAACAAAAATTAGTTTCTGTTATAGAAAAATTTAATTCAATGATATGGACGGAAAGATTTAATGGTTATGGAGATTTTGAACTTTATATTCCGGTATACGATAAAACTTTTTTAAATCTAATAGCAGATAATGGTTCTTTAAATATTTTAAATTTCTTTGTTGATATTAAAGGATCAGATACTACAATGATAATTGAAGATGTAAAACTTGAAACAGATGTAGAAAATGGAGACTATTTTACAATAACTGGAAGATCTCTAGAGTCTATATTAGAAAGAAGAATAATACATCAAAATCCATTAATAACAAAAGGAAGTTTAAATAATTGTATAAAAAAGATATTGCAAAAAAATGCATATTCTTCGTCAACCGATTCTAATAGAAGATTTGGTGGTTTAGAATTTGAAGATGCAACAGATAGTTATATTTTAGACACACAAATATCTGCTCAATTTACAGGTGATAATGTTTATGAAACAATATATTCTATTTGTGAAGCATTTAATATTGGTTTTGAAATAAAAAGAAAGTATTACAAAACTGGAAATTTAAGTGATTTTAATAAATTTGTATTTAAATTAATAAATAGAACAGATAGATCAACAGAACAAACAGATAATCCTTATGTCATATTTTCTAATGAATATGGAAATATATTTTCCAGTAATTATTTGACATCATCTGCAAATATTAAAACATATGCAAAAATTGATGGGAAAGATTTAGCTGGAAATAGAAGAACTAGAAATATTTATATTTCAAATTATTCAGATAATAGAAATTGGCGTTTAAAAGAATTGTATGTTGATGCAAGAGATATTCAATCCGAAGATGATGAAGGAGAACCAATATCTGATGCAGATTATAATGCAATGCTTGACGAACGTGGATATGAAAAATTAGCAGAATATTTAGACATCGATTCAATAGAGGGGGAGTTTGATCCAAATGGAAATTTTAAACTTGGTAGAGATTATTTTCTTGGTGATATTGTGCAAATTGAATATCCTATAACAGGAATTTCAAGACAAGCCGCTATTGATGAAACTGTTTTGTGTGAAAATTCTGAGGGAATATCTTATATTCCGACATTTGTTCTATTATAAGGAGGTAATAAAATGGCTATAAAATCGGGTTTTTACGATTCATATAATGGAGATAGAGTATATTCTTCAAAAGATTTTAATGACGCTTTAAAAGGAATAATAGATAATGGAGTATTTCCTAATGTTGGAAATAATCTTGAAATTGCAAACAATTCAACTAGCACTTATAAAAATAGAATAAAAGTTAAAACAGGTAAAGCATTCATTGGCGGATATTGGTTTGAAAATACATCTGAACAATCAATGACACTTCCTACTGCTACAGCTTCTTCTGGTAGATATAAGTCTGTTGTTATTTATGCTAAGATTGACGACAGTATAGGACAAAGAGCTGGATCTTTTAATATTAGTGTATCCGGTTCCGAATATTCTTCAAAACAAGCAGTTCCAACACCGACTCCTTATACACCTAGCTCAAGTAACATTCATGTTATAAACCTTGGATGGGTTATTGTTAATGACGGTTCAGAGCAAATCCAAGATAGCGATATTCATTCTTGGATTGGAACTTCTATATGCCCTTATTGTAATTATCTTGCTACTGAAGGTGAAGTTTCAGAAGCTATGGAAAACATAATTGAAGAATTATCAGATATTAAAAATAATTTATTTTTCAGTGATGGAGAGAGTCTTAGTGTATCTTGGAGAGGTACCGGATATGTTACAAATTCTAGGAAAAATATTATATTTAGTATCCCTCTTCCGAAAGCAATTCCTGATGGAATAAGAATATATTTATGCAATCAAAATCCACCAGCAGGAAGTACGCCACAAGTTTTAGAATGGAAAGCTGTACAAGCTGGAAATTATATAGTTGGTTCTGGATCAGATTATGATCACTATACTGTTAATACATATAATCCATATTGGACATCTTCGAATAAAGGTTTTATAACGTTTACGGTTCCAAATGCAAATAATCAGGCGTATCCAGATTCTGTGAATAATGATACTTGCGGCATAATTGCTAATTTTACAATTTATGCTTATTCCGAAACTTAAGGAGGTCATAACATATGTCAGATAATTTAGAATATCCGCAGAGCAGAGCGGAAACAATATTACATGATATTTTGGGGGAAAGTTTTCGCATTCCATATCCTCAAAGTA
>RHMF01000267.1_pt1 | contig 21667 bp, 35 predicted proteins | sample 5365151 | NCBI WGS metagenome assembly RHMF01 (sample SAMN10266501, study PRJNA497801) | feces metagenome | isolation source: feces | host: Bos taurus | place: China: Prairie of Fairy Mountain | collected 2017-08-14 | reverse complement strand
TAATATTGTGTAAGGAGAGATAGGAAACTATCTCTCCTTTTTATTTTTACATAGTTCAATAATAACAATTTAACAATTTACTAAGTATTGAATGGAAAATCTAAATTAAAGGAGAAAGAAATAGAAAAACGTTGGAATGAACTAATTATAGATAATTCTCCTTTACCCGTTACTATACGAAAAGAAAAACTTGGTATAGGTACTACTGACGGAATAATTAGATTTTATAATAAGAAACAAGAATTTTTATATTGGGTTTTACAAGAAACCAAAAGAGATGTCGGAACTAATTCCGTATGGTTTAAACGCTCTATACTACAATCTATAATGTATTTAGGTAATATATTTTACGATGTTAATAGTATAGGAGAGTTTAAAGGTGTATTTCTAGATTCAGCTAGATATTTCTGCTTTTTAAGTGTTGAAACTTTAATTCCTTTAATGGAAGAATTCGAACCTTTGTGGGATAAATACTATCGAGTACGTCCTTCAGACGCTTGGAGAATTCCGGAATTAAATGATTGGATACAAGAAACAGAAATAGATGTTATTAAATTTAATGTAGATGATTCATTTAAACTAGATGAAATACTTAATAATTTAATAACTAATGGATGGAAATAGAAATTGAAGAACTGTTTAAAGGAAAGGGTACTAAAATTAAAGATAAAGAGTACTTTCCTACTGAAGCTTATGTTACACCTTTTATAGAGAGAATGTCTAAACTTACAAGTAACTTTATAATTAAAGTTAAACCAGCTGATCAGATTTCTCTTACTAAAGAAGGTGAAATAAATTTTGATGATATTGTTTATAATAGAGTATGGGTACAAGCGGTACTTCCTGGAGAATATTGTTACGATAATCATGTACAATCTATTAGTATGCTATATGGTTTAGATACAAGAAAACCGGTAGTAAAACTATTTTCTAATGCAGTCAACCAGGCTTGTCTCAATATGTGTGTATTTAATCCTAATTGTTTAAGTGTAGCAGAGCTAGAACCTATATCTGCTATTGATTATAAACCACTTAAACGTATTATGGAGGCGCAAAACGATATAAAGGTTACCTTAGAAAATCTGGCTAATAGAGAAATTACAAGAAATGAAATGTTTAATGAGTTAGGACATTGGGTTGACAATTGTATAAATGCTAAGTTTAATAATGGTTTCGGAACTGTTAAACTTGCTGAGTCTCTTCCTGTAGAAGCCTATAAGGATATTTGGTATAATGAAAAATCTGCTTATTATACCACAGATGATAGGATAGATGGATTTACTTGTTATAATGCTTTTACTGATATTATTTCTAATGATAAGGATAAAGATATTATTAATAAATTTGAAAAGATTTTATTAATTAAGCAAATAATGGGTATAAAATGAGGCATTGGGTAGAAAAATTATGCAAACTTATAGAAAAAGGTTCTATAGTTAGTAATGGTATATATGAAACATCTTTTGTTAGAACTGGTGAATTTGAAATTTCTTGTGATAATCTTTACACAGTAACAATTAAAAGATTTGATGTTATAGGCTACATTACTATTTATCAAGACGAATGTGATTTAATAACTAGAACGATTAATAAGTTAAAAGAAAAACAAGAAGATGAACTTATAAACTATTTAAACTAAAATATCTTAATGTACATACTTAAAAGAAACGGTAGTAAACAAGAATTTGATAGAAATAAAATTGTAGATGCTATTTCTAAAGCTTTTGAGGCTTGTTGCCCAGAAGAAAATAAAGAAATTATAGAGTCTATGGTTAATGATATGACTTTATGGGATGGTATATCAGTCGAAGAAATACAAGATGTAGTTATTGAAACTCTTCGAGATTATGGATTTGACAATGTAGCAACCTCTTATCAAGCTTATAAGGATAAACAATCTATGATTAGATATATCGAAAGTAGAATTGATTATATGCGAGAATACATGTCGTCTGGTTCTAACGCAGCTACTTCATCAGAAACTGACGCTAATGCTAATGTATCAGTTAAAAATGTCGCAAACTTAGAAGGAGAAACTCCTAAAATGCTTAATAGGGAGATACAACGTTACCGAATGAAAAAACAACTTCAAAAACAATTTCCCGAAGTAGCATATCAGTATGAAAAAGATATTGAAAATCATATAATATATGTACACGATGAAGCTTCTAGTCCTGTAGTTAAAAATTATTGTGAAGCAGTCACTTTATTTCCATTATTGATAGATGGTACTAAAGGATTAGATAATCTTAGCGTTACCCCTCCTCAAAATCTTACCTCTTTTTGTGGACAATTTATAAATATGGTATTTTTGTTAAGCGCTCAATGTAAAGGAGCTGTAGGCTTAGCTGAATTCTTTAATTTCTTTGATTATTTCTGTGTAAAAGAATGGGGCCCAGAATACCATTTAAATGAAGGATTGTATATAGATACAGAAATTTGTTTGAAAAGAAAAACTTTAGGTCAACAAATAGAACAACACTTCCAAAATGTAGTATATAATTTAAATCAAAGCGCTGGAAATAGAGGAAATCAATCTCCTTTTACTAATTTTAACTATTTCGATAGTAATTACTGGCATGCGTTATTTGATGAATTTTATTTTCCTGACGGAACTAAACCTTCTTGGGAAAGAGTTAGTTGGTTGCAAAAGAAATTTATGCGTTGGTTTAATAAGGAACGCACAAAAACAGTACTAACTTTTCCCGTAGAATCCATGTTACTATTAACCGATGGTAAAGACGTATTAGACCAAGAATATAAAGAGTTTACTGCAGAAATGTACGCTGAAGGGCATAGTTTCTTTACATACCTTTCAAGTAATCCTAATGCGGTGGCTTCTTGTTGCAGACTTCGCAACGAATTGTCTGAAAATATATTTATGAAAACTATAGGTTTATCTGGAGTCATGACTGGTAGTTGTAATGTTATAACTTTAAATTTAAATCGTATAGTGCAGGATTGGGATAGACAACATGGTGATAAAAAGGATATAGAATCATTTAAATCGTATCTTAAAGATATTTTAGATAGAGTTTATAAATATCACATCGCTTTTAAAACTTTGTTGTATGAAGTAGAAGAACTTGGAATGTTTACTTCTTCTAATGCTGGTTTCATTAAAATGAATAAATTGTTTAGTACAGTATCTATAAATGGACATAATGAAATGTGTGAATATTTAGGTTATTCAGTAACTAATAATGAAGAATATATTTCATTTATATCTGATATATTGGCATTCATAGACCAACAGAATAAACTAAATAGTAAACCTAATTTTATTATGAATCTAGAATGTGCACCTGCAGAAGGACTTGGATCAAAAAATTATAACTGGGATAAACAAGACGGTTACAAAGTACCCGAAAATAGAGTACTTTATAATAGTTACTTTTATGATGCTCACGATCCTAATACTTCTATACTAGATAAATTTATTTTACATGGAGGTAAAATCGCTAATGCTTGTTCAGGCGGACAGGCTGTGCATGCAAACGTTAAAGAACATTTATCTAAAGAACAATATTTAAAGTTAATTGATTTTGCTATTGAACAAGATACTAGTTACTTTACGTTTAATGTACCAAACACAGAATGTAAAGATTGTGGAAACATTTTTAAGAAAACTGTATCAAAATGCCCTAATTGCAATTCTTCTAATTTAAGATATTGGACTCGCGTAGTTGGATTTCTTAGACCTATAGACGGATTTGACAAATATAGACAAGAAGAAGCAAGTAAAAGAATATATAATTAATCAATTATGGAAATAATTAAAGAAGGTTGGCCTAATGACAACCAAGTTCTTATCGGAGAAATGAGTATAACTTATGTACAACCTAATGATTGTTATGAAGCTTTAGAAGAAGGACAATCTTTAACTATCTCAATTAGAGATGGTGGAGCAGGTCCTTTCTTACATATAAAAACTGAAGGATGGAGTATAGATTCATTAGAAGATATATCTAAACTGATTGAGGACTTTAAATCTCGCTTAAATTTATGAAAATAATTATAGTTCCAGATGTTCATGGTAGAACATTTTGGAGAAAAACTATAGAATTAATTGATAATGTCGATAAAGTAATATTCTTAGGAGATTATTTAGATCCTTACCCTGATATTGACGGAATATTTCCTCACGAAGCTTTAATAGAATTTAAAAACATATTGGAATTTAAAAAAAGTCACCCTGATAAAGTAATTTTATTGTTAGGGAATCACGACGTTGGTTATTTTCCAGAAATGTTGGATAGTTATTCTTGTAGAAGATGGGAAAAATCAAAAGAAGAGATATCTAATCTATTTATGGATAATTTGGATTTATTTCAATTAATTCATATTGAGGAAGATTGTCTATTTTCGCACGCAGGAGTTCAACAAGGTTGGTTAAATTTTATTAAAGATGATAAGTTTTTAGAGAATTGGGAAATTAATAACAAAGAATTTTTCAAAACTTTAAATCTAGAAAATCTTAATAAATTACTATTATTATATGAGGATCGTATAAAAGTATTATGGCAACCGTCAAGAGAACGAGGAGGTAGATTTGGTTATGGTAGTTGTATCTGGACGGATATACACGAACATCTCAGTTATTTCAGAGACCCATTACCCAATTATTATCAAATATTTGCACATTCTTTATACTATCCTGAATTAGAGGAATATTATAAAGACAATGATATAGCAATGTTAGATTGCGCTAAATTATTTATTTTAGAAAACAAATGCTTGGAAATGATCAACTAAAAGCATTACGTCTAATAAAAGATTTTATTTTTAATAGTCAAGAAACGGCTTTTTCTTTAGTAGGAAGTGCGGGAACAGGTAAAACTTATTTAATGAATCATCTAGTTAAAGAACTAGAAGGTTATATGAATATTGTTTTATGCGCTCCTACACATAAAGCTAAACTAGTTTTAGAAAGAGCATCTTTAAGAGAGTGTATAACATTACACTCTCTTTTATCTTTAACTCCTAATCTCGACATTTTTGATTTAGATTTTAGAGATTTATTGTTTCATACTAACGATAAACCTTTAAGTATTCCTAGAAAAGGTTTAGTTATATGTGATGAGGCTTCTATGATTAACGATGATTTGTTTAATCTACTAATTCAAAAATGTCAAGAAAGAAAAACTAAATTACTATTTTTAAGTGATCAAAAACAACTATCTCCAGTTAAATCCGAATATGAATCTTTAGTTTATACTTTGGAAAATAAATTCGAATTAACTGAAATATTCAGACAAGCTTGGGATAGTGCATTAACGCCTATGTTGTTAGATTTACGAAATGAATGTATAGATTCTTTTGAATCTGTAAATGGTAATAGTGGTAGTTTATATTGTTACTATGACACTAAAAGTTTTGTAAATGATTACTTAAAAAGTATTCGTAGAGCAATTTCTAAAGGAGATATTCTAGAAACTAAAATGTCTGCTTATACAAATCAGCGTGTTGATAAATACAATGAAGTTATACATCAATTGTTATTTCCAAATTTAGAATACGGTAAATTTGAATTTATAACAAGTAATGATAATTTTGAGTACGGAAATGGAAAATTTTGGAATTCAATGGATTATATTGTTTGTTATGAACCAATCAAAATAACCAAAAATATTCCGCATTTTGGACAACTTCCTGGATATATGTTAGAACTATATGACTCTATTTATAAAACTTCTGAAAAAGTATTTGTTGTATCTAGAGACGTATCTCAAGATTTAAAAGATGCTTTAGCTTATAGAATAGAAGATATACGAATTGATGCCGTAGGATCTACGGGAAGAAAGCGAGGTATGTTATGGAAATTTTACTATGAATTAGTAAATAGTTTTACAGCTCCGTTTGATTTGGAAGTTGATGGTAGACTAATTAAAAAGAAAACTTTTACTTATGGATATGCTTCAACCATACATCGTCTTCAAGGTAGTACATTTAATAATATATTTATAGATATGAAAAATGTAAATAGATGTTTAACTGATACAACAAGAAGACAACTACAATATGTAGCTTTATCACGAACTGCAAAAGATGCTTATATATTACAATGAAATACGTAGAAACAGAAATTGTATTTAGAGAAATTCCAAATGAAATTACTTTGGCTATTAACATATCCGAGTGTCCAAATAAATGTCCCGGTTGTCATTCTAAACATTTGTGGAATGATATCGGAAATCCCCTTAATTGGCACTCATTAAGAGAACTAATAAAGAAAAATCGAGGTATTTCTTGTGTTTGTTTTATGGGAGGAGATGGAGACACTTTAACTATAAACCATTTAGCAGAAAGTTTACGAGAATCTCCTATATATGAATATTTAAAAATAGGTTGGTATAGTGGATTATCTGAAATACCCGATAATATCGAAATTAAAAACTTTGATTATATTAAACTGGGTCCGTACATAGAAGAATTAGGTCCATTAAATAATCCTACTACAAATCAACGTTTTTATGAAGTATGTCGTATAGATAAATTACCTCCAAGATTTATTCTAATTGATAGAACTAAACTATTTTGGAATTAATTATAGCGTATAACGAAGATTCCTTTTTAGAAGAATTAAAAGAAAATCTTCCAGACTTTGTAACATTAACGGCTTACTCTGAAAATAAAAGATTAGAACGTAAAAAAGCATTTGCCTTAAAGGGTTCTTGGAGTGCTAGAAAAACTCCATTTGCTTTATTTAAAGACGATGATTTAGATGTAAAAGTATTTTATTCCGAAGATAATTCTTGTACCGTTGAAAACATAATAACTTATGTTAGAGGATATACTAAGTGAATACTTACAACAATCTGTTAAGTATAATCCCGACATTGGATATATATCAGAAGATGGTAGTATTTGGGAAATAGTAAAATATAAAGATCCAATATATGAATATGAAATAGATTCTTATTCAGAAGAATTGTTTAACCAATTATGTGAAGAATTAAAATATTCAGAATTCCAAGGAATAACTTCTTATATTAATTGGGATGAATATTTTAAACTTCACTATTCTTTGGAAAATTTTGGATGGGAATATTTTAGATATGGAGGAGAAGATTATTTTATATTAGAACAATAAAAAATAAGTAACTATGCAAGTAAGAGTAATAAATATTTCGAATAATAAACTTCCTAAGTATGAAACTCCTGCTAGCGCAGGAATGGATTTGCGCGCAGATTTTAGTAGAGTAACTCCAGAAAACCCAATTAAAGTATGGGGAGATGCTGAAATTATTTTTAAAGGGGAAAATCATCCAAACGCTCTTTTAAGATTAGATCCTGGTGCCAGAGCATTAATTCCAACAGGATTATTTGTAGCTATTCCAGATGGTTTTGAAATCCAAGTACGTCCAAGATCAGGATTAGCTTTAAAAAGGGGACTTACTGTTTGTAATACACCTGGTACTGTAGATTCCGACTACAGAGGAGAGATTGGAGTTGTTTTGATTAATTTAGGTCTAGAAACAGCTTGGATAGAAGATGGAGAGCGTATTGCTCAAGCAGTTTTGAATAAAGTAGAAACAATAGAATGGCTTAATGTAGATAAATTAAATGAAACAACTAGAGGGGAGGGTGGTTTTAACAGTACAGGTACAAAATGAAAAAGGAAGAATTTGATGAAATAATTTATAGTAAAGCTGTTGATTATGCTTACGATGTAATTCAAGATCCTGGAGATCATTTAGATGCCGTAGAAGGGGCAATCTCTGATTTTTTAGAGGGAGCTAACTACGCTTGGAATCTTTTAATGCCTGGTTACAATGACGAAAGAGCTATTTGTTGAAATAATAGAATTATATCAAAAGCAAAACGAACTTGTTGATAGATATTCTGATCTTATATCATATGACAGCCCTATAATTGAATTTGGATGGAAAATGTTTGATGTTGTACTACAAGAAGCATTCTCTGAAAATCAGTTAGATTGGATACATTGGTGGTTATATGACAGAATATCCTTTATTACAGGAAAAGAACTTCCATATTATGATGAAGATAAAGAATATTATATGCACACTATAGATGATCTTTGGGAATACATAAGTAAACTTAAATGATTAAATATCTATTATCTAAAGCCTCAACAGGTAAATTTAGAGTAGCTTATCTTGAATGGGATGAACAGTGGGATGATGAATTAGGAGGTTTTGTAATAAAACGTTCTTATGGGCAGCTTCATGGTAAAATAACAGAAGCTCCTGATATTGTAATTACTAAAGGTAAGGCGAGTAGAACTCACCGAGAACAGGCTACATTACAATTTAATTCAGAGCTAAAGAAATATCTTGACAAAGGATATAAAGAAGTACATAAAGATCCAGAATTATGTTCGGAATCTGAATTACAAGAAATTTATGGAGACGTTGCTACTAATAGTCAGGGTAGTTTAAAACCCATGTTGGCTAAGCAAGCAGATAAAATCACTAATCAAAAAGTATTTGACAAACAATATTATGCCAGTCGTAAAATTGACGGATTAAGAGTACTTATTTATAAAGGTGATGACGGAGAACTTCATACTTCTTCTAGAGGAGCTACTAATTATGACCCAGCTATGAGTGAAATTCTTAGACATCCAGAACTTATTAAAATGTTTAATGAAAATCCAGGATTAATGTTAGACGGGGAAGCTTATAAGTACGGTATGCCTTTACAAGATATTAATTCTATAGCTAGAACTCAGAAAAAATTAGTTGATTATAGTGTACTACAATTTTATTGGTACGATATAGTTGATCTTGAAGCTACTGTAGAAGAACGTATTGATAGAATTAATCAATTAGCCTCCAAATATAATTTATCATTTGACCCAGAAAGAATTTTTAATGAAGGAGAATTGCGAATACAAGTAGTTCCTCAAGTAAAAGTATCTGGCTGGAACAATATGATGAAATTACACAATGATTATGTTGAAGAAGGTTGGGAAGGTCTTGTCATACGTCTTGTAGATTCTAAATATGGTCCTAACAAACGAAGTAATGACATGATAAAGATTAAATGTTATCAAGATTCTGAATTTTTAATCACTGATTATGAGTTAGGACTTCGTGGTAGTGAAGATATGGTATTTGTCTGTCAAACAGAAGCCGGTAATGAGTTTAAAGCTAAACCTTTTGGCGATAGAGAACAAAAACGCTGGTATGTAGATAACTTTAAAGAAGAATGTCTTGGTAAAATGGCTACTGTTAAGTTCTTTTATTATTCAAACGATAATAATAAAGAGACGGGAGTGCCTTTACAACCAAGTATGAAATGTATTCGATATGATTCCTAAAAAATTTAAATGTGCTGGTAATGAAATCCAAGTAATTACTAAAAATAGTTCTCCAGATTATTACGGAGAATTTGTTTCTTCGGAAGATGCTATATTTCTATATGATAATATTGGGGATATTCCTGTAAAAGATAGAAAAAAGCAAAATACTTTTTATCATGAACTAATACATGCTTGGCAACATCAAGCGGGTATGGAACTTGATGAAGTACAAGCACAGGTATTTGCAAATTTCTTTCAAGAATTTATGGAAACTTATGAATAAAATAATAATAGTATATGATTCGCCATTCCAGTATTTCTGGGATGGCAATCTTTATGTTAATACTGATGATACTATAAATTATTTATTAGATTTAAAAATAAATAATTTTGATATAGTTGAAACGATATTAGATATAGATCATTTTAAAGAATTATATTATGCTAAATAGAGAAACTGTTATAAAACAAGCTTTTCATGATTGTATGGAGGAAATGTATGCTAAAGCACAACCTTCTGCAGATTATGATACATTAATAGAACTTGTTAAAAAAGGTGTAATAAGCGAATCCGAAACTCCTATATATCAAAGATATTATTTGAGCCAAAAAGAATTTGAATATATTAGAAATAAATATATAGAAGCATATGGATTAAAATCTCATTGGAAATCTGATATTGAATTACTTGAAGAATATCTTAAAAAAGGTGGTACCAAAGATACGTGGATTAAACAGGAGGATGGACCCGGACACCGAGGATATGAAACAGTAGTACCTCTAGAAGAACAAATAAGAAATCTTACTAATAATTCTAAAGAAATAACTGATATAGTGTTTGCTAATATAACAGATTGTAAAAACTTCTACAGGTTTGATAGAGAAGAATCTGATTTTAGTTATTCCGTTACATTAGGAGCTTCTCCAACAAGTAATCCTCAATCTGTTATTGATTATTGGAAAAGTCAGGGAATAGATATAGTAATAGAAGAAAGAAATCCTCTATTATTTTGGGAAATGGATTATTACGGAGAAGATTTTGAAGAAGTAATGGAAAATGATTATGGGCCAGATTGGAAAACTATTTGGAAATACAAATTAAAAAATGAGTAAGAAAATTATATTTACTGACAGGTCTGATTCTTTACTTGATAGATATTTAAAAGATATATCTAAATATAAAATATTAAGTGCGGACGAAACTGTAGATTTAATTTTAAAAGCTCAAAAAGGAGATAAAAAAGCTCGTGATAAAGTAGTAAATTCTAACTTGAGATTCGTAGTTACCATAGCTAAACAATTTCAAAATAGAGGAGTTCCTTTAATGGATTTAATTTCCAGTGGTAACGAAGGACTTTGTAAATCTGTTGATAAATTTCTTCCAGATAAAGGAGTTGTGTTTCTTTCATATGCTGTATGGTGGATTAGACAATGTATTTATAATACTATTTATTGGCATGGTAAAGAAATACGACTTCCTATATCACAACAACTATTAGTAATTAATATACTTGAAACTACAACAAAATTCTTTCAAGAACATCAAAGAAATCCTAGTCCTGAGGAAATATCCGAAATAACTGGAATACCAAGGAATCAAATTGATTATTTGTCTCAATTTGCTAATAAATCAGTTTCAGTAGACGATTTTATAGGAGGAGACGATTCAAATAGTCAAATATGTGAAATAATCCCAGACGAAACTAAAGATTTAGAAGAACTAGCTGATGTAGACTTTGTAAGAAAAGAACTTGAAAAAATAATAGACACCTTAACTATTAGAGAGCATGACGTTATTACTATGTTATTTGGAATAGGTATGGAAGCTATTAATAATAAAGTTGTATCTGATATGTTTGGAGTAGGTAATGAAAGAATTAGACAGATAAAAGAATCTGCTTTAAAGAAAATGAAAAGAAGATTTTCTAAATCGTTAATAGAAATGCGATGATTTATTTAGTATCTGGACAAACTGCATTATTTGAATATGAAGAATTTATTCAGATAACTTTAGACGAATCACTTAATATGTTACATAGTTGGGATGTTATACAATATGATAGTGAAACTACGGGAAGAGACCCCCATATATGCGATATACTATGTATACAATTTGGAAATAAATCAGCTAATGCACAAATTGTAGTAGATACAACAACTATTAATATCCAATTGTATAAAAGTATTTTTAACTCTGGAAAACTTTTCATTGGGCAAAATTTAAAGTTTGATTTGCAGTTTTTGTACAGTAAAGGTATAGTAGTAAAAAATGTGTGGGATACTATGGTCATAGAACAGTTTCTACACTTAGGCTATGATAATAAATATTTTCACTATTCTTTAAAAGCTATAGCAGAAAGACGTCTCCATATAGATATAGATAAAACTACTCGAGGAGAAATCATTTGGAGAGGTCTAGACACTAAAGTAATTCTTTATGCTGCAGGAGACGTTATGTATCTAGAAGATATTAAAGAACAACAAGAGCAAGAGATTAAAATTAAGGGAGGTAAATTAGGTTCTCAATTAGAAAATTCCTTTGTTCCAGTAATAGCATATCTTGAATGGTGCGGAATAAGACTTGATGAAAATAAATGGAAATTAAAAATGCAAGACAATGAACGCAAAAAAGAAATAGCTCTAGAAGCATTAAATAATTTTTGCGTTAATTATTGTTCTGAACATGAACATTCTATATCTACAAGTCATTGGGTAAAAGAAAGTGAAAATAATCATGGAGTAATAACTTGGTTTCCTATAGAGTCTAAATATAAGAAATGGACGAAATCGTCCGATTTTAGAGAAGAAATCTCTGATTACGGAACAGTTACTAAATATAGAAGACTTTATAAAACAATAAATTTTACAGAAAGGAATACACAAGGAGATTTATTTTCTGGGTTTGACACAGAAGCTAAATGTGCAATTAACTGGTCTAGTTCGGCGCAAGTAATACCTTTTGTACAATACTTAGGATTTGATACTACTACAACAGATAAAAAAACTGGTGTAGAAAAAGATAGTGTGGTTGAGAAAGTATTAACAAAACAGAAAGGTATTAATGATGAGTTTTTGAAAGTATATTTTTCATTTCAAGAAGCTACTAAAGAATGTAGTACTTATGGGCAAAACTATTTAGATGCTATAAATCCTATAACAGGCAGAATCCATACCCAATTCAAACAATTAGGAGCTATATCCGGACGTATGTCTTGTGGTAATTCTAACCAAAACAATTCCGATTTAGCTAAATTAAAAAGAATAAGTCCAAGTCGTTGTACTTATGTACAAATTCAAAACTTACCAAGTGATAATATAACGCGTAGTTCTTTTGTTCCAAATCCAGGTAATTTAATGACTAGCTGCGATTATTCTGCTTTGGAAAGTAGATTGGGTGCGGATATATACAATGAACCAGAAATGTTAAGGGAATTTCTTGAGGGAAGTGGTGATATTCATTCTCTGTGTGCTAAAATGGTATTTAGAGATGAACTAGCTGATGTAGACGTTAAAGATATAGCTAAAGTTAGACCTGATTTACGTAAAAAAGTTAAACCGATAGAATTTTCACAACAATTTGGAGGCGGAGCTAAAGCCGTGGCGGATGCGTTAGGTTGCAGTAAACAGGAAGCTGAAGAATTTGTTAATGCTTATGCAGATGGTTTTAAGGGAATATCAAACTTTAAAAAAATAGGTTCAGAATTTGTAAGAAATCACGGCTATGTAGTAATTTGTGCAAAAACCGGTCATAAACTATATTGGGAAGATTGGCAAAAATGGAGAGACATAGAAGATTTACCTGAATATATATATAAAACCGAGTATACTGCAGATGAACGTCGTGAACACAAATTAGCCGCAGCTAGATGGGATAGGATGGCTTTAAATTCACCAACCCAAGGTACGGGAATTATTTGTTTAAAATTGGCTATGATTAAATTCTTTAAATGGATCTTAGAAAATAATTTATTCGGAGAAGTATTAATTTGCAATTTAGTACACGATGAGGCAGTTGTTGAATATCCTATAAGATTAAAAGATATAGCTTCTAAAAAATTAGTAGATTGCATGGAATCAGCGGCAGCTAGTATTTGTACTAAATTGCCTATACCCGCTGTCGCAGAAACAGGAGACCATTGGATACATTAATTTTATGAAAAAATATTTAATACATTGTAAAACAGCTTGGTGCGGTTGTTATGAAGATTATGCCGCTGAAGCAGAAAATGAGTTTGATTTAGACGATACAGCAGAAGAATTAGCTTATAGCACATTCCTAGATTACGGTTGTGAAGAAGATATGATAGAAGATGCTGGTTTCGATCCAGATACCATAACTGATGAAGAACGTGAATCTATTGATGAAGCGGCTTATTATTGGTACGATATCGAAGAATTTGAAGGTAATGAAGAAGAATGGGAAAGTTACAAGAAAGTGTAATATATGTTACTAATAGATGTGATTTATTAAATATACCCAGTTCTTACACATTATGGTATAATCAACCTATGATAAAAGTATTATTAAGGGAATATCTATCTACTGGAAAGAGTATAGGTATAGATAAGTTAACTTCAGAATTAGAACAAATTATTAGATATAATAATAGTTATTTAGAACATAAATATAAAATTCAATATCTATGATAACATTTATAATACACCATAAAAATGGAATGAAAGAATTTTACTCAGTTAGAGGAGATGAATCCAATGAACGACATGTAGATAATGCTTGGGATACTGTGTATGATACATTCCCAGACGCTGATTATATTGAACGTTTTTAATATGTCTAATATTTGTGATAATAAATTTTACATATATTCCGAAGAGAATACTGAAAAAATAAGTAAAAAATTAGCTACTTTATTTGAAGAGAATTTATATGATGGAGAAATAACCTACGAAGATCAAAATATTATAGAAGGATGGTTTGAATCTTCTTGGGTATTTCCAGACGATTTGTTTAAAAACTTCTTTGATGAATTTAATGATGATGACATTTATATGAGATGTTTAAGCGAGGAATATGGATGTAGTTATGTAGCTATGAATATTTATACAGATAATAATTGGTTAAACGAACAAACTTTTAATTTTTAAAATGGAATTTCACGAATTAAGAAAACCTTTCTATTTAGATCCTGATACACTTATAGTAAAATTTCCAGCACAGAAACATATGAATTGTTCCCACGCCGAATGGTTTACTGATTTAGGATATCCTTATATGCATACTATTAGAGGTTATTATTGGAAAGGAGAGGACGAAGAATTTATAATGTTATATAATAATAATTATAGTATTCCAAATTTAAGTATAAATGTGTTTACTTATTTATTTGAATATTTTCCAACAATACAATGGATTGGAGTTGGGTGTTATAAAGGAAAGCCTGGAGAAATATGGAAACCTCAAATAAAAGTTTATAATGGAGAAATTTGAATTTTTTGTAGACGAATTGAGACCCCAGTGGTGGAGATATAATTTAGAAGTAGAAGCTAATTCTAAAGAAGAAGCTATTCAGAAAGCTTTGAACTTTGACGGAGAAATACTAGATTCCGAATTAATATCGGATGGAGGAAATGCTCAAGTTACAGAAGTAAGAGACTTAAACTTTAAATTATTAATAAAGACATAATATGAAAACTATAGAAGTAGAAAAAACTTTTAAAGAAACTTGGTATGAAGCTGTAGATGGTAAGCAATTCAAAACCAAAGAGGAATGTATAAAGTACGAAGGTACTGCTAAATGCGTAATAGAAAGTAAATATAACACACTACACCATACTCGAGAAATTGAAGCTACTTTATTTGGGTTGGGTAGCGAAGAATGTTATATAGACATCATACGTATATCACAAGACTCCGATAAAGACATTATTTTACAAAAGTGCGCTTACTATAACAATAATAAACAAACACTTGAAAGATATTCTAAAATATTAGATACAACATCTACCGGGGATTATGTTTTATGTTTTTCTGGATCTGAGTACGATGATTATTTTTATGTTATGTGTAATTATTCAGATTATATAAAGAATCTTAATAATAAAATATTTAATGAATCTAATTAATCCTAATGTAGAAATAATTAAACAAGAATCTGGTATCGAAGGTATCTACAAACAAATAGAACTATCTGGGAGACACTGTTATCAATCTCAAGATAAAATAACAGAAGATTCTGCTAAAGGATTCGTAGATAGAATGATTAAATCGGGACACGGTGCTATGTTAGAGCATGGTACTGTGTATTTATACGTAGAATATACTTCTCCGTTTGCGGATAAAGATTATATGCTTCATTCTGGAATTAATTATAAATATTCTAAAAATAAATATTCTAAAGTAAATCATAAATCTATAGATAACTATAAGACCGAATGTTATATTACTACTAATCTTAGAGTGCTTGTAGAAAATGATTGGCTTGAAGATTTACAATATCTTTGTGAACCTACTGAATATCACGAAAAACGCGTTACAGTTAAATTTACTACCGGAATTGATATAACTCGTGAATTTAATCGTCACAGAGTAAATAGTATGGCGGAAAGTTCTACGAGATATTGTAATTATAGTAAGGATAAATTCGGGAATGAAATTTCTATTATTAGCAATACAGATATATCTTTAAATGAAGCTAATGATGCTTATCAAGACTGGATCGGAGGATTTCCCTCTATGTGTTCAGCTATTGGAGCTGGTGAGTTAGACGATTTTGAAATAGTGGATACTTGGCTTTTTGCAAATCTCGCTTGTGAATGGGCTTATATGAGACTTATAGATCTTGGTTGGAAACCTCAACAAGCAAGAAGAATTCTTCCTTTAGATACTAAAACAGAATTAATACATACAGCATTTGTCTCAGATTGGAAACATTTTCTGTCTTTAAGAAGTAGTGATTATGGAGCTACAGGGGTACATCCTGATGCTTCTTACCTAGCTAACAAATTATTTAAATTGTTGGAAAATGAGAATTATTTGTATGAGTGATTTACACGGATATCTTCCTAAATTGGAAGAATCTGGTGAATTACTTTTAGTATGTGGTGATATAATACCACTCAACATTCAATTTAATATGCCTTCTAGTAAAAGTTGGTTTGAGAATCAGTTTACAGAGTGGGCTAATAAATTAGATTTTAAAAAGATTATATTCATAGGAGGTAATCACGACGCCTATATAGAAAGGAATAAAAAAGAGTTTTATAAGTTATTTCCTAAAGAAGGAAAAGTAACATATTTGTGTAATGATTTACTTGAATATGTTTCTGATGAAGGAATTACTTACAAAATCTTCGGAACTCCGTATTGTCATATATTCGGAGATTGGCCTTTTATGAGAGAAGATGAAATTCTAAAAGAAAAATTTTCTGAAATACCAGAAAATTTGGATATATTGATTACACACGATCCTCCGAGATTAGGTGATGTTGATACCATTTTACAGGAAGGTCATTGGAGTCAAGGAACTATATGCGGAGGAGAAGTATTAGCAAAAGCAGTACTTGAAAAGAAACCTAAATATGTTGTGTGTGGACACATTCATTCAGGCTCTCATATAATAAATAATATAGGAGATACTAAATTAGTAAATGTATCATTACTCAACGAACATTATAACATAACTTATAAACCTTTAATACTTGATATATGAAAATACTATTAATAGTGGATCCACAAAACGATTTTTGTGAAGGAGGATCTCTTCCTGTAACAGGAGCTACTCAAGTAATGAAGAACATTAGTAAACATATAAAAACTAATAAATATGATTTTATAGCTGTTACTATGGACTCTCATCCTAAAAACCACTGTTCTTTTGTAGAGAACGGTGGTATTTGGCCGGAACATTGTGTTGTTGATACTTTTGGATGGGAAGTACATCCAGAACTTTCTGATACATTAAATCCTTTATCCGGAATTCCTCCTATAAAATATTTCTTCAAAGGACTTTTTTACAGAAAAGAAGCTTATAGCATATTCCAATCTGTTGATGGGTGCGAACTTTTAAAATATCTAAATTTATATTGGGATTTTCCAGAAGAATTTGTAATAGACGTTTGTGGTGTGGCTGGGGATTATTGTGTACACGATACAGTAGAACAATTACTTACTTATTATAATTCTAAAAATGTACGCCTTTTAAAAGATTGTATTGCATCAATAGACGGAGGGGAAAAATTAAACAAATTAGCTAAAGACAATAATTTACAATTCATATGAAATCTATATTAGATAATGATTTATATAAGTTTACTGTATCGTACAGTTATATGAAATTATTTCCCGAAGCGGAGGGAACTTTTGAATTTATAGACCGAGACAACACTGAATATTCAGAAGCGTTTGTGGAAAATTTAAAAATAGAATTCGCTAAATTAAGTATATTATCTCTAACTAATAGAGAATTTATATGGGTAACAAACAATATAAGATTTATTCCTCGATTTTACTGGGAATGGTTACAATCATTTAAGTTCGATAATAGTAAAATAATTATCGAATTAAAAAATAAACATCTACACATAGAAGTTACAGATGTTTTATATAAAGTAAGTTTATATGAAGTACCTATATTAGCTATAATTTCTGAACTAAAAAATAAAATGTTGGGAAACGTTGCCCTTAATGCAAATGTTATAGAAAAACTTTCTGAAAAAGTTAAGTTATCTAACCAACATAATTTGTATTTTTCAGAATTTGGAACAAGAAGACGTTTTAGTTTTCAAGTACAAAATATGGTATGTCATTATTTAAGTACACGAGCTACTTATTGTACAGGAACGTCTAATGTTTATTTGGCTATGGAGTATAACATGAAACCTATGGGAACCCATCCTCACGAATGGTTTATGTTCCACGGAGCTGTTTATGGATATAAACAGGCTAATTATTTAGCGTTGGAAAACTGGGTTAATGTGTATGATGGAGACTTAGGTATCGCACTTAGCGATACCTATACTTCGGATGTATTCCTTAAAAACTTATCTAGAAAACATGCTAAACTATTTGATGGGATAAGACATGATTCTGGAGATCCTTACTTGTTTGTTAATAAAGTAATTAAACGATATAAGGAATTAGGTGTAGATCCTACAACTAAAACTATTGTATTTAGTAATGCTTTGGATTTTCCTACTTATAAGGAAATTGTGGAATATTGTAGAGGTAGAATACGTTGTGCTGCTGGAATAGGTACAAATCTTACTAATGATTGTGATTACAAACCAGCTAACATTGTAATGAAACTTACTAGGTGTAGAATTAGTTCTAGAGACGATTGGAAGACTACAGTTAAATTATCTGATGATCCAGGAAAACACTTGGGTTGTGATGTAGACATTTGTAAATATGAACTTGGAATCTAACAAAATATGACTTTAGAAAAATTAAAAAATAAAGTACAAGATGCAGAAAAAGCAGCTCTTTTAATATACGATCCTACTTATGATGATCGAAGAATATTATACTACTTAGCTTTAAAAGTTTTTGGGTCTTGTTCTATAAATTTGGAGTTGTGTAATAATAATATTCCTGAACTAATTAATATTCCCGAATTTAAATCGAATGTATCAAATTTAATTGGTTTATTGGATGGATCAATTGACTATAGAGAATCTTTTAAGAACGTAACTAACTATTTTAAAAATAAAGAGTACTATCTTAGAAACTTTATGGGTAGGTGGTGTGTTTGGACTACCGAATATATGTTAATACTATTTGAGTTTCGATACTATGGTCTTAATAAAGTTATTGACCCAGAACTTTTAAAATGTTTTGTTCCAGAGAATAAAGAAAATACATTTAAGTTTGTAAGTAGAGATATGAATGGATTTGTAACTAATGTGATGCCTATTAAGCATACGAACATTGATTTAAATCTACAATATAACGATTCTCTACCTCACCAAAACATAACTGATTTTATTAATTCGGAAAGTAGTGGTATTAGTATTTTTCACGGAACTCCTGGATGCGGTAAGAGTACTTATATTAGGTACTTAATAGAAAGTAATCCTGGAGCATCTTTCTATATTTTGGATAGTAGTATATTTAATTATATAACTGATAGTAGTTTTATAAGATTTTTAATAGATAATAAAAACGGTATATTTATATTAGAAGATTGCGAATCTCTATTAATAAGTAGAGAAGAAAGCTATAATAATACCTTAGCTACTCTTTTAAATATAAGTGATGGTTTGCTAGGAGATAGTTTAAATATTAAATTTATATGTACTTTTAATTCCGATTTGAATTCTATAGACAAAGCATTATTACGTAAGGGACGTTTAAAAGTAAAATATGAATTTGATAAATTAGACAAAAGCAAAGCTCAGAAATTATTAGATTCTTTAAACAAGGATTATACCGTAACCGAACCGATGCCGTTATGCGATATTTACAACATAGATGTTGATACTGGTCATAAAGTAGTTGAACGTAATAAAGTAGGATTTTAATTATGGATTATTCATTATATTTTGAAGATAAAGTTAACAATCTTATTGATTATTTAAAAATTAATAATATAAAAGCTATGATATTGGGCATAAGCGGTGGAATAGATTCCACCGTTTGTGCCGCAATATGTCACGAAGTATCTAAACGTACAGGAATTCCTTTGATTGGTAGAAGCCTTCCTACTAAATTCAATAAAGAAGGAGAAACTACTACTGCTAATTTAGTAGGAAAGGTATTTTGTGATGATTTCCAAACTGTTAATATACATAATATGTATAATAGACTTGCTGTGGATATTACCGTAGCAGAAAATAGTATGATTAACAATCCTAAATATCCTCAAACCCCAATAGCTAACGGTAATATACAAGCTAGATTACGTATGATTTATTTATACAATCTGGCAAGTATTCATAGTGGGGTTGTAATTGATACTGATAATCTCACTGAACATAATTTAGGTTATTGGACCTTACACGGAGATGTGGGAGATGTTTGTTTGTTGCATGATTTGTGGAAAACTCAGGTATTTGAATTAGCTGAATGGTTAAAAAATTGGTATGGTTCTTATACACATACTTATTTTTACACCGACGCTCCAGAAGTAATAGAGTATAAGCAAGGTAATTTATATAAAGCAAGAGCTGTCAGAGATTCAATTAAACTTAAACCTACAGCAGGTCTCGGTATTACTAATAATGATTTGGAAGAGTTAGGTGCTGAATCTTATAAACAAGTTGATGATATTCTTCAAGAGATTTTAGCTTGGAAATCTTTTACAGTAGAAAATAGTTGGAATTTAAAGAATTTCTTAGATGACCAACAAATGTTAAATATCCCTATAGAAATAATTAAAAATGTAGCAACTAGACATTTTAATTCCGAATTTAAACGTAAACATTTGCCTATTAAAATATGATATTTAAATATTTAATTCCAAAAGAAATAGAAATACCAGCTTTTTGGAATATGTGTCTAAAGTATAATACAGATGAATTTTCTGAAACTGAATACTTAGATGTAGTATTAGATGATTTAATTTTTTATGTTAATTCTTATATTCACACATGTTTAGACGAAGAGTTAAACGAATACAGTTTATTAGAATTATCCGATGAATTAAGTTATTACGTTTTAAATAAATTGAAAGAATGAAGAAAGATTATAATATTTACGCCGGATTGGGCGGAGGTTTTGGAGGAACTTCTTATATAGGAACATTACAAAATGCTTCAGAAGATGGAGCTTACCAATATGCTTTTGAAGAAGCTTGTAATATTTATGATTCTTATGCTGGATATCACGGAATTCGTGGTATTGAAGATATAATGGACGAAGAAGGAGTTGATGAAAATGAAGCTGTAGAAACATACATTGAAGAAAGAGAAGATTGGCTAAACTACTACGCTGTCCCTACAGAAGAAGATACAGAATTAGAAGAAAAAATTTTTTATCTATGAAAATATATGTAATAGAAGAAAACGGAGGTAGTTATGATACTAGCTACACGAGAGTTTTAAATCAAGGCTTTACTACTAAAGAATTTGCTCAAGAATTCGTTGATGAATTAACTAAGTATGATAAATTTCTAGAAGAGAGTGAATCTTTATGGGATTCTATAGAAAGTACTCTTGATGAAACTATTCCTGAGAAATATTGGGAAGATGATAATTATGAAATTGAAATATGGAGTGATTCATTTGATCTATTTATAAAGTATCTAAAGGAACATATGCCTGAAATATATAGATCGTATCCAAAAAAACAATTAAAGTCTCTGTATGAATTTTATGAATACGGGGATTACATTGATGGAACTCCGTGTTATCATATAGAAGAAATAGAAATTGTTAAATGAGTGCATTTTATAGAACAGTAGAGGGTGATATAGTAGACTTAGATAGGATGCTATTATG
>RHMF01000595.1_pt1 | contig 21691 bp, 24 predicted proteins | sample 5365151 | NCBI WGS metagenome assembly RHMF01 (sample SAMN10266501, study PRJNA497801) | feces metagenome | isolation source: feces | host: Bos taurus | place: China: Prairie of Fairy Mountain | collected 2017-08-14 | reverse complement strand
AGAAGCATCTACATTTGTTGAAGTAATAGAAAAACGTCAAGGTTTGAAAATAGCATGCCTTGAAGGAATTGCGTATAGAAAAGGTTGGATAAATGAAGAAAAGATGAGAGAATTGGCTCAACCGATGATTAAGAATCAGTATGGGCAGTACTTGCTTAAATTGATAAAGGAGCGTGAGTGAGGTCTAATGTTTGTGGTTTAAAGTTTAATGCTTAAAGATTAAAGTTGTGTTCTCATTTAGGAGATTGCAGGTATATAATGATGCTAGACTTTTGGTCAAAGATGTGTATGATATGATGCAATCATTTCCAAAAGAAGAAAAGTACGCATTATTAGATCAATTAAGAAGGTCTGTTTTGTCAGTGCCAGCAAATATTGCTGAAGGAATGGGAAGACGTTCAAAAAAAGAACAAATACATTTTCTAGAAATATCTTTTGGCTCGTTAATGGAAACATTTTGTCATATTGAAATATCAAAAGATCTTGGCTATATAACAGAAGAACAATTATTACAAAAAGAAAAACAAATAGAAATAATATCCAAAAAACTATCAAAGTTAGTAAGTGCAATAGAAGAAAGTATAAAGAAAAACCCTTAACCCTTAAACATTCACCCTTAAACCTTAAACTATCAACACAATAATGACAAAACGCAATATAGTAATCACAGGAGGTGCTGGATTCATTGGCTCTCACGTAGTAAGATTATTCGTGAATAAATATCCCGAATACAATATCATCAATCTTGATAAATTAACTTACGCAGGTAATTTGGCGAATCTTAAAGACATAGAAAATAAGCCAAATTACAAATTTGTAAGAATGGATATTTGCGATTTTGAAGCATTTTACCAACTAATGCAAGACGAAAATATTGATGGCATTATACACCTTGCAGCAGAAAGTCATGTAGATAGAAGCATAAAAGACCCATTCACCTTTGCAAAAACAAACGTAATGGGAACATTATCACTACTTCAAGCAGCAAAACTATATTGGGAATCATTACCAGAGAAATACGAAGGCAAAAGATTCTATCACATTTCGACTGATGAGGTATATGGCGCTTTGGAAATGAATCACCCCGAAGGAATTGAGCCACCATTCAAGACAGTTGCTTCATCGGAAGGACACAAAGCATACGGCGATGAGTTTTTTTATGAAACAACAAAATATAATCCACATTCACCATACTCAGCAGCAAAAGCAAGTAGCGATCATTTTGTGAGAGCATATCATGACACATACGGAATGCCGACTATTGTAACAAACTGTTCAAATAACTATGGGCCGTATCAATTCCCTGAAAAACTAATACCATTGTTTATCAATAATATTCGTCATCGCAAGCCTCTTCCTGTGTATGGAAAAGGAGAAAACGTGCGCGATTGGCTTTATGTGGAAGATCATGCAAGAGCAATAGATATAATCTTTCACAACGGCAAGATTGCAGAAACATATAATATCGGTGGATTCAACGAATGGAAGAATATTGACTTGATTAAGGTTATGATAAAAACGGTTGATAGGATTTTAGGAAATCCAGAAGGACACTCCTTAGACCTTATTACATACGTAACCGACAGAGCAGGACACGATATGCGTTATGCAATAGACTCAACAAAACTACAAAAAGAACTCGGTTGGGAACCAAGTCTGCAATTTGAAGAAGGAATAGAAAAAACAGTTCGTTGGTACTTGGATAATCAAGAATGGATGGACAACATCACTTCCGGAGAATACGAAAAGTATTATGAAGAGATGTATAAAGGTTAATAAATATTGAATTTGTTTTTTATTGTATAAAATAGCAATATGTTAATAAGATCCTTACTTACAGAGAATAATATATTCAATTCTACAGAAGAAATTAAAGAATGGATTCGTCAAAGGAATCGTGATGTAAAAGTCGATATAGAAAAGATTCCATTTTCAAAGATGTCTATGTGGCATAGTGAACAAGATGGTTCTTTGTGTCACGATTCAGGGCGATTTTTCTCCATCGTTGGTATAAATGTGAGAACAGATTATGGAATACAATCTAGTTGGCAACAGCCAATTATAAATCAACCAGAAGTAGGGTATTTGGGAATTTTGACAAAAGAAATAGATGGAATTTTGTATTTTCTTATGCAGGCAAAGATAGAGCCAGGCAATGTTAATTGCGTACAAATTTCCCCTACATTGCAAGCTACTAAAAGCAATTTTACTTGTGTTCACTCTGGTAAAAAACCCAATTATTTAGATTATTTTGTTAATGCAAAACCGAATGAAATAATTCTTGATCAATTACAGTCGGAGCAAGGGGCAAGATTTCTACGTAAACGTAATCGTAATATAATTATAAAGATAGAGGAAGAAGTTTCTGTATTAGAAGATTTTAGGTGGATGACATTAGGACAAATAAAAGCTCTAATGGCAGAGGATGATATGGTAAATATGGATACTCGTACAGTGTTATCTGGCTTAAAAATAAGTGATTTCGTATCTCTTTTTAATGATTTAACAGAGATTTCTAAATTTGGTTCAGATTTAATATTATCAAGCAAAACCAATCATAGTATATTTTCAACAAGACAACATCTTTCTTGGCTTACATCTTTAAAGTCTAGATATGACTTAAGTGTAGAAAAATATTCTATTCTTAAAATGAAAGATTGGATAAAAAATGATTTTGAAATATTTAGACCTGATGGTAAGTATTTTAAAATAATAGGAGTTAATGTAACAATATCAAATAGAGAAGTTGCTTCTTGGAGTCAACCATTAGTGGCACCGATGCAACAAGGTATTTGTGGATATATTATAAAAAAAATTAACGGTATATATCATTTTCTTGTTCAAGCAAAGTTGGAATGTGGTAATTTTGATGTAATAGAATTAGCTCCAACTGTACAATGTCTTACAGGTAATGTATTTTTGTCAGAAGAAAAACCTCCATTTGTTGATTATATTTTAAATGCTAAAAAAGAACAAATTATAATAGATTCTCTTCAATCAGAAGAGGGGGGACGTTTTTATAAGGAACAAAATAGAAATATTATAGTTGAAGCAGATGAATCCTTTGATGAAGTCCTTCCTGATAGATATACATGGATGACGCTTAAACAAATTTATGATTTTTTACAATTTAATAATTATTTAAATATACAATCGAGAAGTTTAATATCCGTTTTACCATATAAATAAAAGTTTATGTATAGAATAGGTGTTATTTGTCCCTCTGAAATTGCATTTCGTCGTTTTTTACCTTCATTACAAAAAGTAAATGGTTTTTTGTTCGTTGGCGTAGCAATAGCAAGTCCAGAAGAATGGCTTGGTGATAGTAATGGTGTAGATAATAATATATTAGAAATAATAAATCAAGAGAAACTTAAAGCACAATCTTTTGTTGATGAATTTGGTGGAAAAGTGTTTGAAAGTTATAGGAGTCTGTTATCATCGAAAGAAATAGATTCCGTTTATATACCACTACCTCCTGCATTGCATTTTCAATGGGCAAAATTAGCGTTGGAGGCAGATAAAAATATTTTTTTAGAGAAACCTTTTACAACTAATTTAGAAGATACACAAACATTAATTACAATAGCAAAAGAAAAAGGTTTAGCAATACATGAAAATTATATGTTTGTTTTTCATAAGCAAATAGAGAGTATTGATAAATTAATCGCAAGTGGAGAAGTAGGGAAAGTTCGTTCGTATAAAATTTCTTTTGGATTTCCACGTCGAGCTATAACAGATTTTCGTTACAAAAAGGCATTAGGAGGAGGCGCTTTACTTGATGCAGGGGGGTATTGTATAAAATATGCATCTCATTTATTAGGAAAATCAGCTCGTTTTATTTGTGCAAATTCTTATTTTGAAGATGAATTTGAAGTAGATGTTTTTGGGTCAGCGACAATGATTAATGACGAAGGAATAATTGCACAAATAACATTTGGTATGGATAATGATTATAAATGTGAACTTGAAATATGGGGAAGTAAAGGTACAATTACAACTGGGCGGATTCTAACAGCACCAGATGGTTTTTCTCCTGAAGTGAATATAAAACATAATCAAGAGAATATAATTCAAAAACTACCATCAGACTCTGCTTTTGAAAAATCTATTATGAGATTTTATGATTGTTTATGTAATATAGACGTTAGAGAAGAAAATTATAATATTGTAGAACAACAGTCAAAACTAATTGCTATGTTTGTAGCATGTCAAAATAAATAGTAATATATGGAAAAAAATAAAATTTTTGTTACTCAACCTACATTAGCTCCATTAGGAGAACTTAATGAATATTTAACTAAGATATGGTCTACAGGAATTATGACTCATAATGGTCCGCTTGTACAGCAATTTGAAAAAGAGATTGGAGATTATTTAGGTGTGGGAAATGTTGTGTCATGTGTGAATGGTACTTTTGCATTACAGATGGCTATTCGAGCATTAAATTTAAGGGGAGGTGAAATTATAACAACTCCATTTACTTTTATTGCAACATGTGGTGCAATTATATGGGAATATTGTACTCCTATATTTGTAGATATTGATCCTGAAACATTTAATATTGATGTAGAAAAAATAGAAGAAAAGGTAACATATCATACTGTTGCAATAATGCCAGTCCATGTTTTTGGCAATGCTTGTGATATAGAAGGTATAGATGAAATAGCACGTAAGCATAATTTAAAGGTAATATATGATGCGGCTCATGCTGTAGGAGTTAATTACAAAGGTGAGAGTATATTTAATTACGGGGATATTTCTTGTACTAGTTTTCATGCAACTAAAATGTTGAATACTACCGAAGGAGGGGCATGTTTTACTAAAAATAAAGAATTAGATGAGAAATTACGTCGTATTCGATTTTTTGGTTTTGAAAATCATGCAGATATTGTTGAAGATGGTACAAATGCAAAAATGACAGAGGTACATGCTGCTGTTGGTCTTGCTAATTTAAAATATTTAAATAAAGCTTTAGAAGATCGTAGATATAAGTATTTTTATTATAAGGATAAGTTATCTATAAACCCTAATATTTCTTTTCAAAAAATTACGGAATGTAATTATAGCTATTTTCCTGTTTTGTTTGAAAATGAAGAAGTTTTACTAAAAGTTATTTCAGTTCTTAATAATGAAAACGTTTTTCCAAGACGTTATTTTTATCCTTCTATTAATACTTTTAATAAATTATTCCCTTATGTAAGTATGCCAATATCAGAAAATATTGCAAGTCGAATTCTTTGTCTTCCATTGTATTATAATTTAGAAATAAAAGATATAGATAGAATTATTAAAGTAATATTAGAAACTATATAGTATTAGGAAAATAAATACCATAATAAAGTAATATGAAACACTTAATAATAGTTGGTGCGCGAGGTTGGGGAAGGGAAGTCTATGCGACTGCAATAGCTATGGAAGGATATAAAAAAGAATTTGATATAAAGGGATTTTTAGATTCCAAAAAAGATGCTTTTGATGATTTAAAGGGAGATTATCCACCTATAATAGCTTCCCCAGAGGATTATGAAATACAACCCGATGATATATTTTTTATTGCAATGGGAGAGCCTAAATGGAGAAAACACTATGCTGAACTTATAGAGAGAAAAGGTGGTAGATTTATGACAATAATTGCAAAAGGAGCTTTCATAAATAAAACTGCTAAAATTGGAGAAGGATCTTTTATATCTGGTTGGGCATGTATATCTGACAATGTAGTTTTAGGAAAGCATGTCATAATTCATGTTTTTTCTGATTTAGGACATGATGTTTGTGTTGGAGATTATTCTACAATTGAAGCGTATTCTTTTTTGGGAGGATATGCTAAAATGGGTTCAGAATCAGTAATGCATGTTAGATCTACGTTAATAAGAAAAAAACAGATTGGAAATAATGTAGAGGTGGGTGCAAGTAGTGTAGTTATGAGAAATGTACCTAATAATACGCATGTAATAGGTAATCCTGCAAAGAAATTTGATTTTTAATTAAATATTATTCACCCATTTAAAACTTATAAGTTATGGAATTAAAAACATTTATTGAAAATTTTGCAGCACAGTTTGATGATACTGATGCTAGCGTATTCACAGCCGAAACAAAATTTAGAGATTTGGAAGAATGGTCTTCTTTGATTGGTCTTTCATTAATTGCTATGGTTGACGAAGAATATGATATCACACTTAAAGGTGACGACATCAAAAATGCCAACACAATTGAAGATTTGTTTAACACTGTAAAAAGCAAAATGTAATGGCATTCTGTGAATTTAAAAACGTTAGGATCGCTGGCATAGCTGCCGGCGTTCCTAAAAACGTTGTTTCAATTTTAAATGGTGACAATAATGTGATTTTAGCCGAAGGCACTTCTGCTGAAGATTTTGTTGAAACAACTGGTGTAAAAGAACGTAGAATATCACAAAATCTTACAACATCCGACTTATGCTGTGCTGCAGCAGAAAAACTAATCGCAGACCTTGGATGGAATAAGGATGAGATAGATGCTATATTTTTTGTATCTCAAACCGCCGATTATATATTACCAGCCACATCTTGTATTATTCAAGATAGATTAGGATTATCAAAGGAATGTTATGCAACAGATATTACATTAGGATGTTCTGGTTGGGTATATGGTCTTAGCAATGCTGTATCATTGATATCAAGCAATAATTTCAAGAAAATATTGCTTATGGCTGGCGATGCCAAGAAACGTGCTGCAGCTCCTGCCGATCCATTGTTCGGCCACGCAGGTACCGTAACAGCTATAGAATATGCTGAAGGAAATGATGGTTTCCAATTCCATTTCGGAACAGATGGTAGTGGATACGATGCTATTATCACTCCTGATGGCGGTAGTCGTAACCAAGTATCACCAGCATCGTTTGAGCAATATGAATTTGAAGGAAAAATGATGCATCGTATGCAATCTCGAATGAAAGGTATGGATGTTTTCGGTTTTGGCATTTCTACAGCTCCTAAAACAGTAAAGAAACTTGCTGAACATTATGGTTTTGACTATTTAGATCATGATTATTTTATCTTCCATCAAGCAAATATGAAGATGAATAATATGATTGTAAAGAAATTGAAACTACCTGTAGAAAAAGTTCCTTCTTGCATGTATCATTTTGGAAATACCTCATCCGCATCTATTCCATTGACAATTGTTTCTCAATTGAAGGGCAAAGTAGAATACACTCCAACTAAATTCTTATGTTGTGGTTTTGGCGTAGGACTTTCTTGGGGAACCGTTAGATTTGAAACTAACAATGTAGTAATATCTGATTTAGTAGAAGTAGAAGATAATAAGGAGGAATCAAAATGGGTATAAATTATAATCCTTTTTCTTTAGAAGGAAAAACCATATTAGTAACTGGAGCTTCTTCTGGTATCGGACAAGCTACAGCTATAGAATGTTCTAAGATGGGTGCAAAAGTTATAATTACAGCACGTAATGAAGAACGCTTGAAAGAAACCTTATCGCAATTAGAAGGTGAAGGTCATCAAATGATAATGGCAGAACTAACCAAACAAGACGATATTGAGCGATTAGTTAGCGAAATCTCAACATTGCACGGTCTAGTTCTGTGTGCAGGAAAGGGAATGACATCGCCATTTTCTTTTTCTACCAGAGATAAGTATGACGAGATATTCAATGTTAATTTCTTTGCACCTGTTGAGTTGTTAAGATTATTGGTAAAAAAGAAAAAACTTGAAAAAGAATCATCGGTAGTATTTGTTTCATCAATTGGAGGCATAGGATCTTTCTCTCTCGGTAATGGTGTCTATGGTGCATCAAAAGCAGCCATTAATTCCACAATGAAATTCTGTGCCAGAGAACTTGCGACAAAAAAAATTAGAGTGAATACAGTAAATCCAGGAATGGTAAATACGAAGTTAATTCAAGGTGGTGCAATATCAGAAGAACAGCACAAATTGGATATGGAAAAATATCCTTTGAAGCGATATGGTGAACCTGAAGACATTGCCTTTGGTATCATATACTTGTTGTCAGATGCATCGTCTTGGGTAACAGGTCTCTCACTAATAATTGATGGTGGTGTAACAATATAAATATGGAATTACTTAAAAACAAGGTAGCTATTGTAACTGGTGCAGGAGCAGGCATCGGTCGATCCACAGCAAAACTCTATGCTAATGAGGGTGCTGTGGTATATGCTGTTGACATTAAAGGATTGGAATGGATTGAAACTTTTACTTCATGTGAAGGTAAAGTGGTTCCGATTCAATTGGATATTTGCGACTTTGCTGCGGTGAAAAATGCTGTGATGACTATCAAGAAAGAATATGGTCATATTGATGTTTTAGCCAATATTGCAGGTATTGTTTCTTATGAATTAATGCCGATGATTGATTACGATAAGTTTCGTAAGATGTTTGAAGTTAATGTAATAGCATTAGTTTACTTAATGTCGTTGGTATCAAGGATTATGAGTCGTCAACAAAGTGGTTCTATAATTAATATGGCAAGTATGGTTGGTGAAAAAGGTTCAAAAGGACAACTTTCATATGCATCTACAAAGGGAGCTGTTATTGCAGCAACTAAGTCAGCAGCCAAAGAATTAGCCGAAAATCATGTACGTGTTAATGCTATTGCTCCTGGTATGGTAGCATCAGAACGATTCAAAGCGGTGTTAGAGGAGAAATTTGCTCAAAAGATAAATGACGTACCTTTCGGAAGACTTGCTGAACCAAATGAAGTAGCAGATTTATGTCTGTTTTTAGCCTCTGACCAATCGTCTTATTTAACAGGGCAAATTATTGGAATAGATGGTGGTGCGATCATTTAATATAAAAAAATAAATTATATTTTAATCTTACTTGTTTATATAAAAATCGTGTTTTTAAATTTAGATAAGAAACCCAAAGACAAAATTGCAGCTATTGACGATAGCGAATCAACTATTACATATGGTGAAATTTGCGATTTTTCTATGGACTTTGCTAAGCAGTTGCCACAAAGGTCTCTAATTTTTATCCTTTCGGAGAATTGTATCGGTTCATTGTTAGGTTACATAGCTTCTTTGAGTAATCGCATTGTGCCGTTAATAATTAGTGCTACAACCGAAGAAGGGTTATATAATAATCTTTATGACCTATATCAGCCTGAATATTTGTGGTTACCTAAAGCAAAGAGTGAGGGTGAAGAAGTATTATTCTCTGCATGGGATTATTGTTTAGTGAAAACGGGCAATAAGTCATCTCCTATGTATGAAGAACTTTCCTTGCTACTTCCAACTAGTGGTTCTACTGGTAGCCCAAAGTTGGTGCGACATAGTTATTGTAATATTGAAGCCAATGCTTATAATGTGAGTCAATTATTCAAATTAGATGGTACTGAAAAAGCTATGGCTATTCTTCCCATGCACTATACTATGGGATTATCGGTGATATCTTCTCATTTGCTAGCAGGTGCTACCTTACTATTAAGTAGTCGTTCGCTTTTAGATAAAGGTTTTTGGACTAAGCTTAAAGAGGCTACAAGTTTTACAGGTGTACCATATAGTTACGAAATACTAGTTAAGATGCGTTTCACTCGTATGGATTTGCCGAATTTAAAGGTAATTACTCAAGGTGGAGGTAAACTAACTGAGACTATGTGGAATACGCTGGCTCAGTATGCTGCAGATAATGGGAAAGAGTTTATTGCTACCTATGGACAGAGTGAATGTACTGCTCGTATGGCATATCTGCCATCAGACTTAGCATTGAAGAAAGTGTGTAGTATTGGAATAGCAGAACCAGGAGGACAACTTTCTATTGTGGATGAGAATGGCAACGAAACCTTTGATGAGGAAGCTCAGGGAGAATTGGTGTATCGAGGAAAAAATGTGACTTTGGGTTATGCTACTTGTCGAAAAGATTTGCTAAAAGAAGACGAGAATAATGGTATAATGTATACAGGAGACCTTGCACGTCGCGATGAAGATGGTTGTTATTTCATCATTGGTCGTTTGAAGCGTTTTTTAAAAATTTATGGTCTGCGTATTGGGCTTGATGAAATAGAGCAAATGGTTAAATCTGAATACAAGACGGATTGCTACTGCAAAGGCGATGATGAAAAACTTGTGGTGTTGGTAACTGATGCTAATTTGAAATTGTTACTGCCTGCTTTTATTGAAGAGAAAACCCATTTATTTCATCAACGCATAGAGGTGCAAGTGGTAAAAGAAATATTGCGTAACGAAGCTGGAAAAATAATTAATCAGTGATTTTTTAATAGAGGGGAAGCGAAATTTTTATGACAAATAGCTTAAATAATAGATTGATTGGATTTGATATAGCTAAAGTTTTATCTATATTTTATATTGTGGGAGTATATCATAATTTGGGATATATTGGAAGTTATGATAATCATCCTTGTGTTATTTCTCTAGTATATACAACATTGGGCGTTTTTACATTCTTGTCAGCATTTATCTTGTCTTCAAAGTATTTGTTTAGTGACGTAAAAAAAACACTGTTATTCTACAAAAAAAGAGTTTTGAGGGTGTGGCCATTGTTTGTTATTTCTTCATTATTGCTTTTGGGTATTCATTTTAATTCTTTGTCGTCAACAATTAAAGGAATAATAGGTGTCTCGCCTTTTTGGCAACCAGCTCCTTTTACAATGTGGTATGTGGCAATGCTTATTGGCCTTTATTTGATAACACCATTTGTATTGAATGGGGGGGTGAAGACTCAAATTTTGAAAGCAGGTCTTGTAATGGCTGTGCTCGGATTGATACAATTGGTTTTCAGATCAGTTGTGCCAAAGACTTTCAATTACTATACTATCTATTTAATAGGACTTATTTTAGGAAGTAATTATTATGAAATTACTTTCAATTGTTTAAAATCTAAGAAAACCTTGTTGCTATCAATTGTTTGGTTAATATTGTTTATAATGATTTTAATCACTAATAATAACTGGTTGAAATCTTTTTCTGGAGTATTGGGCATTATAGTTATGCTAAATTTATCATTGTTAATATCAGAAAAATTAAGCAGGAACATAAAATTTATTAAGATGGTCTCATATTTAGCTTATTCAAGTTTTTGTGCTTACTTATTTCATAGAGAAATTATGTGGTTTATACTTCATTTATATACTCCATCACAAGGTTATTTTATCTTTCTTGAGATACTACTTCTTGGAGTTCCACTCACTTTTTTATGTGCATATTACATACAGAGATTATATGATAGTTTTATAACAAGAGTAAAAATAAAACATTAAAAATGTATTATTTTAATATAATAACTAATAATTAAAAAAATATTATTATGACAAATTTAGAAAAAATCAATAAAATTTTTTGCGAAGTATTCTCGGTGGATGAATCGGTTTTGAATGCCAATTTTGATAAATACAATGTGGAAGGTTGGGATTCTGTTCGTCAACTGAGTCTCACCTCGTCTATTGAGGATGTTTTTGACATTATGCTCGACGCTGAAGATATTTTGGAATTCATCTCATATGATAGTGCCAAAGTTGTTTTGGCAAAGTATGACATTGTAATCTAATCGCTAAACTATTATTATGGCTTATTGGGAAATAAAAAATGTGGCTGTTCGCGGTGTGACAGGAACAGTGCCTAATCATCCTGTTAAATCAGCTGAATTGCCTTATTTTACGCAAGAAGAGGCAGATGCCTTTGATGCAACAGTAGGTATCAAGAATCGCTATATAGCACCGAAAGATGTCTGTGCTTCTGATTTGTGCTTGGATGCTGGCGAACGTTTGTTAGTTGGTTTGGGATGGGAAAAAGAAAGTGTGGATATATTGTTGTTTGCGTCTGTAACGGGTGATTACAAAACTCCTCCGACTTCAGCAATATTACAAGATCGTTTGGGCTTGCCTTCAACTACTTTTGTGTTGGATGTACCGATGGGGTGTTGCGGTTGCATGTATTCTATAAATATAGCTGGCAATATGCTCTCTGCAGGTACTGCTAAACGTGCATTGATTTTGGTTGGTGACACTGCTATGCGTATGGGGAATTCTAAAGACAAAAGTCGAGGTCCATTGTTTGGTGACAGTGGTTCTGCTTTGGCGTTGGAGTATGACCCTACAGCAACCGATATTATTATTGATTTCAATACAATGGGATCTGGTTATCAAGCTTTGATGACTCCTCATGGAGGATATCGTTATCCACTAACAGTAGAATCATTTATTGAGAAAGACTTCGGTAATGGTATAATTCGTGCCCCGAAGGATGCACTTATCAATGGTATGGATGTATTTTCTTTTGCAATCACTAAGCCTCCTATCAGTGTAAAAAAAATGTTGGACGATCAATTCCTAGACAAAGATAAGGATGTGGATTTCTTCCTCGTTCATCAAGCTAATAAACTTATTGTTGATCGTTTAGTTAAGAAGTTGAAATTGCCAGTAGAGAAAGTTCCTTATAATCTTCAGAAGTTTGGCAACTTGGGTGGTGCTTCCATTTTGATGTTGATGGTAACTGAAATATCCGAAGACTTGTCTTCTCGTCCGCTTACGTTACTTTGTTCATCTTTTGGATTAGGATTGACTTGGGGGACAATGATTTTGAAGACTAAACCTTTGGTTGTCATACCTATAAATTTTTTATAAAATTAATTCCGATTAAAAATACTTTATGTTTTTTATTACAAATAGACCGATTCAGGAAGAATAAAATGTGTGATGTGATTAATATTGTTGAATTAAAGGTTCAATAAAATAGTAAAAGTAAATAATTTATATGTGTTTTGTTTAGTATGATAAGGTTGTTATCAAAATATTGAGTAATGATACATATTAAGGATATTATTAATAGCATATTTACATCCAAAACATATATACTTCATCAAGATAGTTATGATAAAATTTGGATAGTAGATATTGGTGATATTGACCTTGTCATAGACTTTCTTGTTGAGAAAGAGGTAATCATTGCGGGTGTATTTCTTACCCACACTCATGCCGATCATATTTATGGACTAAAAGAATTATTAAATAAATATCCTGATTGTCTTATATATACTTCTGAATTTGGAGTGAAAGGATTAAAGTCTCCGAAATTAAATTTTTCAACTTATCATGATGAGGTTGAAGATATAGTGATAGAATCTAATAACATAAGGGTATTACATGAGGGTGACATAATTCCTTTATTTGACAACGTAAATGTTGAAGTTTTTGAAACTCCTGGACATGATAAAAGTTGCCTTACTTATAAAATAGATAATTATATTTTTACAGGAGATTCATATATTCCTGGATTAAAAACTGTAACAAATTTTCCAAATAGTAATAAAGAAGATGCAAAACTATCTGAGGAAAAAATATTGCAATTAGCAAAGAATTGTGTTATTTGTCCTGGACATGGAGAAATGGTAAAATAGTAATAAAAGAATGTCAGAACCATCATTAAGAAATAAAACTATAAAAGGAGTAGGTTGGAGTGCGGCTGATGCGTTTCTTGGGCAGGGTATAACCTTTGTCGTGGGGATTGTATTAGCACGATTGCTTTTAATTAGTGATACGGTGTGTTAATAATGGAAAAAAGAATAAAATAACAAATATGATTTCAAGTGTTGAATTAAAATCTTTTGGACCAATTGAATCCATTAAATGGGATAACTTAAAGAGAATAAATCTTATAATTGGAAGAAATTCATCTGGTAAAACTACGTTGTTGAAAGCGTTGTATGCTTCTATTCGTTCTATAGAAGAATATGGGAGAGGAAATAATCCGGATAGTTTTAAAAGTATTTTATTCAACAATCTTTATTGGACTTTTCAGGTTAATGAGTTAGGTAAACTGGTAAAAAAAGGAGATGATGAATTGAGTTTTTCCTGTTCTTCTGAACGAAGTGAAATAATGAAGTATCGTTTTGGAGAAACAACTGTAAAAAATATCGTCAATGCTGAAAACAATTTTGGTCAGAGAGATGTGAATTCTATTTTTTTACCAGCAAAGGAAATACTTTCACTACAAGATTTAATACTTAGAAGTCGTGATGACTTAAAAGTTTTTGGATTTGATAACACTTATTATGATTTAGCAAAAGCCCTCAGCCCATCACGAAAAGGACGCAATTATAAAGGATTTTCAATTGCCCGAAAACAACTTAAAGAGGCAATAGGTGGAAGTGTTGTTTATTCGGAAATAAAAAATGTATGGCAATTCAGAGATCGAGATAACAGGGTGTATGATATTGACATTACTGCCGAGGGTATAAAGAAATTAGGAATATTGGATTCTTTGTTAGGTAATCATTATTTATCAAAAGACTCTATTGTTTTTATTGATGAACCTGAATGTGCTCTGCATCCCGAACTTGTTTCGTCGTTTATGGATATAATACTATCATTGGCCAAAGTTGGAATCCAGATTTTTATAGCCACACACTCTTATTTTGTGATTAAAAAATTATATCTATTGGCTCGACAAAATAAAATCAGTATCCCTATTATCTCAAATAATGGCGAAAAATGGGGGGAATATGACTTATTGGATGGAATGCCCGATAATCCTATAATTGACGAATCTATACGACTATATAAAGAAGAAATTATGTTATGAAAGATTTGCAGGTAGAAGAATTTGACGAATCGGGAATGACATTTGTACTAGATACGAGTTCTGCCTATCGTATAGAAAAGTCAGAAAAAGTGGCAAAACTCAGCAATGTTAAAATAGTTGAATTTGTTCGACTATCAAAAGTGTGTGTTGAATTTATAGAAGCAAAAACCACAGCTCCCAATCCCAATAATCCTGAAAGTAGCGATAATATTCAAAACTTTACTACTGAAATAAGAGAGAAATTTCAGAATAGCATATCGTTGCTAAATGCAGCGGCGATAAAACGGAGAAAAGAAATATTTGACGAATTGCCCGAATTGATGAAAAAATACAATTGGGCAAAAGCGGAATATCGATTATATTTGATAATAAAAAATCATAAAATAGAATGGTTGTCTCCACTGAGTGAATTGGTGAAAAAAGAGGTAAAGCCGTTCTTAAGGTGTTGGAATATTCATGATGACCATTTTAAGGTGATTAATGAAGAATTAGCAAAAGAAATAAATCTTATCAAGTAAAATAATGTCCGAATCATCATTAAGAAATAAAACTATAAAAGGAGTCGGTTGGAGTGCGGCTGATGCATTCTTAGGACAAGGAATTACTTTTCTTGTAGGAATTGTATTAGCGCGTCTGTTAAGTCCAGAGGAATATGGACTTATAGGGATATGCCTTATTTTTACTACGGTGCTTAATGGTATTGTAGATAGTGGTTTTAGTAATGCTATAATCCGTAAAAAAGACCCTACAAATGAAGATTATAATACAATGTTTATTACTAATATGCTGATAAGCATTGTGCTTTATGCTTTGTTATATTTTTCAGCACCTTTAATATCTTCATTTTTTAATATGGAACTTACAAGTCTTGTACGTGTAATAGGACTTGTACTTATTATAAATGCATTATCGCTTACACAACAAACCAACCTAACTAAAAAAATAGACTTCAAAACCAAAACCAAAGCTTCTATTACTTCTGGAATATTAAGCGGAATAATAGGTATAGCAATATAGCAATGGCCTATATGGGTTTTGGCGTTTGGGCATTAGTTGCACAATTGCTTTCAAAGCAAATTGTTTATACTATTTGTTTGTGGATATTGAATCGTTGGTGGCCAAACTTTCATTTTTCTATAGATAGCTTCAAATACATGTGGGGTTTTGGGTGGAAACTACTTGTAGGTGGATTGTTGGATAATATCTGGAAGCAAATGTATCAAGTAGTTGTTGGAAAATTTTATAGTCCAGCAACATTAGGACAATATACTAGAGGATATCAGTATGCGAATATTTTTTCAGCCAATATAACATCTATTGTACAACGAGTTACTTATCCTGTACTTGCAGAAGTGCAAGATAAAAAAGAACGTATGCTTGCAGCTTATCGTAAAGTGATAAAAACAACAATGTTTGTTACTTGCGTGTGTATGATAAGCCTTGGAGCAGTAGCAGAACCTTTGATATATTGCCTTATAGGAGAAAAATGGCATCAAGCAGCAACATTTCTACCTTTAATTTGCATCAGTATGTCTTTATATCCTTTGCATGCCATAAACTTAAATATGCTTCAAGTACAAGGCCGTAGCGATATATTCCTATATTTAGAAATTGTCAAGAAGATAATTGCAATAGGGCCGTTGTGTATAGGAATATTCTACGATATTTATTGGATGCTTATCGGTTCTATCATAACAGGATTTATTTGTTTTTTCTTAAATTCATATTATACAGGTAAAAAACTTGGATATAGCTCTTGGAAGCAGTTAAAGGATGTCGCACCAAGCTACGGAGTGGCATTAGTAATAGCATTAGCAGTATATTTCTTAAAATACTTACCTCTTAGTCATTGGGTGATACTCTCAGTACAGATTGTATTAGGAGTGATAGTGTTCTTTGTAGTATGTGAAATGACAAAGTTAAACGAGTATAAAGAAGTTAAAAATATTGTTTTATCTGTAATTAATAAAATACGAAAAAAGTAATGATGAATCAAGAATATAAATATTTGGTAGGCGTAGAATGTATGACCTTCAATCAATCAAAATACATACTTGATGCATTGAATGGTTTTGTGATGCAGCAAACAAATTTTCCATTTGTAGTGATGGTGGTAGATGATGCATCTACTGATGGAGAACAAGATGTGATAAGAGCATACGTAAATGAACATTTTGATGTAGAAGATACAAATGTAGCCTATGAAAAGGAAATAGATTATGCTTATATAACATACGCACAACATAAAACCAATAAGAATTGTTATTTTGTAGTTCTTTATCTCAAAGAAAATCATTATAGCCAACGAAAATCAAAGTATCCATATTTGTCAGAATGGCGAGATAATGTAAAATACATAGCAGTTTGTGAGGGAGATGACTATTGGATTCATCCGCAAAAATTACAAATGCAAGTAGATTTTTTAGAGGAAAACGAGGAGTATGGAATAGTACATACTAAAATTAAAATCTATTTGCAAAGAGAAGAAAAATTTATAGGTGACACAAGAAAAATAATCGTTAATGAAGATGCTTTTGAACAATTAATAGAAGGTAGATCATTTATTGCCACACCTACAACTTTAATAAGATTTTCACTATTTGAGATGATAGATAAATCATATACGAAAGAAAATTTTATGATGGGTGATTATCCTTTGTGGATAGAGTTGTCTCGTATAAGCAAAATCAAATATATTGATAATGAAACTTCTGTTTATAGGGTTGTAGAAAATTCAGCTTCACATTCAACGAGTGTGTTATATAGATATAAATTTAGATTAAATGTTTCGAGAATAAGATTATATTTTGTAAATAAATATAAATTGAAGAAATTATACAATAATGTATACAAAGAATATTTGTATTATTTGGGCCTAGTAGAAATTTTACAGAGAAAATATTTTAAAGGACTATATTTGTATTCTTTATCACTTCAGTATAGAAAGTTTATTGAAGTGATAAAGATTGTGGTTATAAGTTTTAGAAAAAGTAGATAACGATGAATATATTATTTTATTGTGATGAATATCCTCCTATGAAAACAGGGGGAATAGGAAGTATTACTAAGATAGTAGCAGAGAATTTAGTTTCTATGGGACATAAGGTATTTGTTGTTGGGTATTATGAAAGTAGTACAAAGAAAATAATAAAAGAAATAATAAATGGAGTATATATATATAGGATAAATCTAGGTTATAGAAAAGGAAGAATTAAAACTTTTCTATGTAAAGTATTGTTTCATTTTGGTATTCTTGGTGGAGTTATACAGAAAGAAGTTTCCTTTTTAGAAAAATTTATTCAAGGTGTTATAAAGTCTGAAAATATTGATGTTTTAGAACTTACAGATTTTTATAAATTTAATTTTTTATCATCAAAAAAAATTAAATTTATAAAATTTGATATTCCAACTGTTTTGAGAATACATGGTTCTGTTTCTTTTGTTAATTCTCAAAATGGAATAAATAAGAAATGTTGTAAAGACAATGATTCTGAGCATTTTAATAGATGCGATTATATTCTTGCAGTGAGTAAATTCTCTTTAGATTATGTAAATGATAATTTTAAATTAAATAAAATAGCAAATGATAATAGAAAAGTTATCTATAATTCAATAGAAGATTCTTTTTTGCAAAAATCTGATCACAATGTTGAGAATAAACGAATTCTTTTTTTAGGGAAATTAATAGAAACAAAGGGCTGTTATTCTATACTTAAGGCATTTAATAAAGTATCTGAACAATATCCAGATTGGAAACTTGTTATGGTTGGTAGGGGAGATGTAGAAAAAGCAAAAGAATATATACATCCTAATTTTTTAGAGCGTGTTGAATTCTTGGGTTATTTGAATAGAGAAGAAATCAAATCGCAAATAGACTTGTGTTCATTTGCATGTATTCCTACATATTTTGAAAATTTCTCTATGGCTGCATTAGAAGTGATGGCAAGAAATAAAGCATTGATATTTACAAATAGAACATCTGGTGATGAGATTATTACAAATGGTGTAGATGGGCTATTAGTGGATCCAGAAGATATAGAGCAAATAACTAGTTGTATGTTGAAACTGATAGAAAATAAAGGGTATAGGGTTGATTTAGCAGACAAAGGATATAATAAGATTAAGAGAGAATTTCTTGTGTCTAATATTATATTACTAATGGAAGAATTTTATAAAAAAATATCACTTAAATAATGTTACAAAGTATTCTTGTTTATACATTCATAATATTGATTATGCTTTTTTTTGCTAATATTGCAAAAAGAAAAGCAGTATACCAAACGGGGCAATATGGAGAATTAGTTCAGAAACGTTCTTTCTGGTCTTTTGAAATAGTCTTTATGCTATTGTTTTTTGCTCTAATGTTTGGTATGCGATATGACGTAGGAACAGATCATTTAGGGTATTTATTTTCATATATTGAAGGTAGTGTAGGTGAAGATTTAAAAATGGAGCCATTGTTTCGCTGGATTTCCAAAATTTGTTATGATTTAAATATTCATCCTATAATTTATTTCGCTATATGGGCTTTTATTCAAATAACGTTTTTCTTATTGGTATTTAAAAATGAGCGATATTTGTTTCCTTTGCTTATTACTTTTTTGTTTTTTAATTCATCTTTTACGTTCTGGATGAATGGTATACGTCAAGCATTAGCTATGTGTATATGGTTGTATTCTATAACTTTCATTGTAGAAAAGAAATTTTGGCATTATATTATTTGGGGAATCATTGCATTTTTATTTCATAGAAGTGCATTAATATTATTTGTTTTTTATCCATTGCTTAGAAATGGTAAAGATTACTTTAAGAGTATTCCATTGCAATTGATTTTATTTGCATCAGTTTTCATTATAAAGAATGTATTTGAAGTATTTATTTTGCAATTTGAACCAATTATTGAACAATTTCAAACTATTTTGGGAGGGGAAGAAGATTTATATCGGACCTATACAATGGATAATATGCTTGAGGACCTTAATAATGAAGTAGAAGGAACAGGATTGGCATATATGTTTAGAATACTTGTTTGGGTTATAATAATCTTATATAGTAGAAAATTAAAATCATACTATAATAGTAAAAAGTTTAATATTATTTATTTTTTCTTTTTTTTCGGACTACTTACTCAATATATTTTCCCTGAAGGAGTTGTCGTTTTTTCACGACCATTTAGATATTTCTACATTTTTCAAACAATAATGTTGGCTTATTTTGTTTATTATCTTATAAAAAGTAATAGTTTTAGATTTAATCGTTTGTTGGCTTATACTTTAATCATTGCATTTATAGGAGTGTTTTATTTGAATATGTTAGGGGCAACGGAAAGAAGTTCTATTTTATTCCAATTTTATTTTCAAAAAATGTAGCTTATGAAACTTTCAATAATAATACCAATGTACAATGTAGAGTTGTATATTGAAAAGTGTTTAAAATCTTGTTTGATGCAAGATATACCTTACGGGGATTACGAAATTATAGTTGTAAATGATGGTAGTCCTGATGGTAGTTTGCAAATAGCAGAACGTATTGCAAGTCAGAATAAAAATATTAAAATAATTTCACAACCTAATGGTGGATTAAGCGATGCTCGTAATACAGGGCTTTCTAATGCAAAAGGAGATTATGTTTGGTTTGTTGATTCTGATGATTGGATTAAGGAGAATTGTTTGAAAGAAGTGTTAGAACAATTATATCTTGAAAAACTTGAAGCTTTGGCTATATGTGCGGCAAATAACGTAGAAGGTGAAAATATAAGACGTTTTTCTTTTCAGAATATGCCTATAATGAAAGGTAAAGATGCTATGTTGCAAAAAAAATGTGTTTGTTGTGTACCTTTTACAATATACAATAGAGAGTTTCTTGTTAAACATAAATTATTGTTCTACAAAGGTATATTTCAAGAAGATAATGAATTTACATATAGAGCATATTATTTTTTAGAAAGATTAGGATTTACGAATGAAATATTATACTTTGTTTATCCAAATCAAAATTCAATAACACGGTCTTTTAATCCTAAAAAAAGTCATGATGGAATCATTGTAGGAAATAGCTTGTCAAAGTTCATGAAGAATGTAGATAAAGATTATTTTGTTATTTACCATAACGAAATAGGACAAGTTTTAAATAATGCATTGTATGATTTATTAGGAGCAGAAAAACAAATAACAAAAGTCTTTTCTTGCGATATGTACAAAAACAAACATCTATTCACTCATTTGATTCATTCAAATATATTAAAATATAAGGTAGAAGGAATATTATTTACAATGTTCCCAAAGAAAACTTTTTCTATTTATAAGTTAATGCAAAAATTTAACCCAAACAACTAATCCAACTATGCAAATCTTAGTAACAGGCGGAGCGGGATTTATAGGCTCGCATACATTGTGAAAATAAATAAATTATGCGAAATTTATACAAATACATTCTTTCTGATTACGGCCGTTATTACGGACAGCCTCTAAATAAATTTATAGGGGGGTAAAAGCGACAATAAACGCTTTATTTGCCGTTAATCATTGTTTTACTTACTCTTTTTGGTTAAGAGTTGCATCAATTAAAAATCCATTTCAAATTATTGGGAAACTAATGCACCGAAGACTAACAAGAAGTTATGGAATTCAAATACCTCGAGAAACAAAAATCGGCTATGGATTTTATATCGGTCATGGAGTGGGTATAATAATCAATGGAGGCACAATAATTGGGAATAATTGCAATATCAGTCAGTTTTTGACGGTAGGAACAAATAAACGAACTCCGGCAGTTATAGGAGATAATGTTTACATAGGACCGTCGGTTTGTATAGTTGAGAATGTTAATATAGGGAATAATACTTCAATTGGAGCTGGCAGTGTTGTAGTTAAAGATGTGCCGGAAAATGCAACTGTGGCAGGAGTTCCTGCAAAAGTTTTAAATTACGATAATCCAGGAAGATTCGTAACCAGAAGATATATACTTTCTTAAAGAAGAAAATAAATCATGCAAATCTTAGTAACAGGCGGAGCGGGATTTATAGGCTCGCATACATTGGTTGAACTTTATCAGGCAGGGCATACTGCTGTGGTAGTTGATAATTTGAGCAACTCATCGAAAGAATCGCTCAAAAGAGTGGCAGAACTTTGC
>RHMF01000274.1_pt1 | contig 21709 bp, 24 predicted proteins | sample 5365151 | NCBI WGS metagenome assembly RHMF01 (sample SAMN10266501, study PRJNA497801) | feces metagenome | isolation source: feces | host: Bos taurus | place: China: Prairie of Fairy Mountain | collected 2017-08-14 | reverse complement strand
TGGAGCTCATCAAGCACATGTACTCCGTCGACCACAAGTAATTCCCTTTGTTTAATTGAAATGAAGACCTCCTGCCGCAAGCACGGCAGGAGGTCTTTTCTTTTGCTTCCGCTGTTGCAGAAACCTTAGTGCATGGAGTTCTCGTAGGCCTCGATCATCTTCTTGACCATCTGGCCGCCGACGCTGCCGGCCTCACGGGAGGTCAGGTCGCCGTTGTAACCCTGCTTCAGGTTGACGCCCACTTCCTGGGCAGCTTCCATCTTGAACTTATCCAGAGCCTCACGGGCGCTGGGAACCACGGGCTGGTTCGAGCGGTTGGAACCGGACATAATCGTATCTCCTTCACAAACTTGTTTTTCGGTCGTGCTGTCTCTGCGTGAAAATGCTTCCGCCTTTTCAAACAGATGTCATCCGACCCAAGCATAGTTTGTTCCGGCTCGGTTTTTATATCCCGCGGTTTTGTTTCCTTGTTTGCGTAATTTTTCCATCTTGTCGAACCGTCTCGCCTGTCCCGGGAAAAACATTGTATTTTGTCGCAAGCCATGATAACATAGATTAACGCCTATGCAGCACTCTGGTTTTCAGGAGCGTGACCTTCCATGTGGTTTCAAAGTCCGGAATATCTCAGATGGACCCGCCTATATCACCTGTCACCCGAAAATCGGGACCATATTCTTGCGCTCTTAAACATTCACAGCGGAGAACGCGTCCTGGATGTGGGCTGCGGTTCCGGCGAATTCACAAGGTATATCGCTTTGGATTCGGCCGCGACGTTCACCGGGGTCGACAACGATCCCCCACTGATCGATTATGCCTGCAGCCACGCCACCGACAACACGTCATATCTCCTTGCAGACGCCTGCCGGCTGCCTTTCCCGGACGGGTCTTTTGATCTGATCGTTTCGCACACCTTCTTTACCAGTGTTGCGGATCCTGCTGCAGCCATGAAGGAGATGCGCCGGGTCTGCAAACCCGGCGGCCGCATCGCATCCATCACGCCCGACAGCTTCAATCGCATCCCTTACAGCAATGGGCATTATACAGACTGTCCCTGGATGGATGAGTACCGCAAGTTGAAGGCCAAGCTCGACCAGCGTTTTCTTGAAAAAGCCATGCAGTGCATCTCCGGTGTCGTGCCGGAAGAAATGCCGTATTTCTTTGCAACGGCCGGTCTGCAAAACGTCCGCGTGTATCAGATTGGAAAGTTCTTTTCACTGTCCAACGCAACCCTCTGCTCCGCACGACGCAAAGAATATCTCGACCTTGAAATTGAGGCCGAAAAAACGCGGGTTTCTTTGCTGGACACCAATGAGCAGCAGCGCTACCTCCAACTTCTGGAGGTCAGAAAACAGGCATTCCTTTCGGGAGAAAACACTGCCTGGGAGTGGATCGGCGGCAGCAATCTGCTGATCATGGGCGACAACTGAGTTTCGCCACAGCGTTTACTTAGAATGAGGTAGCAATATGTTTGGTTATTTCAAGCTGGACAAGACCTGTTCTTCGCATATAGCCGATATCCACAAAAAATACTACTGTTTGCTTTGCCGTTCACTGGGAAAGCATTACGGACCGATCTCACGGCTTTTTCTGTCCTACGATGTGACGCTCTTCCTAATCATGCTGGGCGATAATCTGACACTGGAGGAAATGGGGCGCGTACCCTGTGTCGGCACAACAACCGAGTTAAAACACGCCTGCTGTCAGACCGCGCAGAAAAAGTGTGCCGCACTGAATCTGCTGCTTGTCGCCGGTAAGCTCGAAGACGATGTTCTGGATGAAAATTCATTGAAATCCAAACTTGCTTTAGGCCTCTTTTCCGGACTGTTCAAGCGGGCCCGGCGTGACTTCCCGGATCTTTGGGATATGATTCACTCCAAATACGAAGCACTGCGGCAGTTGGAAAAGCAAAACGGTTCTCTGGCGGACATTGAAACGGTTTTTTCCGACATGATGACGGGCATTGCCCGGCATTGCTTCGGCCTGGAAGACCCTGACCGGCTTCATCTTTTGGAGTGTGCCTCAAAATGGTTGTATTTTATCGATGCGGTGGATGATCTTGACAGCAATCTGCTGGAAAACACCTTCAACCCATTGCAGGAGTATGACTCGTTCCACGCGCTGAAAAATCACCATTATTTTGAACTGGCTTCCCACTATCAAGAGCTGTTCTCAAACCTTCAGAAAGCCTCGGGCGGCCACGGAACCGCGGTAGTGAACCGAATTATTTTCCGCGGCATTCCGGAGGAAACCATACGAGTACTGACAAGGCAGAGGAAGATATTTTGAAAATTTACTTAGAACACCGCGGCCTGTTCAGCAATATTCATCGACTGGGAAAATGCAGGAAATTAATTGGCGCAGAACAGACCGTTCATTTGCACTTATTATCGCAAATCAGGGTAACCCCCATCGAATTATACCTGTTGGCGTTTCGCTTCAGCTGGCTGAAAAACATGACGCTGGAGATTTCCGCGGCCAAACTTACCCGGGCGCTGGTGGCACTGTTCAACAAAAAGCCCTTGCTGACGCTGCTTGTCCGCGTGCATGGCCCGCTGACCGCCCCGCAGTGGAAACGCATTTCCAAAATCAGCGGCCGCATTGTTATTTCAGACAGCACTGACAGCATCGAAAACGAAGCGCTTTATCAGACCAACCGAAACGTCGTGTATCAGAACAGCCGTCATGACGGCATTTCCGTCTTCAATTCCTATGCTGCATGCACCGGAATGCCCATGATTGGCTGCGAGCATACATCCTGTCTCGGCAAGACCTTATATGTCGCACGCGATGGCATGGTATCGTACTGCCCGCGCTTCCCGGAAAAAACCGCCGTTGGAAAGCTCGGTCGCGTAACATCTCCCTTTCATGACCCCGACTTCCTTCAGACACTGGAAAAGACACTGAAAAAACGTGAAAGCTGCAAGCAGACCTGTCCGATGTTTCCCATCTGTCAGGCCGGCTGCCCCTTGTCATTCGATTGCGAGCAGTTTCAATCCCAGTGTCTTGACGCACGCAACGATCTTATGGGCATGATCGAAGCACGTGCTGAATTATCATCCTTGCCACTTCACAAAGAATGTGCTATACTGTATACACTTTTCGGAGCGACCGCGAAAAATGACACATTCCGTCACCCGGTGTAATAAACCGGTTGAAACGCTCCACCGCCCATTCCACGCAATAAGACACAAAGAAATCATATATCGCGCGAAAAGCCAGAGGAAGGAGAGTCCCCCATGAACGAGAATCCCGATAAGCTGCTTCACGACTATATCGCTCAGGTAGAACAGGCCGATAACGAAAACGAGGCCCGTGCATATGATGATGGCTGCTGCGGCTGCGACGGTGAGTGCTGCGCATACGGCGGCTGTCTCGCATGTCTGAACATGTAATCCCCAAAAACTGTAGTGTTCCTAAAAATAAAGCAGCGTGAGAAAACAGCAGATTCCTTGCTTTTCCACGCTGCTTTCTTTTTAACTGTTTCCCGGAACACGTGAGAAAGATGGGATAACAACAATGGATATAAAATATACCGATACAGAATGGGACGTGCGCGGAAAAGATTCCCCCACTGAGCGCACCGTCACCCGAATCAAAGACATTCTTTCCGCAAACGGGTTTCACTGCTCCTATGAGCCGCTGGAACCTCGCATGGAGTCCTGTTTCTGCGCCATGCTAAAAACCGAGGGTTTCAACTGCAACGGAAAGGGAATTTCCCCCTCCCTGTGTGAGGCAAGCGCCTACGGCGAGACCATGGAGCGCTTCCAGAACAAAAAACTGAACCTGTCGCTGAAATACTTTGACGCGTATTTCAAGCAGACCGAAGCTGCCTTTCCGGCAAGACCGCTGACCGGACCGCTCCCCGAATGTGTGCAGTCCCTGCGAACAAAAATCATCGACAGCCTCGGCAGCGGCATCGCGCTACATGAGCGGCAGAATCTCGTCGATGATCTGATTTCCCAACTGACCTTTTCGGGAAAGCATGTGTTCCGCACCTGTTACTCAGTAAAAAACCGCTGCAGTCAGGACCTTCCGGTCCATTTCCTTCAGGTTTTCACCGGAACCAATGGCATGGCCGCAGGAAACACCTACGAAGAGGCTGTCGTACAGGGACTCAGCGAGATCTTTGAACGATACTCGGTCATTCAGATTATCACAAAAAAACTGACTCCACCGCAGATCCCCGCCGCAGTAATCGAGACCTATCCGTCCATTCTCCGGATGATCAAAAAGATCGAGGCAGACCCGAACTACAAGGTTCTTCTTCTCGACGCATCCCTCGGCGTTGGCTTGCCCTGCGTCATGTGTGTTATTTTAAACCGAGCTGCTCAGACCTTCGGCGTGAAAGTCGGCGCCCATCCCAATATGCTCGTTGCCATGGAGCGCTGCTTTACCGAAGCCATGCAGGGCTGGACGCTGGAGCAGTTCAGCAAGGCCAGCAAAATCAGCTTCCACATGGACGGCAGAGAAGCATGGTCGGAGATCCGCAATATTCTGAAAATCTCAAAAGGCAATTTTCCCCCGTCTCTGTTCGGCGAAACCCCGTCATGGACATATACCTCATGGCCCAACGCCGAAGGAACGGACAACCGGGCTCTTCTGACTCAGATGGTATCGGTTGTGGACCGTCTTGCGGGGGATATGTACATTCAGGATGTCGGCTTCCTTGGTTTCCCCGCCGTGTACATTTATGTCGCAGGTATTTCGGAAGTTGTCCCGACGGATTATCTGTGGCTGAAAGAAAGTCAGCTCCTCGTCGCCGCAGACCGCATTTTCTGCCATTTGGATTCGATCACCGAGCAGGAAACGCAGGACCTGCTTTCCCTTGCGCGTCTGAGAAGAACCTACCTGATGTGCAATACGGTGTCTGCCATTTCCAACTGCGCTTATCAGCACGAATTGCCCGGAGCAGGCGATGAGATGGGACTTCTCGCTGCCGCCTGCTGTTATAAGCTCGGCAACGACAAGGAGGCCCTTCGTCTCCTGAAAACTGCGCCCAAAACGCCGTACTTCAACGCCCTCTCGCTGTTCCTGAACTCCCTCGTATCCGGCATAGATCGAGCAGCTGCGGAACATCTGGTAAGAAGCGTGGCGGAAAGCACCGCAGCCGAGCGCGTTCTGTCTGATTTCCGGGACAGAAAAAATGTCCTCTGCAGGCTGTATCCGCAGTGCAGTTACCACTGCGAACAGTGTGCCATCCCTTGTCAGCAAAACGAAATCAGAAATACCTATATGAAGTTGCTCGCGTCCGATCGCAGCTGCGCCCCGGGCACCGAAAATCTTCAGTCCCTGTTCTGAGTCAACGATATGTTCCGATGAATCGGACCACCATCTGGGAGGAGCGCATATACAGGCCTCAGTACCGCCTGATATGCCGAAATATGTTATGAAAAACGGGCCGGCAAAAACAATAACAGAAGACGCCCTCTTTTGCAGTCTGGTTGTGGCACTTTTCCTTGTGGCGGCACCACTGTTTGGTGCTGCAGGCAACTTCTTTGGCATGGCGATTTCCGCCCTGTTTGCCTGCCTCAACCAGAAGAAAAGTCACCTGCGTGTGCTTTGTATCAGTGTGGCCCTGTTCTTTTTCCTTGCTGTATTCTCTTCCCCGTACCAGCTTGTTTCCCAGTATATGTGGGCAATCCTTACCGGACTGATCACAAGCCGCCTCCTGCACCTCAGAAGGGTCCGATATTATACCCTTTCTTTTGTGAGCTTGTTCGCGCTTCAACTCATAAAAATCATACTCACAATCACCCTGCTGACCCCCATGACGGTAACCGAGTACGTTATGCGCACGGCGGAGCAAGTTCCGCAACTGCCGGGTTTTTCGGTGGGCACCGCGTTGGCTGTTCTGATTACACTGTTGTACGCCGTCGTCAAAGCCGCGCTGCAGTGCGCCGTTATCGATCGATTTCATGTGCTGTACTGTCGGTTTGTCCCCAAAACACAGCGCAGCCGATAATCAAACAAAACGGGCGTCTGAGAGTTAGCCTCTCAGACGCCCGTTGGTTTCATTTTATACTCTTTATACTGCCGTAAAAAGCAGCCAACCAATCAGAGAAATCGCCACGGATGACATCGCATTTACCATGTTGTTATCGATCCAGCGCACGCCGCTGCACGGGGCCGTGGGCGCATCACAGTGGTGTTTTTCTTCCACGGTGGTGCCGCAAACAGGGCATGCGTATTTTACCTGCACCGTGGATCCCAAAACCGTGTCAAGGATGGTTTGCAGCAGACACATCGCGAAAACAACAAGGGCAGCGCACATCTGCGACTGAACGAAGAAAAAGGTGTATGCGGCAATCGCGACAGAAGCTACAAGGGATGCCGCGCAGCCCAACCACGAGATTCCGCCGGACAATCCTTTGCAGACTCTTCTGCGACGGATCGGATCATAGGCATCTCCGCAGCTGAAAGCCCCGACATCCGACGAGACCGAATCAACAAAGCATCCTCCGATCGCGCCAATACTCAGAACCAAATACTCTGTATTCTTTGTTATGCCGTAAAGAATGACAAAGAATGTACCGCAGGCTCCATTGATCAGAATCTGCAGAACCCCCCGCGACGCACCTGTTTGTTTTCCGGTGTGCCGCTTCTTGAGCACCGAAATCGCAAAAATCGTAAAATACGCCAGCAGCAGATATACAATTCCCACCGTCTTGCCGAAGTATGCAAAGGAGAACACGATCACAATGGCCATAACAGAACCCGCATAGTCGATTGCTTTGGCAAAAAAGACAATGAAAAACACCACAAGGGCAAGGACCAAACTGACGGTCAATGCGCGAGAGCCGTATGCGAGCAGACAATAGCTGATCAGGAACGTGCCAAGAGAAACCGTGAAATTGTCCATCCCTTTCCCCGCAAGCTCAAGGATCGCCGCAAACGCGCTGATGACGAGCACAGGGACAAATCCGAGAGGAACTTCCCAAATCGCGCAAAAAACCAACAGAGAGAGCACCGAAAACACAAAGCAGGCCGCAAATCCCAGTGCCGATTTCTTGTCTTTGATTTTTCGGGACTTAAAATTAAATCCGATGAGGGCAGCAAATCCGTCTCCGAAGGTCAGGCAGAAAACGGCAATACCGGAGGGAATATACAGTACAGGGTACAGATAGGCCAATCCCAAAATGATGGTGATCGCAACGGCAAAAAAGATTGTGCCCAAATCCTTTTCATCGTCCCGCTCCACACTTTTATACAGCTTGAACTTGTACGACAAGGTGTTTAGCACGATAAAAATAATCGGCAGAATCACCTGATGGATGGTGTCTTTAAAAAACAGATCGATCAGAACCCAGACAAAAAACAGCATGGTGTGGATGGTCTTTCGTGACGTTTCCAGATTGGACACCCGACCAACAAGCGGTCCGACCAGATAAATCAAGAAAAAAACATACGCAACGCACAGCAAATATCCCAAAAAGATCAATTTTACACCTTCTTTTTCTTTCTCGCCTCAGAGAGAATCATCTTCATGTCACTGTCCCTTATGGGGACCAGGTGCTTGAGAAAATAAACCGCCGCAAAAAATGCAGACAGGAAGAGCATACTGCTTCCGGTGACATAAGCAAGCACCGCCAGCGCGGCTGCCATCAACAAGGAAAAACCGGGCCCGCATAGAAATACAACAACATCGTTGTCGCTCTTTCGGAACGCGCAGTAGCTTTTGACGCCGGGTTCAAAACAGAACTTCACTCCATGTTCGGCAATGATCAGAACAGGGGTTTTGATTTCGGTGACCGTATTCCCGTTTATTGCGCAGCCAAAGGCATGTCCGAGTTCGTGAAACAGGATGAGCAGATTCAAAAAAAATGGAATGCCCAGTATAAGAAAAACAACACGGTCGGTCACGGCAGCGGTAACAAAGAATATCGCCGACAGAGCCAGCGCACTTATGCACAACACATTTTTCCGCAACATCTATGCACCGCGCTCCTTTCTTTCGTCATTTCCCGTGTTCCGGAGTTGCCGCCACTGTCCGCTTTTACGCACAGGACATCCTCTCGCGCACTTCGAAAGAAATTATACCATGTGCACGACATGTCAACAAGCAGTTTTTCCACACGTGGCAATTCGATAAAACCGGCTGCTTTTCTCCGCGAAACAAGTATAGTTCCTTGCCCCGTTAATAAGCAACACGGAGCAGTCTGCCGTATCGCAGACCACTCCGTGTTTTGTTTTCAATAAAAATCGGATATTACCACTTATTTTCCACTTTTTCGGCAAAGCCCATCAGGTTACGGACCACCAGACTGGTGCCGTCATCCAGCACCGCAGTACCGCTGAACCGGCCAAACACCTGATGCTGGTCGCTCTTGAGCACCTTGAAGTCGGTACAGGATGCACGGTCGATGACCGGTTGGAAGTCCATCTCAAAGCGCCCGTCATCGCTGGTAAATTTCCACGGTTTCAGATAGTCTTCCTTCCCATCTTTCATGGGAATTTCGAAGCGCACTTGACTGAGTTTGTGGGCCTTACCGTTAAAAAACAGCATGTTCTCGCTGGCTGCCGAAGTGTCTCCAAAGCCATAGCCGATGTTGAATCCGAAATCCACGCCGTGGACCAGACCGGAAGCCGAGCCCCAGTACCATGTGTTGTGGTAGGTCCACACGCCGCGGCCCCAGTCCAGCACGCCAAAGGCGCTGTCCGGCTCAAAGGTGTACATATCCTCGCCGATTTTCACCGTGCCGGAGGCCCGCATACAGTTGATTTTCTGGTTGTAGTAAAAATGGCCCGGTTTATCGAAGGGAGTACAAATGACCAGAGACTCTTCCGGCTCATCGGTCAGGGTCACGTCAATGTCGATGGCGGCTCCGTCCTTGAAGTTGTCCATATGAGCCTGCAGCACACGCTTGCCGTCCTCCACCCGGAACAGAAGAGAATACCCTTTTCCGGAAATGGCGCTGACTCCCTCGGCCGAGGTCTGGGGCAGTCCGGTTTTCCCCAGCGTCAGAATGCGCATGGGACTCTTGGTGATTTCCCACGGCTCGTCCCCAAAGGACAAAAATGAAATGGAATCCAATCCCATGTAGCTGTTGTCCGCAATGGTCAGGGCCACGCCAAATCGGTCGTTGCCCACATAGTAATAGTCCCATTCCTTCAAGCGCATCAGGCCGCCCTTAACCTTGCTGCGGTCATAGACCGGCAGCAACTTCTTAGCATATCCGGCCTGGGTCAGATTACCCTTTTCGTCCAGCAGAGGGATTGCCTGTGTGATTTCGTACTGCATGAAGTCGCCTCCCAATTTTATCTTTCTTTCAGCATATCATGTTCTGGCATAAAATCAACCAAAAACGGTGCCCGCATCCGATTTTATCGGATGCGGGCATCACTCATCTTGTTTCGTCCACCGGCTCCAGTGACATGACCGAAATCTCATAGGCGGTGCGGCTCTCTCTCCGTCCTTCGATCTCCTTGGTATATTCCCGGCTCTGCAAACGGCCGTTTAGTTTCAATCCGTCACCCACCTCCAGTTGACTGCACCAGGCCGCAAGGCCTCCCCATGCAATGCAGGGCAGATAATCCGCCCTGCCATAGCGCCGGTTGACGGCCAGCATCATGTCGCAGATCTCCCGGCCAAGGGGCGTTCGGCGCAGTACAGGCGGCTTGCAGAGCACCCCGGCCAGGGTCAGATCGTTTTTGTGGGGCTCCCGACTGCACTCCATGGCCCGGGCAAAAACCGTAATGACCAGTTTGCTGCCCATACCGCTGCGGTTGTTGTAGGAGCGCACCTCACCCTCCACCGCAAGCGTTTCTCCCGGTCGGACCGGGGTTTGCTCCAGCAGCGGCCGGGCCGCCACCACATTGAGCACATCTTCCACACCGGACAGGCGGCGTACCCGCAGGGGAAACCGGAAATATGTAGTGCCGTGGTTTTCGTGGGAAAACTCGGCCGCGCCACCCACCGTTCCCACCAGAATCATATGGTTTGCATTCCATTCCATTTGCATCGCACTCTCGCATCCTCTCACAACCGGACGTTTGTGACAGTCTATGCAGACGGGCTCGGCAGTATGATACTGCCGAGCCCGTTTCTCAGTTTTGATTCTGCCAGTCGGCCGGGTAGACAAAGTACAGAAACCGCGCCCGTCCGGATACCGAAAACTGAATGGACGAGCCCTTGGGGATATAGAGAACCTCTCCGGGCCGGGCGGTGATTTTCTCGCCGCCAATCAGAATGGACAGTTCTCCCTCGATAACATAGTCCATCTCATCATAATTCAGCGTCCACGGAAAGGTCGTGTTCTCCATCTCCATCAATCCGGCCCCCAGTCGGGGCGACTGCTGCAAGGTAAACAGGTCGTGGGTATACACCCGGTTAGCCGGATTTCCTGTGTCCATGCGGTCGGTCTCGGTGGTGCGCAAAGCGGAAACATCAACCTTACACACGCCGTGAAACGGCCAACAGCAACTACCCAGCTTCTCCAGCAGAATCTCCCGCACCACGGTTTCCAACTGCTGTTTATCCACGGCGTTTCTCCTTTCGTGTCAGGAACATGGCCACCACCACGGCGGTGACACCGCCCACCAGTTTGCCGATAATCATGGGAAAAATCATGGTCTCGTCAAATCCGGCGGTAAATCCCAGATGGTCACCAAACACAAAGGCGGCCGACACGGCAAAGGCCACGTTGATGACCTTGCCCCGCTCGTCCATCTCGTGCAGCATACCGAACATAGGGATGTTGTTGGCCAGCGTGGCTACCATGCCGGCTGCCGCCTTATCGTTCATCCCCAGCAGACCGCCCAGTTTCAGCAGCGGTTTGCGGAACACCTTGGTGATCACATGGACCAGAGGAAAGGCCCCCGCCAGCACGATGGCAATGCTGCCTACCGTCTGAAATCCTTCCTCCAGACTGGCCAGGCCGGGAATGAGTACAATGCCGGTCAGCGTCTCGATGATAGCGGCCGCCAAACCAACCGTAATCAGAATAATAATGAGTTTGCCGAACACCTGAAACCCCTTGACCATACCGTCAGGGATCAGACGCAGACCCAAGGCGATCAGAACGGCAATGAGTACAATGGGGATCAGATTGCGCAGCACCATAAGCACGTCAAACCCGGCCACCAGCCCTCCCACAAAAGCGCCGATGGGAATGGTGATGATGCCGGCAAGCACACCACGGGCCAAAGCAGGCCGATCCTCCGCCCTGATGATGCCCAGCGCAACCGGGATGGTAAATACAATGGTGGGTCCCATCATGGCGCCTACGATCAATCCGCCGAACTGTCCGGCCTCCTCGGTGCGGGCCAGTTCCATGGCCAATGGCGCGCCGCCCATATCGTTGGCCAGAATAGTTCCCGCAAAAACCGCCGGGTCAGCACCCACCAAGCCAAACAGAGGCACCACCACCGGACGGAGCAGCCCGGCCAGAACGGGAGCCAGCACAATAATACCGATCATGGACAGGGCCAGACTGCCCATGGCCATGATCCCTTCCTCAAAGGTTTCGCCCAGCCCGAACCGGTTGCCCAAGATGCGGTCCACGGCGCCCAGCGCCATGAAAACAACCATGATATAAATGATAATTTCGTTGATGGACATTTTCATGTCCTCCCTTATTCTGTATCGATAATTCCTACAACGGCAGCATCCACGGGAATTCCCCCTCCGGCCGCTACCCGGGCGGCACCCCCGGTGGCAATCAGAACCCGCTCCCCCACACCGGCCCCCACGCAGTCAGCGCAGATCAGTCGTTCCTCTTTCTCGGTCAGCCGCACCACCAGAAAGGTCTGACCCACCAACGCCGGGGATTTTTTTGTGGCCCAGAGGTTTCCCTCCACAATTGCGCACAACAATGACACCCATCTCCCTTAATTCACGCTCCAACACCACAAGGCGGCGGCAGACCCCCAAGGCCGCGGTCTTGCGAAATTGACGATACTCCAGTCCCTCCCGCAGCACATAGACCCGCACTCCGGCCAGCAGGGCGGCCAGCGTTTCGGTTTCCTCCCGCCCCTGTGGGGCGCAATTGACCAGCCGCCCCATGGCATCCACCGGCAGACGGGTAATCCAGAGGTTTTTTCCTCTCCACTCCGATGTCACAGAAGAATCATGCTCCGATCACCTTTTTGAAATCCACAGGCGTTGGCTTCATCGTAGTCCAGATGGACCATGGTACAAAACTTGGGGGACACACGAACCACCACGGCGTCAAAAACCACCGGGCGGGCGGTGAAGGTCCTGAGACGCACCGTCTGGTTATCGGACACGCCCCAGCGTGCGGCATCCTCAGGGGTCATGTGGATGTGTCTCTGGGCGGCGATCAGTCCGTGGTCCAGCGTGATCATCCGCTCGCCGTTGCGCACGGTCAGTCCCGGTGTACCGACCAAATCGCCGCTTTGCCGCACCGGAGGGGAAATTCCCAGCGCCACCGCATCGGTCAGCGAGATCTCCACCTGACTTTCGCTGCGCTCGGGACCAAGCACCACGACATTCTTCAGTTCTCCCTTGGGCCCCACCAGCGTCACACGCTCCTTACAGGCAAACTGGCCGGGTTGGGACAGGTCCTTGACCGGAGTCAAACGATACCCCACCCCGAACAGGGCGTCCACATGGGCGCGGGACAGGTGGATATGCCGACCGGAGGCCTCCATTTCCACCGTCAGCAGCCGGACGATCTCAGTCGCCAGCACATCAACATTTGCGTTCATACTTACCCGCCTTCAGTTTGATCATCATAATCCAGCACAGGGAGGAAAGCCGATTCATTGCCAGCATAATATCGGGCCGCTTCACCGAACCGTCATAGTTTTTGAAGGCCTCGTATCCCGCCAGTTCGGCCTGACGCACCACTGTACGCAGTCGGTTGACATACAAAAGCGCCGAATCATCCGTAACGCAGGCCATGAAGTGGGGCTGGCCGTAGTACCGGTCGGGGTAGTGGGAGTGCTCCCGCAGCTCGTCGGCGGTGTATCCGCACAGGTTGAACTCGCCCACCGGCCTGCCCAGCACATCGCAGGGGATCAGATTGCGTACAAATTCCAGCATTTCCTGCAGATCCATGGTCAGTTGCACATGACCCGCCCGGATGGACTGGTGCTGACACACCAGAATCTCGGCTTCCAGCACGTCGATCATCCCACGAAAACGGATGCGGGGATGGTCTTTGCGCACCAGTGTTTTGTGGTCCAGATGGGTCATGTGCTCGGGCTTTTTGCGCTGCACCATAGATTACAGACTGCTGTCGCCCTTCCCATGGGGCAGGATGGCATCCACCTCGGCATGGGGGCGGGGAATCACATGGACCGAGATCAGCTCGCCCACCTTTTCGGCGGCTGCGGCACCGGCATCGGTGGCCGCCTGCACGGCGCCCACATCACCCCGGACCATGACGGTCACCAGACCGCCGCCCACCTGCTCCTTGCCCACCAACTGGACGTTGGCCGACTTTACCATGGCGTCGGCCGCCTCGATGGCACCCACCAGTCCGCGGGTCTCCACCATGCCAAGTGCATTTGTATTTGCCATTGTTTCATTCCTCCTGAACGGTTGTGTTTGTTGTTTTTCCGGCTTGGTTTTCTTTGTCGATTTCAATGGTTTGCTGTTGAGCAGTTCATCCACTGTTACTGCAATTTCCGGCAGATCTCCTGTACCAGAGTCGCGATCAGTTCGCTCGAGAAGCAAAGATTCTGCTGCGTCCAGGTCCCGTCACCTCCCTTCAGATCCTCCAATTCTTTGACACCCCATGCCACACGCTTGATGTTGATCAAATCCAAAGGCCCGATGTTGTTGGAGGAAGAAGATCCACCCACCGCGCCGCAGCCCAGCGTCAGGGCAGGGAAGAGGTTGGTAGTGGCGCCGATGCCGCCCAGTGCCGAGGGGGTATTCACCATGATTCGGCTTGCCGGCACCGCTTGCGCCAGCCGTTTGACCAGTTCGGGATCTTCGGCGTGGATGGAATAGGTGTGCCCCGCGCCCTCCCACTCCAGAATTTCGGCACTGCGGCGGAACACCGCCTGCTCGTCCTCCTCCACGTAGTATGCCAAAATAAGTCCCAGTTTTTCGTTGGAGAAGGGATAACCCCGGCCCACGCCGGTCTCACGGGCCACCAGCACCCGGGCATCGGCAGGAACCCGGTCCAACCCGGCCAGTCTGGCCACGGTCTCCACACTTTTGCCCACGATGGCCGGATTCATGGTGCCGTTGGCACGCAAAATAAATTTGGACAGTTTGGCGTGCTCCTCATCGCTGAGAATATAGGCCCCCTGTCGCTTGAGTTCGGCGGTGACCGTCGGCTCCATGGCCCGCTCCACGATAACCGACTGTTCACTGGCGCAGATGGTGCCGTTGTCGAAGGTCTTGGAGTCCAGAATGCGCTTGACCGCCTTGGGCACGTCCGCCGTGCGATGGATATAGGCCGGGCCATTGCCGGCCCCCACGCCGATGGCAGGGGTGCCGCTGGAGTAGGCCGCCTTGACCATGGCACCGCCGCCCGTGGCCAGAATCATGCGGGTATCAACGTGTTTCATCAGGGCATTGGTAGCATCCAGCGTAGGATTGGAGATATAGGACACCGCACCCTTGGGCGCACCAGCGCTTTCGGCTGCCTGCGCTACGATGCCCACCGCTTCGCCGATACACCGGACGGCATTGGGATGGGGAGAGAAGATGACCGGATTACCTGCTTTCAAACAGATCAGGGATTTATAGAAAATAGTCGAGGTGGGATTGGTGGAGGGCACCAGTCCTGCCACAATACCCACCGGCACGCCAATGTCCACCGTCTTGCGCTGCGTGTCCTCGGCCAGAATGCCGACCGTTTTCAGATCCTTGATGGCCTCATAGACCGCGGTGCAGGAGAATCTGTTTTTGATCTCCTTGTGCTCCACGATGCCGAACCCGGTCTCGGCCACCGCCAGTTCGGCCAGCCGCCGGGCATGCCCGGCCCCCTCCCGGGCCACCGCCTCCACAATGCGGTCGATTTGTTCCTGACTCATGGCTGCCAGCGCCTTTTGGGCCTGTTTGGCCTGTTTTATTAAATCCCTTGTCTCCTGAACAGATTGCAAATCTTTGTCCACTGTTTACACCTCCCGGGGCCGGGCAGCAACTGCCTTGACCGTTTCGGCAAAGGCTGCGCAGGCCGCGTGGCAGGCACTCTGGGTTCCCGTCAGCAGACCGCCGCCGTAGTTGGTCTCGGTGGGCGGCTCAAAGAGGGCTACCAGTTCCACATCAGCCGCTTTCAACGCCTCGTCCAACCCCACCATGGCCTCCAGCGGTGGCGCCACCAGATAGGCCAGTGCCTGCCCCTCTCTGACTCCGGCGTTTTTGGACAGGTAGGACCCTGTGCGGGAGACCGTGTGGGCGAAATAGGCCACGCTATTGTCCTCGTTGGCCGACCGGAATCCCACCCCGGACTCCAGAAAGCGTACCGCCGACGCCAGTCCGGAGGATACCTCGGAAGGGTTGGGTCCAGCCAGAATGCCGATGACCTCACCGGCGTACTTAGCAGAGGCATTGGCCGCCCCGGCATACATGCTTCTGCCGTACACCACGGTGACTGCCGCGTCCTTGGTGGCCTCGTCCAGCGCACAATAGGTGGGGTCGTCACTGTCGGCTGTGATAATGCCCACCGAGCGGTATTCCTTGGGCAATTTCAACTTCTTGGCCAGCGTCTCCGACACATTGGCAATGGTGTGGGTCGATAACACATTTACTTGGAACACTTCATCGATCATGCGCCCACCCCTCTCTGCATTTGAGCCAGTTTGACGCCGGATGCCTTCTTTTCCAGCATGGTCTTAATCAGTTCGGCTACATGAGCTCCTGCTTCCACAGCAGCAGTGCCCTGCCGGTGAATATTGGAAATGACCGTACGGTCGGACTCCGGAGTGCCGATACGGGGGCGGTAGGTGACATAGGCCGACATGGACTCAGCCGTCACCAGACCGGGGCGCTCGCCCACCAGCATGCACACCACCTCGGCATCGGTCAGCTGTCCGATGTGGTCGGAGGCGCCCACACGGCAAAACTTGACAAAGAGCACCTTACCCGCTTCGATGCCATAGCCCTTCAGTCCCGCCTGAATGGCCTGCATACAGTCGGCGGCGTTGGTCTCAATGGCGGCAGAGGACAGCCCGTCTCCCACCACAAGAGCCACTTTGGGGTGCTGCCCCATCACCTCACGGATGATTTTCTGGTTGATTTCATCAAAGCGACGGCCCTTGTCCGGTCGGGTCAGATACTCATCCTTATCCTCGCACAGGGTCTGCACCGGAACATACCCCATACGCTTAGGGAATTCCTCGTCCACCAGCGAGAACACCGAGTCCTGTGCCGCCGCGTGGTCGGCCCGCATGCGCAGTTGGGTAACCGTCTTATAGCGCGCCCCCGCACGGCCCAGACCGATGCGGGCCGGTGTCTTGCGTTTCAGTTCCAGATAGGACTCTTTGTTTTGCGGATTTTCAATCAGATATTGCTGGCGGATATCGGTTTGCGTGATATCAGGCAGACCCTCGCCGCCCTCATTTCGGGCCGCCCGGTCGGCCTCATGCTCCATGGGTTTATAGTCGGCAGCCTTGACCTGGGGCGTGGGCGCCTGCCCCGCCAGTTCAGCCACCATGCGCTCGACTAAAGCGCGCAATTCTGTATCATTCACGTCCTCACAACCTCCATATTCTTCGCCCCGCCGCAAACGGCAGGGCTCATCCATTCCGGTGCTCGTCCATCTCGGCCTAAGAGCCGCCCTGCGGACGGTTGGCCTCGAAACAAGCCTGCGGGCTTAGTCTCCCCGCGAAACCGGATGGTTTCGTGGGGCCACGGTTTCCTCCTTATGCCAACAAAACGGAGCCGTCACCGGCCAGTTTTGTCAGCTTTCCGTTTTCCACAAAGCCCATTTGCTCCAGCCAGTTCTGGAAGGGCGGGATGGCGGTCAATCCGAACAGTTCCCGCAGAGCGGCCGTTTCATGGTACCCGGTGGTCTGGTAGTTGAGCATAACATCGTCGCCGTGGGGGATGCCCATGAAATAATTGCACCCGGCGGCCGTCAGCAGAACAGCCAGATCCTCAATGTCGTTCTGATCGGCCTTCATGTGGTTGGTGTAGCAGGCATCACACCCCATGGGAATGCCGGTCAGCTTACCCATGAAGTGGTCCTCCAGTCCGGCGCGGATGACCTGCTTGGAGTTGTACAGATATTCCGGTCCGATGAAACCCACCACTGTGTTGACCAGAAAGGGCTGATAGCGTTTGGCAAAGCCGTAACACCGGGCCTCCATGGTCACCTGATCCCAGTCGTTGTGGGCCTCACTGGACAGTTCGGAGCCCTGTCCGGTTTCAAAATACATGACGTTGGGGCCGTCAGCGTTGCCGTGGCGCAGCGCCAGTTGGCGGGCCTCCTCAATGGTCTCGGCGTTGAAACCAAAGGCCTCGTTGCCCTTCTGGGACCCAGCAATGGACTGAAAGATCATGTCGGCAGGGGCGCCCTTGCGGATGGCCTCCATCTGGGTGGTCACATGGGCCAGCACGCAGGTCTGGGTGGGAATTTTCCAGCGGTTTCGAATCTCGTGAAACCGCTCCAGCACCCGGGTGACGCTTTCCACACTGTCGTCCACCGGGTTCAGACCCAGTACGGCATCACCGACACCGTAGGTCAGCCCCTCCAGCAAACTGGCCATGATGCCGTCGGGATCATCGGTAGGATGGTTGGGCTGCAGCCGGGCAGACAGAGTTCCGGGCAGGCCGATGGTGGTGTTGCAGTGGGCGGTCACCGGAATTTTCTTTGCCGCATAGATCAGGTCCATGTTGCTCATGAGCTTGGTCACGGCGGAAATCATCTCAGCTGTCAGTCCCCGGCTGATGCGGCGGATGGCGGCGGCATCGTTGGACTCGTCCAGCAGCCATTCCCGCAGTTCAGCCACCGTCCAGTTACGGATCTGAGCGTAAATTTTCTCGTTCACATCGTCCTGAATGATGCGGGTAACCTCGTCGCTCTCGTAGGGCACGGCGGGGTTGTTGCGCAGGTCTGCCAGCGTCAGATTGGACACAACCACCTTGGCGGCCACCCGCTCGGCGGCATTTTCGGCGGCCAGTCCGGCAAGACGGTCGCCCGACTTCTCCTCGTTTGCCTTGGCCATGACTGTGCGAATGTCAGGGAAGTGGTATACCTGCCCCAACAGTTTGGTCTTGAGGATCATATGGAATCACTCCTTGTTAAAAACTAAAGTTTTGATAACCACCGGCAAGACGGTTCCCCCGGCCACCGGAGCGCCAATATCGATATAGTCTCCGTTGTCCACACCCACCCCGTCCAAACAGAGCAGGGGACCGGCTGTATGTGCCGCCAGTGCCTGTCCCAGCGCTTTTGCCATGTCCTTTTCCACCACGACAATGGGAACAAAGCCGCTCTCCAGCATCGAAATCAGACCCAGGGTGATTCCCCGCGCCGTTTGCTGAATTGTCTGGTAGGATGGACTGTCCCACCCACGAAACCCCAGCGCAATCTGGGTCAGACCGCCCTCATCGGCAAACCAGCGCAATTTGCCCTCGATGGCGTGGGCCAACCCATCCTCGCCACTCTGTTCCTCCTGTTCGGTCAGTTTCAGAATGGGAATATTTTTCAGGGGAAACCGGATGTCCCGGTAAAAAATCGTGGAGCCGGAGATGTCGGTAGCATGGGTGCCCGCCCCCACCACGGTGGCCCGGATGGTTTCCGTCCCTTGCACCATACTCGCCTGAGACAACACTCCGGAGGACGCAATGGCCCGCCCTAACAGCACACCGATGTCCCCATAGGCAAATTCATCCTCCGGCGGGTGGAAGATGCAGTCGGCCACACCGCCGGAAAAGGACAGGTGGGTCACCCCGACCGGCGGTATCCATTGGGTTCCCTCGGTGCGCAGCTGCTCCAGCCGGTCGGTGCCGGTCCCCAACCCCGCCGCCTGCTCCAGCGTGCGCACCAACGCACCCACCACGGGAGCCAGATCCACCGATGTGACGCGCCATCCTGTGCGCAGTTGCGGAAACAGTTCCTGAAGTCTGGGTGAAATATAGGTAACCACCCGGTCTTTGTCCAGTTTGATCAGCCGGCCGCCCACATCCAGACAGCCGGTTGCCACCAGTTCACCCCGGTCGTATAGGGTCAGATTGGAGGTGCCTCCACCAATGTCCATGTGCAGCAGCCGGCACCGATGCTCCCGGGAGTACCGGTCGGCCCCTGCTCCCCGGGCGGCCAGAATGGACTCCAGATCAGGCCCCGCCGTGGCCACCACGAAATCCCCCGCGAAACCCGACAAGGAAGAGAGCACCTGCCGGGCGTTCTCCTTGCCGGCAGTCTCACCCGTGATGATAACGGCGCCGGTCTGTACGGCATCCTTGCTATATCCCGAATTGCGATACTCGTGGGCCACAATGTCGCGCACCCCTTGGGCGTCAATAGTGCGCTCGTCCAGCAGAGGTGTAAAATGGATGGCACTGCGGTAGATGACCTCTTTGTCTGAAATGGTGATGCGCGGTACCGAAAAGGGGTTGGCCATGTTTTCCAGTGTCAGTCGGGACAAAACCAACTGGGTCGTCGAGGTCCCAATATCGATGCCGACGGAAAGCAACTGTTCATTCATGACCGCAGCCCTCGCAGAAGGGTCTCCAGTTCGGTCTGTATGGGCGCCCTGGGATTGGCGGCAGTGCAGGGATCCGCCAAAGCAGCCGTCGCAACGCCACCCGGGTCATCCACCGCCAAAGTTGAAGGCATCCTGAACACAGTCAACAGTCGGCTCACGGCGCCGGACAGAGCGCGCGCCGAGGGGGTAAGGCCGCATAGCCTTGCCAGTTTGGCATACCGCCGGTCAGACGCAGGGTCTGCGGCATTAAACCGAATCACATGGGGCAGCAGAAGAGCATTCAGCCGCCCGTGGGGCAGATGCATCCGACCGCCCAGCGCGTGGGCCAGACTGTGGCAGACACCTAAACCGGCGGCGTGGAAGGCCATACCCGCCATGCAGGAGGCGTACAGCATGGCGCTTTTCTCCGCCATACCACCCCGGTACGCCCCCGGCAGATTTTCATAGGCCAGCACAAAGGCCTTTTCAGCCAGTGCATCGGTAAACGGGTTGGCACGAAGCGACACATATGCCTCGGCCGCGTGAGTCAGCACATCCATACCCGTGTCAGCCGTCACCGAAGGAGGGACCCCCTCCAGCAAAGATGCATCCAGAACGGCATGTTCGGGCAGCAGCGTGCCGTCCACCAGCGGATATTTCAAACCCTTTTCCGTGTCGGTCAGCACAGCATAGGCCGTCATCTCGGAGCCGGTCCCCGCCGTGGTAGGCACCGCCCACAGCGGGACAGATCCGCCGGCGCTCCATCGGATGGCTTTGGCACAGTCCATGGGGGAGCCGCCGCCAAAGGCGATAACGGCATCCGGCTGAACCTCCCGGAACTTCTGAACGCCTCGGGCCACCAGCTCCACCGAGGGATCGGGAGTCACTTGATCAAACACCGTTACTTCGCTGCCCACAAGATGGTTTCGCACCCGCTCCAGCAGTCCGGACGAAGCCAAAAAAGCATCGGTCACAATAAGCACCCGCCTGCCCGCCAGTTCCTCCAGTGCCCCAAGGGCATCGGTTCCGAAATGCAGTTTTGGTTTGATGGTAAAGGTCTCCATGCGCATTGCCTGCCTTTTCCTTGATGGGGTTATTATCCCAAGCCGGCTCCTTTTTATGTGCCGGAACAAAAAAAGAGTGCATCGGAGCAATCTCCGATGCACTCTTGCAAGCAATTCAATTTTGGAACCAGTCCAGCAGATCGGCCAGATCGGGTGCAATGTGAACGTAAGGATACGCACCAAATGCTTCGGCCGGGGTGGTGCCGTTGAGCACGGCGCAGAAATCCACGCCGGCGCGCTTGGCGGTTTCGGCGTCAATGACGGTATCCCCACAGAACAGGACGTCCTGCTTCTTCAGTCCCAGACGGTCCAGCGCCACATACATTCCCTCGGGGTCGGGCTTGTTTTTGGTCACATCCTGACCGCCGATGATGAGCTCCATACCCTCCCTCAGGCCATACTTTTCCAAAATACCCGCGATCTGCTCGCTGCCCTTGGTGCTGACCATGCCGGTACGCACACCCTGTTCCCACAGCCAGATCAGCAGCTCCTGTGCCCCGGGACAAAGCACCGAATCGCGGACCATGATGGGTTTGGAATGCCCCTTGAAGCGGGGCACAAAATCCTGGCGATGCTGCTCGTCTGTGTCACCGGTCAGCATGGTATAGCCGTCCTGCAGGGTGTGACCGATGGTAGCCCGCACCGCCTCGCGCTCGGGTGCTGGAAAACCCAGCTCGGTCAGTGCCGCCGTATAGGATTTCACAATGGGCTCGGTGGAGTCACCCAACGTATAGTCGAAGTCAAATAAATACTGCCTTGTAGTTCATGGCTTCCTCCAAAAAAGATGGCCGCGCAGGTGCGCGGCCATCTTTGGTCGATCAATTCCTTCGAATTAGAACTTGACGTGCTGAGTCAGGCCCAGGATCTCGCGGACGTCAGCAGCGGTAGCGATGTCACGGCCGGCATCCTCACCCAGCTTAACAGCGCGCTCAACCAGCTGAGCGTTGGTAGCCAGAACGCCCTTCTCATAGTAGATGTTGTCTTCCAGACCCACGCGCAGACCGTCAGCGCCGTTGGCCAGACCCAGCAGCAGGCAGGGCATGTGGGCGCGGCCGATACCGGTGATGGACCAGGTGGAACCGGGCAGCATCTTGGGC
>RHMF01000692.1_pt1 | contig 21855 bp, 16 predicted proteins | sample 5365151 | NCBI WGS metagenome assembly RHMF01 (sample SAMN10266501, study PRJNA497801) | feces metagenome | isolation source: feces | host: Bos taurus | place: China: Prairie of Fairy Mountain | collected 2017-08-14 | reverse complement strand
TACAAAATCTTTTGCCATATTTATACAACTTTTTATCTCTATTTAACGTTTGATTATTTGTAAGACAAAAAAATATTTGTATTTTTGTCTTTTCAAATGAGTTGCAAAGATACAAATATTTTATAAACATTTTTTAGAAAAGGAGTGTATTATGAAGATTTATAGTTTATTTAAAAATTTATTTCTCGCTTTTTGCGGTTTATTTATCTTGTTTGCTTTTAATGGTTGTGGAATACCTATTCCTACAATAGGCTATGACGAGGTGTATGCTACGAATGTGAAAGAGCATGAGCCGTTTATTGCAGAGGATACTGATAATAAGATTTATCAAGACGCCTCTTACACAAAGCAAAAGGCTCATTATAGAGAATTGATAAAGGTTGAAGACAGCATTGCACAATCGGAATCTTTTAATGCAGAAGAATTGCAAACCGAATATGATGTTAATTATGCGGAATTTGATGAAGAGGATTATTATGATTACGCTTATAGTGCTCGATTGAGAAGATTCTATCACCCTGTGGTGTATAGAGATTATTATGCTGATTATTACACTAACCTTTATTGGTACACATACGATCCTTTCTGCTGGGGTACTTCTATTTACTTAGGTTATAGTTGGTGGTACCCATCTTACTATTCTTGGTATTGGGATCCTTTCTATAATCCTTATTGGCATCATCATCATTTCCATCATCACCACCACCATCATCACCCTCATTATGATGTTTGTTATTTCAATTCTATGGACTACAATTCAAATATGTATAGAGGAAGTTCAGTTGGTGGAAGCATAAAAAGAGCAGGTAATGTTAGTGGAAGTTCTATAAAACAACAAATAACAAGAAAAGAAACTACTGTAAAACCAACAAGTAGCAAGAAGGTAGTTTATTCTAACAAAGCAAAAAGATACAATAAGCCTACTAATGTGGTTAATCGTACAAAACCAGGCACAGATAGAGCAGGAAAGGTTTCTACAATTAACAGACAAACAAATAAAAACACCAATTTATTTAACAGATCTAAAACAAACAGCAACAATAACAACAGAACTTTCAACAGAAGTAATTCTTCTTCAATAAATCGTAGTAGCGGAACACGCTCTTCTGGTAGTTCATTTGGAGGAGGTTCAAGAGGAGGCTCTCGCAGTGGCGGTTCAATAAGACGATAGTTTAGTAATAAAAAAATAATATTTACAAATATGAAAAGAATAATTGTATTGGTATTAAGCATTTGTGCTTTTATTGGAGTGAAAGCACAGAGTGAGGTTTTTCCTTTGTATTTTAGTCAATTGGGATTAGATGGAACGGCTAACTATATGGGTAGAGCAGGAGCGATTGGTGCGGTTGGAGGAGATATTATGTCGGCTAATTACAACCCTGCTGGACTTGGTATTTACAGAGTGGCAGAAATGACTTTCTCAACAGGATTAAATTTTGCTTCTACTTCTGCTTTTTCAAACGAACTCGGATTGGAAGACGATATGACAAAATTAACATTTGGTAATTTTGGCGTTGTTTTACCTATAAAGGTAGATAAATCTGGTTTAAAGTATATTCAAATGTCTTTTGCTATCAATCGATTGAAGACCTTCTCAAATAATATTGCTATGCGTAGAGATGGGTTGAGTAGTTCTTTTATTGATGAAGTGGTAATGAATGACATAGTAGAATATAATGATGCAGAAAATGAATTTATCAGAGCAGGCGTTGTGGAATTAGATACAAACACATATAGCATCTCTTCATTCTTTGAAGTAGGTATGTTTAATCAATTCAGAAGAATTAAATACAGCGGTTCACTCAATGAGTTTTCTTATACTTTATCAGGAAACTTAGGAGATAAATTGTATTTTGGTGTTACAGCAGGCATTCCTTTTGCAGATATGACGACTTTGAGCACTTTAACAGAAAGCAAAGTAGATGTAAATGGAGAAACAATAGCAGCATACACCAATACACAACAACAAGACTTGTCGGCAGTTGGTGTAAACCTAAAATTAGGAGCTATTTTCAAACCTATCTCTCCTCTAAGAATAGGTGTTGCAATTCATACTCCTACTGCCTACTCTGTACAAGACGATTTTTCTTCAATAGTTCAATATGATAACACAGCAGGAAGCGTTGCTCCTACATTCTTCTATGGAATACAAACTCCATTTCGTTTCTTAGCAAGTACAGCTGTTGTTTTGGGAGATATTTCTTCTTCAATAGCGGGTACAATCAGTGCAGATTATGAATATTCTGACTATTCTATGATGAGATTTAACTTCACAGAAGATGTGGTTGGCGAATATGAATTTAACACAAGCATAGAAGATATTTTCCGTCCTGCACATACCTTTAGAATTGGAGGAGAATTGAAGTGTGGCCCTTTTTCTCTTAGAGCAGGATACGCAATGGAAGGAAACCCTTATGTAGAAATTCAAAACGATGCTTCAATAAACTATACTACTTTTGGAGTTGGATACAGAAAAAGCAAAGTTGGATTTGACTTAGCATACGTTCATTCAACAGGAGATTCAAAATATTATTGGTATGATGGAGCAGAAACAAAGATGACTGAGATACACAATATTATTCAAGCAACATTAGTTTTAAAATTCTAAACAATAAAAATAAATTATAGTTATGGCATTACAAATTACAGACGCTACATACGATGAAATGGTAGCAAAATCAGACAAATTAGTAGTTATTGACTTTTGGGCTGAGTGGTGTGGACCTTGCAGAAAGGTTGCTCCAATTATTGACGAACTTTCAGGAGAATATGAAGGAAAAGCAGTTATCGGAAAATGTGATGTTGATGGTAATAGCGAAATAACATCAAAATTTGGTATCAGAAACATTCCTACTGTTATATTCTTGAAAAACGGAGAAGTAGTTGATAAACTTGTAGGTGCACAAACAAAAGCAGCATTCGTTGAAAAAATAGAAAAATACTTATAATTTCTATTTTATGTCAGAAGAATTAAGAGACAAGTCTCTGTATAATTCTATTGATTTCAAGACTACTCAAATAGTAGAAGGATTTATGACGGGCTTTCACAAAAGCCCGTTTCATGGTTTTTCAGTAGAGTTTGCCGAACATCGTTTATACAACACAGGCGAAAGCACAAAATATATAGATTGGCGTTTATTTGCTCGTACTGATAAGCTTTTTGTAAAAAGATTTGAAGAAGAAACAAACCTTCGTGCGATGTTTGTTTTGGATTCTTCTTCTTCTATGTTTTTCCCTTTCAATCAAAATTCCAAACCCGAAGAAAGCAACAAATTTTCTTTTTCTCTTTATGCTTGTGGCGTGATTATGCAAATCCTTTACAAGCAACGAGACGCTTTTGGATTATCTTTTGTTTCGGAAAACATAGATTATATTTCGCCAATCAAGACAAATCTTGCACACAAGCAATATCTTTTTACGCTTTTAGAGAATAAAATCAAAGAAAAAGACAAATTCTCTAAGATTACTTGCATTGACAAAGCTCTGCACTCACTTTCGGAGCAGATACATCGCCGTTCCTTATTTATTATCTTTACAGATTTATTTTCCGATGCTTTTTCTGTTGAGCAATTAGTTGATTCACTAAGGCATTTAAAGCATAACAAACACGAAGTCATACTTTTTCATGTCTATGACCAGCAAAAAGAAGTGGACTTCAATTATCAGATGGGTTATTACCGATTTATTGATGTTGAAAGCGGAAACGAATTGAAAATTAACCCAGATGAAATTCGTAAACAATACACAGAAATCACAAAAAATAGATTAGAATTAATCAAAAGCGAATGTAACAAAATGAAAATCGATTTTGTCCAAGCCGACATTAACAAAGGCTTTGACCAAATCCTATTTCCTTTCTTGATAAAACGTTCAAAATTAAAATAAACAACAATGAATATAAAGCAAACCTTAAAAGATATTTGGGCAGTAGAGGATAATAGAAATATTATAAAAGATGGACTTATCTTTGGCCTTGTTACTATTGCATTTCACTTTCTTTATTGGAATGCTAACATGAATTCTTGGTTGTTTGGCCCGTTTACAACTGATGTATTTGACTTTTTTACTCGTATTGCTTACGAAGGCACACACATATTACTAAATGCCTTTTCCTCTCACAGCTTTAACGCAGAGGGTTCAAGTTTTTACTTTTACGATAAAGAAGGCTTCTATGCAACAATCACAATTGTACATGACTGTTCTGCGATAAAACAATGTATGCAGTTTCTTTTAATAATGATTTTCTGTCCAAACAAATGGTATAAAAGGCTTTTATACTTCTTAATAGGCTCAATAATAATACTATTGTGCAATATATTTAGATGTTTCTATCTCTCAGAACTCTTAGCCAATGGAGGCGATTTCCAATATGCACACGACTGGGTAGCACGTCCGTTGATGTATGTTGTTATCTTTGCCTTATGGTTTGTATGGATAAACTTCTTTGCACGAAAGAAAAAAACTAAGGACGAAAACCCTCAAGACTCACACTAACACTTTGCATTTGTCCCCCAAGAGGAGGATTCATTTTTTGAACTCTTGTCTTGCACCTTTTAACTTCGGGATATTTTTCTAAAATAGCGTTAATTATTCTTCTTGTTAGGTGTTCCAAAAGATGCGAAGGCGTTTCCATTTCCTTTTTTATAAGCTGATAAACATCAAGATAATTGACTGTGTCATTTATATCATCGCTTTCTTCTGCCAAAGTAGTATCAAGCTCAAATTCACAATCGACAATAAAATTTGTTCCTATTGTTCTTTCTTCTTCAAAACAGCCATGGTGAGCATAAAACGCCATGGAATTTATACGAATCTCTGCCATAATCTAAAAAAATAGCAACGAAAAATATCAAATACTCTTCGTTGCTAAATAGGTATTAATAACTTAAAAATTTTGCTTAAACTGATTAAGGAATCTTACATCATTCTCAAAATACATTCTCAAATCGTTCACTCCATATTTTAACATAGCAATTCTTTCTACGCCCATACCGAAGGCAAATCCAGAATAAACCTTGCTATCTATGTTTGAAGCCTCCAAAACATTAGGGTCAATCATTCCGCAACCCATAATTTCAAGCCAACCTGTACCTTTACAAACATTACAGCCCTTTCCACCACATAAATTACAAGAAACGTCCATTTCTGCACTAGGCTCTGTGAAAGGGAAATAAGAAGGACGAAGTCTAATCTTGGTATCAGCACCAAACATCTGTTGAGCAAAATACAATAAACTTTGTTTTAGGTCTGCAAACGACACATTCTTGTCAATATATAAGCCCTCAATTTGATGGAATATACAATGCGCTCTTGCAGATATAGCCTCATTTCTGAAAACTCTACCAGGAGCAATAATTCTTATAGGAGGCTGTTGAGTTTCCATAGTTCTAACCTGAATAGAAGAAGTATGAGTTCTCAAAACAGCATTATTGCCGTCCTCTCTATTTTCAATAAAGAAAGTATCTTGCATATCCCTTGCAGGGTGTTCAGCAGGGAAATTCAAAGCCGAAAACACATGCCAATCATCTTCAATCTCAGGACCTTCTGCAACGCTATATCCAATTTGAGAAAAGATGTCAATAATCTCAGCTCTTACAAGAGAAATAGGGTGTCGTGAACCAGTCTTTTCCAACAAAGCAGGCTTAGTCAAATCGTCGATTTGAATCTTCGCTTCGTTCTTACTTTCAATAATTTCTTTTAGACTTTCGATTTTGTTTTGAATAGCTGTTTTCAACTCATTAAGCATTGCACCCATTTCTTTCTTTTCTTCATTAGGCACAGACTTAAATTGAGCAAACAAATCATTCATTAACCCCTTCTTACCAAGATATTGAATCCTTAGTTGTTCCAATTCCTCAGCAGTGTTTACACTCAACTGCTTTAAATTCTCTATTGCTTGTTTTAATCTTTGTTTCATAATTACTATTCAACAATGCTTATTGTCATTTTTACATCTTCCACAGGGCGGTCATAACGGTCTTTTTGCACTTTTGCAATTTTATCAATTACCTCTAAGCCTTCAATCACTTGACCAAACACTGTGTATTCATAATCCAAGAAAGGAACACCACCCTCATTTACATAAGCATCTTTTTGTATTTGATTAAATTGTTTACCCATTCTTGCTTGCAACATATTCAATTCCTCAGAAGTGTAACGTTTACCTTGAGCAATATAGAACTGACTTCCAGAAGATGCCTTTTGAGGATTTACATTATCTCCCATTCTTGCAGCAGCCAAAGCACCTTTTTTGTGAATTAACTCTTGCTTAAACTCTGCAGGAACAGTATATCCAGGTCCACCTTGACCTAACATTTGATTTGGTTTAGCTGTTTTAGAATCAGGATCACCTCCTTGAATCATAAAACCATCAATAACTCTGTGGAAAAGTGTTCCATCATAATACCCTTCTTTGACTAATTTTATGAAATTGTCTCTATGAAGAGGAGTTTCATTGTAAAGAATGGCTTTCATATCGCCATAATTTGTACTAATCAATACCATAGTTGTTATTTCTTTTGATTCTTCTTTGTTTTCCTTAGGATTTGCACTCTCAACTTTTGACATTTTGCTTGAACAAGCACTCATTAAAATCCCAATAAAAAGGATTAAAAATAGATTTTTCTTTGTGTTCATACTTTTTTTTATTAGTTTTGCAATCTGTAATTAAAATTAAAGTGCAATACTACAAAAAAAAACTGTTATGGGAAAGAATATGTTAAGATTTTTTTTAATCGCAATTTGTGCAGTGTTGATTTCTCCACTATTTTCTTCTTGTGCAGAGAAGGAATTAGACGGTTGTGGATTAACTGTTGTTGTTAAAGATGCAAAAAGCACATCTAAAACTTACAGCAACGCAACTGTGAATATTAGCAAGGAGTCTGGAAGCGTAAAAAGAACAGGAAAAACTGAAGAAAACGGAGAAGCTTACTTCTTTTTCGACAATGAAGCAATCTTAGACATCTTTGTAAATCACCAAGACACAGTAACAGGAGTTACTCGCACAGGAAAAAGTACAGTAAGATTAAAAGACGGAGAGGTAGTAGTAAAAGACGTTTTGATTCAAATGTAACAATCAAACGATTCTTTCAAAGCGAAAGCCTTTCTTAGAGTAAAACGACAAAACATTCTCAAGACAGAAAAGCATATTGCGTTCTGCTTTCGGGTTGTCGTGAAAAAGAATTATATCACCAGCATTTAGTTTGAGCGAATTTTTCAAACAAAGTGCTGGTGTATTGTTTTGATTGTAGTCAAAACTTATTACAGTCCACAAAATTATGCGATAGCCTTTGCTTTTCACGTATTTAACTTGCTCTTTTGTGATTCTGCCGTATGGAGGACGAAACAAATTCGTCTTACACAAAGCCTCACATTGCTCAACGCTCGTTTTATAATCCTCAAAACTTGTGCGAAGACCATTGGAATGAAACATTGTGTGATTTCCCACCGAATGCCCTTCCTCTAACAAAGCTTGATAACACTCAGGGTGTTTTCTGATGTTGTCGCCTACGCAAAAAAAAGTAGCCTTTGCATTATAGCGTTTTAAAATATCCAAGACCTTACTTGTAACCTCAGGCACAGGACCATCATCAAAGGTTAGAAAAATTACTTTCTCCTTTGTTGGAATTTTAAACTCAACATTCTTTGAAAATAATCGTTGTAAAAATCTTGGAATCTTAGAAATCATACCCCTTATCTTTAATCGCTTCAACAATATCGTTGTAAGCAAATCCCTTGCCTAAAAGATAGTCAAAAGTTTTCTTAGCTTTAATTTTTTTTTCCTTAGAGATAGAAAAATATTTCTTTGAAAAAATTTCAGAAATCAAAGATATATATTCATCGTAATCAATAGCCTCTAAAGCCTTTCTTACACAAGGCTCACTAATGCCTTTTTGCTTTAAATAATATGCGATTTTTATCTTTCCCCACTTGTTTTGATGAAACTTACTCACCGCAAACAATTCGGCATATCTTTGTTCGTTGATAAAACCCTCGCAAATCAATTCCGCAACACAATCCTCGCTCTCTTGTTTTGTTAGACCCAAACTCACCAACTTGTCAATTACTTGACTCTGACAGCGTTCCTCTTTCGCACAATACTGCTTTGCATATTCCAAGCCTTGTGAAAAAGTATATAATCTTTGTTGTGTCATAGAATTTTTTTTGCAAAGATAATAATATTATTAAATTTATTTTTGTTTCTTTGCTAAACAGATTTCTTAATTCAATGAATAAAATTACAATATCAATAATAGGGATTTTTTTATTAAACATTCTCTTTTGCTGTTCAAAGACTCCCTCTGAGCAACAAAGCTATGGAGTATCTATTTCTGCACCAAAGATTTGGGCAATCGATTCGACCTACACCAAAGAACAAATAGAATGGATAAAACTCAACAACGGACTATCAATAGATATACTATTGCAAAACATTTCAACCTCCGGCACAATAGACAACCTACAATACTCCTGCCTTTCAATAATTAGTCAATTAAACAAAGAGGAAGAAGAATTGCAAAACTTAATGCAAAAAATTCTTCAACAAGACACAAACCTAAAAATCCTCACACAATTAGACACAACAAGCAAAGACAAACTCAAAATAAACACTCAAATAAACCTACCCTTACTCTATGAAGAAGCCTTAAAGACAAACCAAAAACAATTTTACGATTTAGAAGACAACCCCGTTGAAAAAGAATTTTTTACACTCACTGGAATATTCAAAACAAATATTTCAGAAGAGCAAACAATAGTAGAAATTCCCTTAGGCAACAAAGAATACAGCATAGTATTGATTCAACCAAACACAAACAAGATTACAAACTATCTTTCTCTTTTCAGAGAAAAAACCTACATAGATTGTTTAGAAAAACTACAAGAAAAGAAAATAGAAGTTAGCTTTCCAAATATAGAAAGCACTAAATATGAGGGAGAATTAAATTTACCACAAATAATAAAAGACACATTGCAAGAGGAATTAAAAACAATAAATATTCTTTCAGAATTTAATAGCACAAAACCCACAGAAGCAACAATCAAATTGATAAATAAAACAATGGAAGACAAGATAATAAGTTCAAATTACGAACAAGAAATTATTTTTAACAAACCCTTTCTTTACATTCTAAAACAAAGAACAACCAACCTCATATTGCAACAAGGAATAATAGTAAAATAAATAAAGGATAAAATAATTTAATATTTTTTTTGGAGAACTTAAAATAATTTTTATCTTTGCCCTATTCAAAATATTTTAAATTAACAACTAACAAACATATAAGTTATGAAAATTTATCATACTTCGGAAATCAAAAACATAGCCCTATTAGGAGGAGCTAAGTCAGGAAAAACCACTTTGGCAGAAGCAATGTCATTTGAAGCAGGAATTGTTTCAAGAAAAGGAGCAATTGAAGACAAAAATACATTATCTGATTACAGAGACATTGAAATAGAAAGAAAATCTTCAGTAGTATCAAGTCTTTTGTACGCAGAATACAATAATAAAAAGATAAACATAATAGATGTACCTGGATACGCAGATTATCAAGGAGAATTAGTAGCAGCACTTCACGCAGTAGAAACAGCAGTAGTAGTTATCAACTCACAAATAGGCGTAGAAGTAGGAACAGAAATAGCTTTCCGTCACACAAAAAGGCTTTCAATACCTCTAATGATTGCAATGAATCAATTAGACCATGAAAAAGCAAACTTTGACGAACAAATCAAAGAATTAAAAGAGTTCTTTGGAGAAAAAATCACAGTAGTACAATACCCAATCAATGCAGGAGTAGGATTTGATAGCTTTATCGACCTAATAATGCAAAAGATGTACAAATATCCAAAAGGAGGCGGAAAACCAGAAATATTAGAAATTCCAGAAAGCGAAAAAGCAAGAGCAGAAGAACTAAGACTTGCATTAGTAGAAAACGCAGCTGCAGGTTCAGATGAGTTGATGGAAAAATACTTTGACGAAGGCGACCTTGCAATTGACGAAGTAAGAAGAGGATTGCGTTTAGGAATGGCAGCAAGAAACGTATTCCCTGTAACATGTATATCAGCAAAAGAAAATATAGGCGTAGGAAGATTGATGGAATTTATCACTTTCAACGTACCTTCACCAACAGAGGCACTTCACACAAAGACATTAGTTTCAGGAGAAAAGATAACTTACGATGAAGCAGCACCAACAACATTGTTTGTATTCAAAACAGCAAACGAAACACACGTTGGAAATATCTCTTACATGAAAGTAATGAGCGGAGAAATAACAGAAGGAATGGATGTTATCAATTCTAACAACGAAAGCAAAGAAAGAATTGCACAAGTATTCGTTAATTCTGGAAAGAACCGTACAAAGATTGAAAAAGCATGTGCAGGAGATATCATCTCTACAATAAAATTAAAAGACGTATCAACAAACGCTACACTTACTTCAGCTAAAAATGCAGGAGACAAATTAAATGCGATCCAATTCCCAGAACCAATCTACACAACAGCGATAAAAGCAGTAGATAGTGGTGATGATGAAAAACTTGGAGCAGCATTGAACGAATACGCTTCGCACGACTGTTCATTAAGAATAGAAATCGCAAGAGAATTAAAACAAACAATTGTAAAAGGTATGGGAGAGTTCCATATCAACACATTGAAATGGTATTTAGACCACGTATATAAAATTCCTGTTGAGTTCTCTGCACCAAAAATTCCTTACAGAGAAACTATAACAAAGAGTGCAGAAGCATCTTATCGTCATAAAAAACAATCAGGAGGAGCAGGACAATTCGGAGAAGTGTTCATGATGATAGAACCTTACTACGAAGGAATGCAACAACAAAAGAAATATCCAATCCGTAACACAGAAGAAACAACCCTACCTTGGGGCGGAAAACTTATATTCAATACCTGTATAGTAGGAGGTGCGATAGACGCAAGATTTATGCCAGCAATCCTAAAAGGTATAATGGAAAAAATGGAAGAAGGTCCATTGACAGGTTCATACGCAAGAGACATTGTTGTTAATATCTTTGACGGAAAAATGCACCCAGTAGATAGTAATGAAATGGCATTTAAACTTGCAGGACGTAATGCGTTTAAAGAAGCCTTCAAGAACGCAGGTCCAAAAATCCTTGAACCAATCTATGATATGGAAGTAACAGTTCCATCAGAATTAATGGGAGGAGTGATGACAGACCTTCAATCAAGAAGAGCAATCGTTATGGGAATGGATTCAGAAGGAATGAACTCAATCGTTAAAGCAAAAGTACCTTTAGCAGAAATGTATCGTTACTCAACAGCTCTTTCTTCATTAACATCAGGAAGAGGAAACTACACAATGAGTTTCGCAGAATACGAAGCAGTTCCTACAGATGTTCAAGCAAAACTTTTGAAAGCATACGAAGAACAAACAAAAGACGAAGAATAGTCTTAAAGATAACTAAAACAAATAGGCGATTTAAAATTTTAAATCGCCTATTTTATTTTGATATATTGATATGGAGTAGCAATATAATTATTCTATATTTTCAAATAAAAAATCGTTTAATTTATTTTGAAATTCACCAGATTCAACAAGCGATTTGTATGTATCTTTTAAACAAGGGTCAATACAAGCGTAAAACACATCAGAATTTATATACTCATTGAGAACTGCATTGTATAATTTACAATGCAAATTTTCACTCTTACAATTATTAGATTGATTTGTTGCGTTAGCGATACGCATATTAATTTTTTCAAATTCTGTAAAAGCAATTTCTGTGTCATCTACAGAATATCCATAATCTTTTGATGGTTGAAGATTATGTTTAGGATCAAGTAATACTATATAAAAAATTTCATGATTTTCGTCAAAAAAGCCGATAACTCTTCCATTACTTTTTGACAACTGAAACTGCCAAAAAACAAATTCTTTATTTTCTTTTGCGTATTTTTTTAAATCATTAGGAAGTCCCTTTAATTCGTCTATTGTTATTGGACAATTTTTTGCATTCCAATCAATATGATGGAGTCTGTAATTCTGTTTTTCTAATCTGTCTTCTAATATTTTGGACGTTTTATTGGATAAATCTTTAATTCTTTCAAATAAACTTTCAAACCAAGAAGCTTGTTGTTCGCCTATACCAAAATATTCTTGCAGACTATAATATTTAAATGAAAATGTTATGAATGGCAACTCATTAAGGGTGCGAGAAATTAGAGACGGTTTGTTTTGAGGAAATGTATTTGTTAAAGGTTTTTTACTATACAAAACTTTATTTGTTAATTTCTTCCCATCTTTTGCTATAATATTCTTTCATTGAATCTTTAGTTATTATTACGTTACAAGTTTGCATTGGAGAAAAACCTTCTCTTGCATTTTTCCAAGGATCTTCTTCGTGCGTCATTAGTTCTAATTCTGAACCAGAATAACCAGCGTAGTTATCAAGAATATAGTTTATAAAATCAATGTCATTTTTATCTATTTCATTTTCTGGATTTTTGTTTATAACATCTGATATTGTTATAAAAGAATACAAACTTCTATGATTTTTGAATCTATCATATAATTCTCTTGAAACAGGACCATGTACCCATGCTTCAAATTCGCAATTAATAAATTCTTCTTTTTGAATTCCAAGATACCAAGCTTGGATATAGTACAATAATTTCTGTAATTTTAAATTTATCAAATTGACTTTTTCATCGGCATTAAGACGAATAATTACATAATCTGCAACAAGATTAACGCTATATGGTTTCATATATTTATATATTTAATTATTATTTATTATCGTATTAGCTTATGAATTAGTACTTTTATAACTTATTATTAAAAGATGTTATTTAGAGAAAATATTATGGTATAGATTTATATTAAAATGAATTTCTGTTTACAAAGTTCAAAATTTTATTCTGTTTTTCCAAATTTTTTAGTGTTTTTCATATTTTATTTTTATATCTCTAAGAAATCTTTTAATAATCCTAAGAAAAAAAATTTTTTTCCTTAGGAATATTTTTCTAAAGCTAAGAAAAAAAAAAGGCGACCCTTTTTTAGAGTCGCCTTTTGGTTTATTTGATTTGTTGAATGTTATTCAACTATCAGTTTTTGTGTGCTAACTACGTTGTCAGTTACGATTCTGATGTAGTAAACTCCACTTGCCATATCGCTAACATTGATTGTGTAACGGTTTGTACCTGCATTGATTTGATCTTGACTTAGGATTCTTCCTTGTAAGTCGCTGATTACTATCTTAGCATCTTGATTCAATCCGTTGATTCTTAAGTTAGCAACATCTTGTGTTGGATTTGGATATAAGCTTACTTGTAATGTGTTTGCAACTGCATCTGCTAAGCCAGATAGAGTGAAGGTTTCAACTGCTCCGTATGTTGTGCCTGCTTCGTTTGTGATGTAAGCACGGAAGAAGTAAGTTTGTCCTTCAACTAAGTTATTAACTGTTTGGCTGAATGTGTTGCCGTTTACTGTTGCTGTTATGTTTTGAACATTTGCATCTTCTAAAGTGAAGTCTGCTGTTGTTGCTAAAGCAAATCCTACTGTGAAGTTTTCAGAGTTTCCAGCACTTACCAATGCTCCATTCAATGTTGCAGAAGTATTTCCAACTTCTGTTGCAGGAGTTGTTGTTACTTGACCTGCAACTACAGGGATTGAAGCTGTTGTGAATGTCATTTCGTTTCCTTCTACTGTGCCGCTTGCAGTTGTAGCAAAGGCTTTGAATACGTAAGCAGTTTGAGCTGTCAAGTTATTAACTGCTGCAGAGATTGTAGAGCCTGTTGCTGAAACAGTTGTCCAATCAGCTGCTGATTGTGCTTTGTATTTGAAACCTTGAGCTGTGATTGTTTCACTGCCTGCTGCGATTGTACCATTCAATATAGCACTTTGATGATCAACTGCTGAGGCTGCAAGAGTTGTAACAGTTGGAGCTACGATTGGTTCTGCAGTTGTTGTGAATGTCATTTCAGCACCTTCAACAGTACCGCTTGCAGTTGTAGCAAAGGCTTTGAATGTGTAAGCTGTTTGAGCAGTTAGGTTGTTGATAGTTGCCAACAATGTAGTTCCTGTTGCAGAAACAGTTGTCCAAGTAGAAGCTGAAGAAACTTTGTACTTGAATCCTTGAGCTGTGATTGTTTCACTGCCTGCAGTGATTGTACCATTCAATGTTGCACTTTGGTGATCGATAGCAGTTGCTGCAAGAGTTGTAACAACAGGTGCTACAATTGGAGCTGTTGTTGTAGTAAATGTCATTTCAGTACCTTCAACTGTACCGCTTGCTGTTGTTGCGAAAGCTTTGAATATGTAAGTTGTTTGTTCTGTCAAGTTATTTACTACTGAAGCAATTGTTGTTCCTGTTGCAGAAACAGTTGTCCAAGTAGAAGCTGAAGAAACTTTATATTTAAAGCCTTGAGCTGTGATTGCTTCATTACCTGCAGTGATTGTACCATTCAATGTTGCACTTTCGTGTGTGATTGCAGTTGCTGCAAGTGTAGTTACAACTGGTGCTATCACTTCTGAACCTTGTTCCATTGGAGTTGTGAAGTTTGCACTTACCCAATCAGATGTTTGGTCTTCACAAACGGCTCTTACCTCTACGGTGTAAGTAGTGTTTGCTGTTAGGCCTGTTAATGATTTAGATGTTGTTGTTAGGGTTTCAGGTGTACCTGCATTTAATCTAAATTCGTAAGTTGTTGCTGTTCCTGTCCAAGTAACATCAGCTGTTGTTTGTGTGATGTTGCTTACTGCTGTTGGTGCATCACATGGTTCTGGATCTGGGTCTCCACCTGGTTCGCCTTCAGCGTTGTAAACTGTGAATGCGTCAAGACCAACTCCGTAACCATAAACTCCTACTGATTCAAATGCTAATTGATAGAAGTCTGATGGGTTAGGTAATGCAACTGAATCTAATACCCATTGATCAACAGGAGTTGTGATTGTTCTCAATGTAGTCCAAGCTCCTGTAGCACTTGTTCTATACTTGATTATCAAGTCTTCTGCAAGTCCGTCTTCTCCAAGTGCGTAGTAGAATCTTGCGTATGGGTTTGTTAAACTTGTTAAGTCAAATGCAGGAGTTATCAATCTTGAAGATTCGCCTTCGTCATAAGTGTGATATGCAAAGTAGCTTCCTTCTGCAGCACCAATTTCATCGTAAATTGTATAGAATTCAGATTCTATTGACCATGGTGTTGAACCTGCTAATGCTTCTACTGTCCAACAATCTGCTGAACCTTCAAAGCCTTGTACGTATGGGAATGCATCTATTGTTCCACAAACTGTTGTGAATGTGATTGTGTTTGTAGGTAATGATTCTTCATCTCCACAATCTGTTTTAACATAAACAGAATATGTTGTACCAGCACTAAGGTCTGTTAATTCAACTGATGTTTCTGAAGCTGGCTCCATTGACCATTCTTCTTCACCTGCTGCTTTGTAATAAACATTCCATGCAGAGTGGTTTTCGTCATTGTCTGTCCAAGAAATTGTTGCAGAAGTTTGTCCTATGCCTGTTGCAGCTACTGAGTTAGCAACTGGTCTTACGCAAGATGCTTCTTCACCTACTGGCTCAACCATAACGTTGTCAATGATTGCTCCTGGAGGTGTTCCTGATGAACCGTCATTCTTCCATACGAATACAAGTTTTCTTGTTTCGTTTTGGTTGTTAGGAATAGTAACAGACATGTTTGTTTGAGTAGTTACAAAGTTTATAATCTTGTAAGTTGGATCTGAGAAGTTGCTCATGATAACTCCGTCATTATAATTAGAAGAACCATAAGTTGTAGATGTTCCTGGTAAGAATACTGTTCCTGCAGGAAGCCAGAATACTTTCAAATAGTCGTATGGATAAGAAGTACCTTCCCCACCTACTTGTACGTCAAAGCTAATTCTGATAGAGTCTGTTGCTCCTAATTGGAATAGTTTTTCTGCAACTACAACTGAACTAGAAGTTATATTGTAGTTTGTAGATGTTCCGTCTTGAGAAACGAATAATACATTGCTTGAACCTCCTGTTGGTGTTCCAATATACCATTTGTTTGTAATGTCTCCGTTTCTAATTAACCAACCTGCGTTCAATTCTGTGTCTGTGTCTTCAAAGTCGCATAGGTAAGGTATTGTTGCTGGAACTTGTGTTGTGTAAGCTGAAACTTCGTTTGAAGCAACCGCTTCGTTAGAACCACACACTCCTGTTACTGTGATTATATATTCTGTTGAAGGAATAAGGTCTGTAAGTGTTACGTTTGCATCAGTAACTGTTACAGTTTGTGCTTCTGCGTCTTCAACTCCTACAGGATAGTATGTTACTATGTAAGAATCTGCTGTAGTTGGAGTCCAAGCAACATCAAGTGTTGTTGTTGCGTGGTTAGAAACTGTTACGCCTTGTACTTTATCGCAAAGTGAAACTATGATAGAAACATTGTCAATAGCTGCAGGAGTTACTAATTCACCTTCTGTTGTGTATCCAATCGCAGAGAAGATAACACGTTTTTGTCCTACTACGTTTCCAAGGTAAATTCTTTGTGTTTGCCAGTCGTCGGAACCTGCAACTACTCCTACTGCAGAAGATAATGTTCCGCTTGATGGAAGTGGTGCTATGTCTTTTACATAAGCTCCAATTCCTCCATATACTGATGTTCCTTCTTGACGTCCTGTTACTTTCCAATCAAATACAAGTTCATATGTTAATTCTGTTTCACCGAAGTCAAAGTCTTTCCAAATATGAGAAATTGTACTTGTTGAACTTTGTGTTGCTGCGTATGTTGTTCCGTCATTTGAAATATATACTGCAGGAGCATCGTTTCCAATTTCGTCTCCTATTGTCCAAGCATTTGGAGAGATAGATCCTTTGCTGAAGAACCAGTTGTCTTCATCATCAAATCCTGTTTCGTAAGGAACTGCTTCTGGTTCAGCTAATGTTGTGAATGTAACTGTTGTCCATGGAGAGTTTTCATCACAAAGACTTCTTACACCAACTGTATATGTTGTTCCTGGAGCTAATTCTGTTAATTCAATAGGGTCTGTTGTTGCAAGTGAGATAGGAGAACCTCCGTCAAGATCTGCTTCTTCGCCAGAGCCTTCTACTACTACATATTCCCATGCTGTTGCTGGTCCCCAAGTTTGGAATGTAACAGTTGCTGTTGTTGACATTACATCTACTGCAGGTGCAAGCACGTTGTAAGGAGCTGGACATTCACTCCAGTCTTCAACTGTTATGTTATCAACACAAGCATAGTTTGTAGCGTTTGATACAGTACTTTCAGAATAGAATGCGAATCTTACTTGTCCTGTGATAGGTTCATCATTTTCATCTACAAGTTTGAAAGCATAACGTTGCATGTTTTGAGTTAAATCAGACATGTTATGTTCTGTATCGTCATCGCCGTCAGCAAATACTAAAGCGTTTGATATATCCCAAGTTGCTCCGTTGTCAAGAGATACGAATACTATAATTTTATCGTCTGTTCCACCTGTTTGAGGAGCTGAGTTTGAACTACCATTTCTTAAAGCAAGGTCAAATGCTATTTGTTTTGGAGTCTCGTCATCTCCTAAATCTATAACAGGAGTGATTGACCAGTATTGGTATCCTGAAGATGTAGAACCATAAATTCTTGAACGAAGCATATAAGATGTATATGTTCCTGTTGTTAGAGAAGTCCAATACCAACAATATGAAGATGTAGAAGGTGTTAAGTCAGCTGTGTGAGCTATACCACTTGCAGGCAATAATCCTTGGTATCTTTCCCAACATGTTGTTGAGTAAGGAGAAGTAGTAAAGTCTTCATTCCAAGGTAATTGTAAAGCTTGACAAGGAGTAGTCAATGTTTGTGTTCCTACAACAGTAGCTTCTTCTTCACCGTCACATAATAATGAAACTGTAACTGTGTATGAAGTTTGGTGAAGGATTCCATCTGTTATTACAACAGGGAAATCATCTAATGAAAGGTTGTCAACAACTATAGTGCCAGAAGTTGATTGGCAAGAAACTTCGTAAGTTGCTCCTTCATTAACTTCGTCTGTAAGGTTTACCGAAATAGTCATGTTTCCTTCTTCATCTTCTGATGGAGATGCAACCCAATCAACTGCTAGAGTAGAACAGTTTGTTTGTGTTATGTGAATATTATCTACTTGTGGACCTGGTTGAGTACCAATAGAAGAGTCTGTTCTCCATTTGAACACCAATTGATAAATTCCAACGTAAGAAGAAGGTAAAACTATGCGTTCAGATTGCCAAGAGCTTACATAGTTTAAGTTACCTGTTACTAAATAAGCTGTATTTACAGGCATTCCGAAAGGAACCATATAAACTTGTAAGTAGTCGCAGCAAGATTCTCCGTAAGCTTTCCAATCAAATGAAACTACAGTTTCTGCTGCAGGAGCTAATGAAACCAACATTGTAGCAAAAGCCTCTGTTGAAGTGTTAGTAGCGTAACTTGCAGTTGCTCCGTTGTCAGTACTTATATATAAAGCGCCACCATTTTCTGTAGGGTTTCCAGCTTCATCAAAAGTATTGTTTACTGCTGTTCCTATGTGCCAAACGTTTGTTGAGTTAGAAGAGAATTCTAACACAGGAGTAGTTTCAGGAGTATCAAAGTCCATGTGAACAGGAGTAGGATAAGCAATAGGAATAGTTACTATAACAACTTCAGACCATTCACCACCGCACGCTTGTTGTGCAGCAAATGCGTATGTTGAACCAGCTGTAAATCCTTCTATCGCATAAGGCAATGGGTCTTCATAAGAGATAGAAGCTGTTGTTCCACTTTCAGGGTCAAATTCATCACCTTCTGATATTTCAGCATAAGATATTGTAACGCCATCTTCTGTTATGTTACCATTGTCATAAGATACGTAAACAACTTGGTCACCAGGAACAACTGTCAATCCATATACGTCTGGACAAGCAGGGATTTCGCTAATTCTGAAATCATCAATATAGAATGTAGAAGATTTTTGTCTAACTGCAAGAGCTATACGTGTGTATCCTTCAAATTCATTCAAGAATACTTCTGCCATATTGTATTCTCCAGTTATTGTACCTTGAGTGTTGATAGTAGTAAGTAATGTGAAGTTTGTAGTATCTGCCATTGCAGAGTAATCTGTTTCACTTACGTTCATAGCATATACATCTATAACAGGAGAGTTTGTGTTTGAACTTATTTTATATTGGAAGTTCAATCTTTCATTTCCTGTTAATTCAAAGATTGGACTAATCATCCAGTCAGAGAAATCGTATGCTGTTGTAGATGTTGTTCCGTAGAAATACAATGCTTTTGAGTTTGTTGTTGTTGAATCTGTTACTATAGGAAGTCCATTACCAGAAGAAATAGAACTCCAATAGTAAGATGAATAACCACCATTAATATTATACCAACAGTGAGGAGCTGTTCTGTTTGCTCTTGCAGAGTCTTGTATTGCTACAAATGATGCTGTTTCAAAGTCTTCTAAATAAGGAAATTCAGAAACAGGATAACAATAAGACCATGCTGTGAATGTGTTTGACATTACTGCCAAATCACCAGAACAATCTGCTGTTACTCTATAATCAACTCTTGAAGAATAAGGAAGATCTGTGATAACAACAGGACTTTCGCTTTGAGTTGAATACCAAGTTGTGTCGCCAGCGTATCTATATTCTACTAAATATTCAGCGCCTTCGTTTAATTCATCTACTACATTAACTGTCATAGTAGCACTTCCGCCTGCGTCTTCGTGAGATACTTCAAATTGATTTACTCTTGCACAAGGTGTAGAGAAAATATAAAGATTATCTATTGAAGCAGCAGGGTTTTCTCCGCCGCTACCATCATTTCTCCAAGAAATTACAAGTTGATAAACTGTAGGTTCTAAATCGTTAGGGAAAGGAATAGCAACTCTTGTCCATTCGTTTGTGTTTGAGTTACTACCACCTATTACGTTAGAAATAGAGCTTGAAGTAGGAAGATCTGCTCCAAGAGGGTATAATGACACTCTTACTTCGTCAAAACCTAATTCTCCTACTGCTTTGTAGTCAAATTCTATTCCATAGTAAGTACCTTCTTCTATGTTTATTAAAGCAGAAAGGTGACTACTTTGTGAAGCGTGAGTGTATGAGTTTGATGCACCTTGGTCGTTACTGATATATAATCCGTTTCCAGAGACTTCTCCTTCTCCATCTTCGGCATTTGCACGTGCACCAATAGGACCTAAATACCAATGGTTACTACCATTATTATTTACTGTCCAAAGTTCCAATTCTGAAAGGTCAGTTAAGTCATCAAAGTTTTGTTCGTAAGGAATAGGAAGGTAATTGTCTTCTGTAGGTAATGTAAGGAAATTCGCTATTTTTTCAGAACTTATTCCATCATCACATACTGTCCAAACCTTTACTTGGTATCTTGTATATGGGTCAAGTCCTGTTAATTGATAAGAAAGGTCTGTGATATTTTCACTTGCAACATTCCATTCTTCTTCTTCAAGTGTTTTGTATGCTAAGGCGAATGTTGTAGAGGATTCATTAATGACTCCCCAAGAAACTTCTGCTTCTGTTGGTGTTAAAGTCTCTGCTGCAATAGTTAGACCTCCTGGAGGATAGCAAAAATCTTCATCTAAAGGAGCCATTTCAAACTTCGTTACAGGAACTCCAGATAGTGAGTTAGATGAATTAGTAGGAAGTGTAGTGATACTAAATGATGCACCATCAGCATAACGAGTAAAACTTGATCCTACGTTTGATGCCACCTTATAGTAAGGATAAGGAGAGGCATAAGCTGTTCCATTTCTTATGACCGCTACAAGCAAATTGCCTGCTCCTGTATAAACAAAAGGTGTTGTTAAGGTGAATGTGTTGCTACCACTTGTTATGGTTGCAGGACCAGAATACACTTCTGTGAAATCAGAGCCTACAACTAAATTAGAAAGCGTAGATTGTTCTACCTCTTTCATGTAAATTTTAATCGTTCCATTACTGTAAGCAGCATCAGCATAATAACTAACACTCCTAATCTCTCCCGGCACCATTTCATTTGCGGGATAAATTGACTCAGAGAATGAACTATGGTAGAACATGTACATCGGATAATAACCTGTTTCCGATGTTGTCGTTGTGTCTCCGACTACATGAAACATAGTCTGTGCGGACAACTGCATGGCAAAAATGATAGCCATCGCAAAGAGTAATAATCTTTTCATAAATTTTACTATTGGTTAATACTAAATAAATTCAGGCTTCAAATTTAGTATATTATTTTTATATGGCAAAGAAAAGTACTTCTTTTTGAAAAAAAATTTTAAGACAATATTTTTAAAATACTGATAAAACAAAGGAAAATGAATAAAAAAATGATTTATTTAAATTCCTAAGAAAAAAAATTTTTTTCCTAAGGAATATTTTTTTTTCTCTTAGAAATATTTTTGTAAAGCTAAGAAAAAAGAGAGCGACTCTTTTTAAAGAATCGCTCTCTTGTTTTATTTGATTATTGAGTGTTATTCAACTATCAATTTTTGTGTGCTAACTACATTGTCAGTTACGATTCTGATGTAGTAAACTCCGCTTGACATTTCGCTAACATTGATTGTGTAACGTGTTTTGCCTGCACTGATTTGGTCTTGACATAGGATTCTTCCTTGTAAGTCGCTGATTACTATCTTAGCATCTTGGTTTAATCCGTTGATTTCTAATGTTGCATTGTCTTGTGCTGGGTTTGGATATAGGCTTACTTGTAATGCTCCTGCTATTTCTTCTGCTAAGCTTGACAAAGTGAAGGTTTCTACTGCTCCGTATGCTGTGCCTGCCTGGTTTGTGATGTATGCACGATAGAAGTATGTTTGTCCTTCTACTAAGTCATTGACTGCTTGGCTGAATGTGTTAGCATTTAATGTTGCTGTGATGT